>ERZ761603.1129-NODE-1129-length-20754-cov-42.305184_pt1 | contig 20754 bp, 16 predicted proteins | sample MGYA00511879_ERZ761603 | MGnify/ENA primary metagenome ERZ761603 (study PRJEB28899, sample SAMN02850040) | bioreactor sludge metagenome | biome: EBPR Sludge; feature: EBPR Bioreactor; material: flocular biomat | place: Australia: Thorneside Wastwater Treatment... | reverse complement strand
GTCCCCATGGACGACGGTCTGGGTGTGTTGATCGGCGGAGCGGTCGTGGCGATGGCCTCAGGTGGATCAGTCGCTGCTGCACGCGGCGTACTGTTCGGCATGCCGGCAAGCGCGGTGACCTGTGCGCGTAGCGGTGCGTTGGGTGCCTCTGCGTCGTAGGACCGATGCCGATGTCGGCGCGGTGGCGCAATCAGCGCCACCAGACGTTCGATCAGTTCGAGCGGCGTCAGCATCACGCTGACGCCGCCGCCGGGACCTGGTTTGATGCTCTCATGGACCAAATGGCCGGCGTCGATTTCACGCAAACACCCCAGCGCGAAGGCGGGGCGAGCACAGTGGCGCAGCAGCTCGGGAGCGCGGCTTTCGTGAAACGCCGCCACTCCTGTCCTGAGGCGTCAGCCTCGCAAACCTCCGCGATGACGATGCAGTGGAAATGCACATGCGAATTGAGCAGCGCGCCAAGACGGTGGATCAAGACAACAGCACCGCTCCGAGAACCGGAACCTGCGGCCGGGCAGCCCCGGCACAAGCCTTGCGCCACGACGCTCAAGAAAATCCGCAGCGCCAGCGTCTCGATCACGGGATCGTGTTGCAGGTTGTAGCGCAGCCGCTTGGGAACCGACGACACCCACTGGCGAGCCGGCAGCCACGGAAGAACGTGGTCGGTCAGATGGGCGCCGAGGGCGCTACCGGCTTGCCGTCTTCGTAAAAACTGACGTGCGACACGCGGCCGACGTGCCCGAGTTGCAGCAGAATCGGCCCACCGGCGGCGAGGACCGCAGCACTGACTTGCTTCCAGCCGGCGATGTGCGCCGGCTCATGGATTCCCGGAGCGAAACTGTAGCCCTTGGCCAGGGTGCTGGTCGGCGTCGCCTCGGTGACGATCAGGCCAGCCCCGGCGCGCTGTGCGCAATAGGTGGCCATCAGCGCGTTCGATACATAACCGGGCTGCGTCGTGCGCGAGCGGGTCATCGGCGCCACGACGATGCGCTTGGGCAGCCGAGGCTGGCGAGGTTGAGGGGCGGAACAGGTCCGCAAATTTCATCATCAGTTCTCCTGGTTCCGAAAATGCGGTGCCGCAGGTTCCAATCGGCGCAATAGCGGAATAAACTGGCCAATGACGCAATCACACTCTGCAAGACATTGAAAATAAGAAACCTTCTGGATATCCAGATCTTCGTCCTGAGCGCAGACTATGGCAGTCTGTCCGCCGCCGCGCGCGCCCTCGACCTGTCGCCCGCGGTCGCCAGCGCCAGCCTGAAACGGCTGGAATCGGAACTCGGCGCCGTCCTTCTGCTGCGCTCGACGCGCAGCCTGCGCCTGAGCCCCGAAGGGCAGCGCTTTCTGCCCGCCGCCCGCCTCGCGCTGGCCGGCCTGCAGGATGCCGTTGACGAGATCGCCACCGGCCAGCATGTGGTGCGTGATCACCTGCAGATCTCGATGCCCTCCGACCTCGGGCGCAACCACGTGCTGGCCTGGCTGGACGATTTCCTCGTTCGCTATCCGAACGTCTCGCTGCGCGTGCAGACATCGGACCGCGTTGCCGACCTCTACCGGCAGCCAGTCGACATCGCCATCCGCTACGGGATGAAAACCGACTCCGGCCTGATCGCCGTACCCTTGCTGACGACCAACCGGCGGGTGCTGTGCGCCTCCCCGGATTACCTCGCGCGCCGCGGGACGCCAGCCTCCCCGGAGGAACTCACCGGGCACAACTGCCTGCGCTTTCGACTCAGCGACAACGTGCATGAACAGTGGCAATTCAGCCGTGACGGACAGACCACCACCGTCCCGGTGAGTGGCAACCGGGTCTCCGACGACGGCGACGCGGTACGCCGCTGGGTGCTGGCCGGGCACGGCATCGCCTACAAGTCGCGGCTGGATGTTTCCACCGGCCTTGCCAGCGGGCAACTCGTCGCGCTGTGCACGGAGTGGGGGACCGAGGCGGCACCGCTCGCGCTGGTCTGCGCCGACCGCCGGCAGCTTTCGCCGACCGTCGTCCTGTTGCGCGACCACCTGCGCCACTGTCTGGAAGGGCTCGCGGCGATCTGGCAGCCCAGCGGTGCGCTCAGTCAGCCGGCCGATCGGCAGTCAGGATGCTGAGCGCCACGTTGGTGGGTCTTCACCGGCAGCACGGGGATGGGTCACCAGCAACGTCGCCGCCGGTTCGAGCGCATCGTAGAGGGCCGCGGCAAACGGCGATCCAGCGATGGGCTGGCCGTCCGAGCGCCACCGGGCGCGCCCCGGCGCCCGGCCCCGCCTGCATGATGAAGGCGTGGGTACCGAGCGAACGCCGTACCTCCGCCAGTGTCAGCTGCGCGCGACCGATCTCGACGCCCTTGCGACAGACCAGCGCCCGCTTGTCGGCGCCGCTCACGACGATCGACAGCGGGCCGCGCGGCGCCTTTTCCGGTTGCCGGCCGCGATCGCGCCGCTCGCTGCATCGACCGGCGCGATCGCCGCCGGCTGGACGACATCGACCGGGGCGCGATGCTCGGCAGCAACGACGACCGTCATGCCCATCGGCGACATCGCGAACAACTGCCGGGCGAACTCGGAGGATGAGGTACCCCTGGCGCGGGCGTAACGACACCGTATGATGGGGGCCAGCCAGCCAGCCCGGCCCGAGCAGAGGCATGGCACCCAGGCCGGACACGGCAGACCCGCTTCCAGCCAGGTCGGCAATGGCGCCGGGCACAACATCCGTGACGCCAGAACGCGTCGGCAAGTCCCCCCTACTTCTTGCAAGCGGAGGCAGAGGCCTCGCCGACATAGCTCACCCAAGTGCCGCGCGAAAGCACTTCGACGCATTGGCGGGTTCTGTCGTTCCAGTACAGCGCCTGAAATTCACCGCTGCTCAACCTGCGGTCGTTGGCCAGACTGAAACCTCGCTGCTCCAACTGACCCCAGGAGTAAGTCGTCTCACGGTTGGACAGATCGCTGACGTTGACGTAAGCGCGATTGCCGCCGCGCGATCCGCTATCGGAACGATAACTCGTTTCCTCGCGCCGTTGATCCACACCCTTGGTATAGCCGTCGCTGTACTCTTTCGAGTTCTCGTAGTTGTGGAAGGGCTGGTTGTGAAGGCCATCACGGTAACCCCGTTCAAACTGCGCCGTTTGACGCTCGTCGAGGTCACGGTCTTCCCGATGGTGGGATTTTGAAGCAAGCACAGCCAGTCCCAGCAGTGCGGCGGCACCGACTGCGACGGCAGCCGCCTTGCTGCCGCTGCTGTCGCGTTGATCGCAGTCGCTGTTCTCCACGGTCTTGATCTGTTCATATCGGCCATCACGGGTGCGTACGCGCACGCAACGCTTGTCGCGGCTGTTCCACCAATAGGTATATGCGGCATCGTCGCTTTTTGACGTGTGGTGACTGACATAGCCACGATCTTCCATCTGCGATTCCGCATCGCGGCCACGCACGTCGACCAGATCGGATAGATCGCCGGGGGTCTGGGCCCAGGCACCGTTGCCGCCGACGAGCATCGACACGGCAACGGTGATGGCTGTAACACGCTTGATTGACTGGGACATTCGGTGGGTTTCCGTAGTAGTTGGTGAGATGTCGAAGCCTGTGGGCCATGACTACGTTTTCGTCGCGTCGAAGTATCGGCGAACGCAGCATGCGGACAAACCGTCAACCCGATGAATCAGTTTCACCAGAATGTTGAAAGTCTCTGCTTGTCGTTTCAGATAGTATCGCCGCGTTCACGAGTTCCTTCTGAGCCCATCGTGGCCCCATTGCGTGTGGCGCCTCAGCTCTTGCGCTGCCAGGACGGCGACACGATGAGGCCGCGCTGGACCGCCTTCACCATCATCAGTACGCCCGCCGTGCCGCAGACCAGGAGGGCGACCACCGATGCCTCCATTCCGAAGCTGCCGCCGGTCAGCCACTCCGAGCCCTGCAGGGTCGACTCGAAGAAGCCATCCGGAGCCGCGTTGCCCGAGACGCTGCCGGAGTACACCGACCCCTGCGTGTAGTTCCACGCGGCGTGCAGGCCGATGCCCAGCCACAGGCGACCGGTGAGAACATAGGTAGCGCACAGCAGCAGGCCGGCCCAGAGGGAAATCGACAACAGCCCCTGCAGCGTGGCGCCGGCCGCGTCCCAGTGCACGAAGCCGAAGATCAGCGACGAGATGACCACTGCCAGCCAGGTGCCGAACCACTCCTGCGTCAGACGGAACACCACGCCGCGGAACCAGAGTTCCTCGTAGACCCCCGTGGCGAGCGGCGTCGCCAAGCCCGCCAGCAGGATGAGCCAGTCGCGGTGGCCGTCGATGCGGTAGTTGCCCAGCCCCATGAGGATCAGCACGCACAGGGTGTATAGGCCGAGTCCGGCGAGCAGTCCCAGACCAAGTTCGCCCGCCATGGGGCGCACCGCCAGCTCCTTGACCGGCCGGCCTTCGACGCGCTGGACCAGAAAGGCATAGACCATCAGCATGATCGCGCCGGCCACCAGGCTCGCGACCAGGCCTTTGAGCGGGCCTTGGGCATACGTCGCTCGAAAGAAGAAGCAGGAGAGATACAGGTAGGTCAGTACGACATAGAACAATCCCATGCGTACCGGCACGAAGCGCAGAACGCGCATGACGATGCCGGGCGGGGTGTCGGCGGAAGAATTCATGGACGGGCTCCGTCAGTGTTGGCTATCGCTTGCGTGAGGCTCAGCGGCGTGCGGCTGCTTCGGCTTTCCACACGTTGTCGCCCGGGTTGGCGTCGACGAAGATGCCGGTGTCCAGCGTCACCGAGCGCAGCGCCTTGCCGCCCGCGATGCGCAGCTCAGTCCTGCGCGCGTCGGCTTGCCACGCGGCCGGCGTGCGGTGCACGCGCTCGGTGCTGCCGTCGACATAGGTCAGCTCCACGTCGAACGGGATGGCCATCCCGCCCAGATTGCGCACGGTCACGGTGTGTACGCCGCCTTCGGCGCGCACGGCCTCCACGGCCAGGTCCATGTAGTTGTAGCTGAAGAACCAGTTGCGGAAGAACCAGTCGTAGTTGCCGACGCCGGCGTTGTTGAAGCTGTTGAACATGTCCCAGGGCAGAGGGCGCTTGCCGTTCCAGCGCGTCATGAACGTGTGCAGGGCGGTGCGGAAGGTGGCGTCGCCCATCAGGTCCCGCAGCGCCAGGAAGCCCAGCGCCGCCTTGCCGTACTGGTTGTAGCCGAAAATCGGTGTCTGGCCCCACAGCGCATCGTGTGGCGTGATGATGGGCAGCTCGAAGCCCGACAGCGGTGCGGCCAGCGCGGCCGAGCGAATGTCCTTGAACAGCTTGTCGGCAGCCGGCACGCCCAGCACCTCGCAATTGCGCAGGTACTCGAAGGTGGTGGTCCAGCCTTCGTCCATGAACGGATAGCGCTTCTCGTTGATGCCCATGTAGAACGGGAACCAGCTATGCAGCAGTTCGTGCGTGACGACGAATCCGGTGTAGGCGTTCTCGGGCATCGCGGCCGCATAGGCGCTGTCGAGATTGGATCCGTCGTTGACCATCATCGGGTACTCCTCGTCGGCGCTGCCGAGCACGATGGTGGTCTTGGGGTATGGGTAGGGCACGCCGGGGTAGGCGGTGGACCCAAAGCGCAGCGCCTTCTGCGCCGTCTCGACCATGGGCTTGAAGTCGGTCGCGCTGTCGGGGTAGGCCGCCTGCACGCTGGCGCGGCGTCTGGTGGCCGGGTCGACCACGGTGCTGGCCGCATCCCAGCGATAGTGATTGCTGAGCGCGACGGCGAAGTCGGGCACATGCGCGGCCTGCCACTTCCAGACCAGGCGTTCACCGCGCGTGGTGACCTTGCCGGCCTTGACGTCCGCAGCTTGCGCCAGGGTCACGACCTGGTCGCTCGTGAAGCTGGCTTCCAGCTGGCGCGCCACGGCCGGTTGCAGCACCTCCGCTGCGTTCTGCAGTGTGCCGGTGGCCCAGACCACGTAGTCGCGCGGGACGTCCACCTCCACCTGGAAGTCGGCGAAGTCGTTGTTGAACTCGCGGCCCAGCGTGAAGGGCGAGCTGTCCCAGCCGTTGTAGTCGCTGTAGTTGGTGACGCGCGGGAAGAAGTAGGCGAGGAAGTAGCTGGTCTCGTCGATCGCACCTTCTTTCCAGCCCTTGTCGGCCACCAGGTCGTAGTGCCAGCGCATGCGGATCCGCACGCTGCCCTTGGGGGGGATAGGAGTGGCCAGCGGCATCGCGTGGATGGTGCTGCCCGGCGTGTTGTTGGCCGCCAGCGGGTTGGCCGGGTCGTTCCAGGGCACAGCCTTGCCGTCGATGCTGAAGTCCTCGACGGTGATGCCCTCGCTGAGGAACTTCGCGTCGATCGGCTTCTCGCGCAGGGCCAGGGGATGGTGCACGTTCGCGTACAGCCGGAAGACCAGCTTGTCCAGTGGCTCGAGGCTGTGGTTGGTGTAGACGATTTCCTGCTCACCTTGCACGCGCCGGCTCGGCGGGCTTACGCTGAGGCGGATGCGGTGTTCGGCGTGGTTCTGCCAGTATTTGGGGCCTGGCCGGCCGTCGGGGCTGCGCGTGCCCTTGGCATAGGCCTGCTGGATTTCGCGTGGCATGTAGAGCCCGGCATCCGGCTGCCCGTTGGCGATGACCCAGGGCGGGGCATCGGTCCGGCCGTCGGCTGGCGCGGCGCCCGTGGCTATCGGAAAGGCAAGCGCGGCCGCCAGTGCACGGGACGCCACGACATTCAGCATGGTACGCATCGAATCACCTCCTCCATGGAACAACAGCAAGACCGCTTTGCGCTGCCGGCCGGGGCTGGCGGCGGTCGCGGGACATGGCGACGTACAGAGCGTCGCCGGGCGGACCATCGGTCGACCCATGGGCGCGTTCCTTGGGATCACGACCTGCGTTGCCAGAACGGCGGCACCATCCTGCCGCGCCGGACCGCCCGCGTCAGCAGCACCACGCGGGTCGTGCTGCACAGCAGGAAGGCAACGCGTGCAGGCCGCGGCCAGCAGCACGCCATCTGCCAGCGTCAAGCACGCGCGACCGATCGGCGTCTGTGTCGCGTCGAAGTATCGGCGAACGCAGCATGCGGACAAACCGCCAACCCGCTGAATCAGTTTCGCCAGAATATTGAAAATTCCGGCTGGTCGCTTCGGATACCATCTCGGGGTTCACGCGTTTCTTCCTTGTCACCTACGCCATCCAGGGCGACCGCCGTGTGATCGGCGAGGATGTCTGGAATGACTTCGATGCCGGCACCAAGGGCCCCATTGTCGCTGCGTGACCGCAGCGCAAACCGACGAATACCCTGCTTGGGCGCCCTGCCGCTCGGGATCAAGGCCGTCACCGCTGGTCTGGTCGCTGTGGTTGCTGGAGCCGGCTGTGTCCATGAATCCTCAGGGATCTCAGGCGCGCCGGTGCCCGTAGCGGAGACGCAGACCGTGCCTGTGGTCGGATATCTCCTGTTCAACCAGCCGCCCGGTGCCATCCATGCGATCCGGCTACCCTCGCTCGAAGCGAGCGTCATCAAACCGGCACCCACGCGCAGCGAGGATCGGGCAACGATCCATGCCCTGAGCGGTCCCGACCGCGATGGGCGAATCGCCTATATCGAAGATCATTCCTTCGCCGCCGACGAAAGCCGGCAGCGCCATCTGCTGAAGACCGTCCGCATCGATGGAACGCAGGATGGCGAAGTGTTTTCCCGGCCGGGCAGCGCGCTCTGGGCGACAACGCCAGCCGGGCACGGGGAGATCGGCAGCCAGCTCGCGCTGTCCGCCAGCGGCGGGGACGTCGCCTTCCTGTCCGGCCTGGTTCCGGTCCAGCTTCCCGCCGCTTACCTGCACACCGGCAACCTCGAGGTCTGGAACGTCGCCTCCAGGACGGGCGGCAAGCGGCTCGGCACGGTCCTCGACGCGGGGTTGGCCTGGTTCCCCGATGGCCAGCGCCTGGCGTTTGTCAGGCTGCTCGATCCGGCGGCGCTTCCCGCATCGGCCGCGCCGCCGGCAGGGTTCGGCGAGAGGTTCCGGGCGTGGGGCAAGGTGCCCGCGGTATTCGTCGTCAGACTCGACACGGGCGTCGAAGCCTTCCTCGCAGAAGGCTGGCGTCCGGTCGTCTCCGACGACGGCAAATCGATCCTGGTGGCGGACAGTGAAGGCAATGTCCGCGCCGTCGATGTCGGATCCGGCCGGCCGGTCGCGTTTCGCGCGCTGGGCAGGAATTGCCCCGGGCTGATCGCCAGCCCCGCACCGGACCAGGTTCTGGCGTTGTGCCGACCGGACGTTGGGGAACCGGTCGCACGATCCACGCGCAACAGCCCGCTCGCCGGCGCGAAGCCCCTGCTCACGGTTCGCTTCATCCGGACCGATTCGGGCGAGCGGCAAGCCGTGGTGCGCGCTGTCGACCCGCGTACCGTCGTCAGCTTCGGCGCCTGTGCCAGTGCCGGGGGAAGCCAATGACTTCGTCCCAGCCGTCTGCCGCTTCTTGCCCAATGTTTGGAAGCAGGCTCGCGCAGGCCGAACGGGACATCCGCTTCGCCACGCCCAGGGACTGCCTGCAAAGGATAGGCAATCCAATGCCAGCACGGAGAGCCTGTGAGCTTTCATCGAGGGGCGTCAATCTCGACGAGCAACAGCGCCCAGGCATAGCGGGCGGCGCGGCGCGATCGATCGCGCGCTTGCCGATCGCCGTCTGCAGTTCGACGACCGGCCAATGGCCCAGACCGAGATCGAGCGCAACCGGTGTGCCCGCATCGTCGCCATCGAACCCGCCGAGCGTCGATTGCCGCCGGAGCAGCCACAGCGGGTCGAGCAGGCGCGCTTCCAGTCCGGGCCGCAGCGTGTCGGTAGGTTGCCCCGGTTTCGATGCGAAGGATCAGATCGGCCATGGCGGGTCGTCCGGGGTGGAGAGGAAGGCGAAGCGCGTCTGGTGACGCGCTTCGCCGACCAGGGCGAGTGGCGCGAATCGAGCGACCGCCTCACGCTGCGCTGCTGCAAGGGGATCACCTCGTCGTCGCAAGCCATCACCGCCACGGAGCGGAACTCCAGCCCCTTCGCCAGATGCGTGGTGCTGACCGATACATGATCATGCTCGGTCGCCACGTGCCCATCCAGAATCTGGCAAGGCAACTCGGCCAGACGGACGGCATCATCGGCCCGGCAGATTTGTGCTGCGGAACGCACGAACGCGCCGATCTCGTGCGGCAGGATGCCGGCGCTTGCGCATTCGGCGAGCCATCGCCCGACGACGGCGCATTCCTCCTCGGCATCGCTCAGTACCTGAATGCGGAGCGCCGGGCCGTTGAACACCGATACGGTATCGCTGTGATCCTCGTCGTTTCCGTCGACATCGGTCACTGTCGGGCAAGCAATCGGTCGGCCTGGCTGCGAATCCGGTGCGACGTCCGGTAATTCACACGCCGGGTGCGGGATCGTCCGCGGATATCGACGTCGAGCGACTTCCACGAAAACGGCTGCGGGAAGAGGCGCTGCCCGAGCTGCCAGGCACCGACTACGTGCTCCCATTCGGTCAGCAGAAAGTGGCGGCCGAACCTGTGGCCCGGTACGGCTTTGGCTGCGTCCCCGACGAGCTGGCGGATGTCGTCGCGAGAGGCCAGTCTGCCGGGACCGACATGGGTCTTGTGCAAGCGCAGCCCGATGGCTTCGAGCGAATACACGTCGATCCGCTTGGCAAGGCGCGTCATGGGTCAGCAAGCGGTTGCGCTTCGCTTGCAGCGCATTGGCCAGGCTCGAGCCGCCGCGATGGACAATCAGGCGAATGTCGCTGCTTGCGCGGACCGACCAGAAATTCCTGTCCCCGGCACGATCCAGCTTGTGGAAACTCAGGCCGGGGCTGGCGGGATTCAGTTGCAGGTCGAATGCCGTCATCTTGGCGCCTTTCTGCTCGTCGCCACTCAGCCGGGCCAGGCTGTCGGTGAAGGTGTCGGAAATGCGGAGTTCCCCTTTCAGCTACTCATCAGGCCACCAAGCGCCTCAAACCGTCTCGGAACTTGCGAAAGCTGGGGGATGAACTGTGCTCGACATCCATGTGCGGGCCGATGCTTTCCGCCCACTCGTGCTTCACCTGTCCGGGCAATGGCCACCCCGCATCGATCATGGCCGCCGCCCCCCCGGGATATACCGCATCCGCGACCACTTCCCAGGTCCCGCAGACGGAATCCTGAGTGTAGCCATTCAGGACATTCAACTTGGCTCGGGGATACGCAGTCAGCAATGCCCGACGGTCCCCCAGGTACCAAGCTTCAATTTCCTCGATGGCGAGGCGGAACAAGGTATTGGGAGCGGCATGGCACTTCGCGACCACGTCCTTCAACTCAGCGAGAAACGCCTTGCAGTCTCTTCGGTCGCTGTCCAACACCACAACGACCGCGTCGATGCCGGGAGTTCTTCCATAACCGGCAAGCAGGCGGGGAAGTTGGTTCAACAGCGCACGTTTCGCAGGATCAGCTTGGACGGACAATTCCCTGGGTACATGCCCGATCCCTCTGTATTCATGAACACGCCAGGTATGGGGCTCGCCAAGCGGACCGATCAGCGCGGGAAGCAGGGTCGCCAACAACTTGGCCCCGGACCGGTCCTCCACCAGCAATTCGATGTGCATGGATTACCTCGCATCCAGGTAATCGCTGTACCAAAGACCGCCCAGCGGCAGCCCCTCGGCGACGAGGTTTCGTACCAGTTCCAGATCGGATACCCGGGTTATCGTCGAAAAGCCATCCGTGGCCTTCTCAAGGACCCAGACCTCGTTGGGGGACAGTGCATCCACGAAATACGGCTGATGCGTCGTCACGAAAATCTGTGGCGCATTCCTATTGCCGGTAGCATGGCTACGCAATTCGCTTGCCAACGAATCCAGCAGCCTGTGATAGAGGCCGTTTTCCGGCTCTTCGATGCAGATGAAAGGTGGCGGATCGGGATCCTCCATCAGCAGAAGATAGGCGAAGATCTTGAGCGTGCCGTCGGACATTTGTCCGGCAAAGAAGGGGTCGGCAAACGCGCCTTCGTTGAATTGCAGCAGGACGCGCTTGTCCTTGGTGATGTCGGTATGAATATTCCGGATGCCGGGAATCTTGCTGGCAATGCGATCCAGGATCGCCTGGAAGCGCACCTTGTGTTCCCGTTCCATGTACTGCACCACGTTGCCGATGTTGTCGCCGTGGATGTTCAGGTGGCGCTGTGCACCGGATGAAGGAATTGAACGCGCTGAGTCCGGGTGAAAATAGGATAGATACCACCCTTTGAGGAAATCGCGGAAGCGTTTGATTCGGGGATGTTCCTTGAGCGTGCCCAAGGTGGCGATACCGAGCTGCCGGAGATCGGTGAGTTCCACATCCTCTTGCGCACGGTCTTCTTCACCGCCGACCGATTCCACCGCCTCCTCACCCGCCCATACCGTTCCCTTGCCATGGTGCAAACGTAGAAACGGATACGGTCGGCCATGTTTTTGCCCCTTGCGACGCTGCTTCAAGAGCTCCGATTCGACGAAGGGGCGCCCGCTCTCATCGAGGTTGATAGCCAGTTCATAGGTGATCGGTCGCTCGCCCTTTGCCTCTCGATAGTAGATTTCGAAGCGAATCGGCCCATCCGTGCCGAGAGAGCGCATTCGCTCGAAACCACCTCGCTGCTTGGCGTCGCAGGCCGTTTCCACGTCTGTAGATAGACAATCGGCGACGAAGCCGAAAGCATCGAACAGCGTGCTCTTTCCGGAGCCATTCTTTCCAATGACTACCGTGAACGGCGTTAGCGGGTCGCCAGATTGCTGAGTGGAAAGCCTCCCCAAGGTTACGTCACGCAATGCGCGGTAGTTTTGGACGCGGAATCCCTCTATCAAAGCCATCGCCATATCCTTTCGTCTTACCTGGACCGCCTACGCGATCCTGAACACCTTCATCACCTCGTCCCCGAGGTGATTGATGACCTTCACCGCAATCCGCCCGGACTTCGGTTTCCTGAACGGGCGCGAGGTGTCGCTGTTGAGCGAGGCCCAGGCTGCGGCGTCGATCTCGGCTTTCAGCGTCGTTTTCAGCGCGCTGTAGGGATCGTTGGCGCCGAGGAAATAGGCGTGGCGGACGAAGAAGCTTTCTTCGTTGTAGTCGGTGTCGATGAACCAGCAGGCGATGCCGTCGGCGCCGTCGCTGATGACCTCGCCGGTCTGCGGCTTGAAGACGTCGACGCCATTCACCTTCACCCGCAGGCTGTCGTCGGCCTGCGGCAGCAAGGTGATGTCCGGCTCGCCGAAGATCACGAACAGGTTGCCCTTGCCGGTGTTCTTCAAGTCTTCGGCCATGTGCAGGTCGGCGTTCATGCGCGCCTTCAGGACCGGCAGCTTGCCGAGCCTGGCGAACTCGGTGGTGTGGGCCTCGAAGTTGAAGGCGCAGGCGATCAGCACGTCGAAGCCAGCATCGGCGGCTTCGCGCGCTGCTTCGACCAGATCGGCGCGCTGCACGGTGCCGAACTCGGGGCCGATGAATATGGCGGCGCGCTTTTCCCCGCCGTCGGTTTCCAGGTAACGGCCCTCCGCACAGACCATGTCGCCCGGCCAGGCGACCAGCGAAATGAAGCTGATGCGGTCGGCCTTGTGCGCTTGCTGCACGCCGGCGGTTTTCAGGTTGTCCAGAATCATCTGCGGGAAGGACTGCTTCGCCGCGTATTTGGCCTCCTGTTGGCGCAGGGTGTCGATCAGTTCGTCGTCCTCATCGACGCCCAGCACGCGGTGCGGCGAAAGGCTCTCGACGGTGAACGGGCCGGCGACGCGCACCGCTTTCCGGTTCTCGTAGGGCTTGTCGTAGAGATATTCGAATTCGGCCCTGGCGGCGATGGAGGCGTCGATTTCCTGCTGCCGGGCGATGCGCGCCTGCCACCAGTCGGCGTGCGCCTGCCTGGCCGCGTCCGGCCAGTCCTTGCCGGCCTCGCGCGGAATTTCCCATTCCTGCCAGTCGTTTTTGAGCAATTCCTGCAGTCGACCGCGCAAGGGCTCGAGTTTTTCCTGCCAGTGCTCCCAGATCACGTCGATCTCGCTGTTGTTGGCGATGGACTTCAGCGTGATGTGCGGCACCCGCTCGTAGACGAAGCCGTGGCGGATGTTGCCGTGGGTCGGCTGCGAACTCGGCGCCGTGCGCGTGACTTCGGCCTCCTTCAACTGGCCGTCGCGGGAATCGGCGAGCAGATAGTAAGGATAGCGGGCGCCCATGATGCGGGCACGGGCCAGCGCCAAGGCGACGCGCGAAGTGTCGATCGTGATCCAACGGCGGCCCCATTGCTCGGCGACGGTGGCGGTGGTGCCAGAGCCGCAGGTGGGATCGAGTACGAGGTCACCTGGATCTGTGCACATGAGAATGCAGCGCTCGATAACCTTTACATTTGTCTGTACTACATAGACCTTACTTTCGGTGAAGCTACCGGTGCCCGTGTCAGTCCAGAGATTGTTTATTGCAGCCACCGGGTAATCGTTAATGAGGCGGACATACCGCAGTACAGCCCCGGATGTTTCGTAGAGACGATCAGCTTTTGCGAGGCGTTCGAGACCACGCCTCTCAGTTTTGAACGTCCCCTTCCCGGGACGGAAGAGTCGACCTTTCCAATTGAATTCCTTCAAGTCTCCATCACCCAGCGGTCTCTGACTTGTAATGTTGTCAGGGAAAAAGACTTGGAACTCTGGAGACTCAAGCTCCTCAGCAGTGCCGCGCCACATCTTTCCATCGCAAGCGCGAACGTAGGCGTAGTAGTCGAAACCACCTTTGTCTGCTTTGACGCGCATTAGTGGTCGGAACTTTGCGCGAGCCTTGTCCTTGTAGTACCAAACGATGTAATCGCCTGCGGCGGAAAGGCCTATCGTTCCAAGACTCGTCGTGCTCTGAAACGTAATGACAGATCCGAAGTTATCATCCCCAAACACCTCATCCATCACCGCCCTTACCCGATGCACGTTCTCATCGCCGATCTGCACAAAGATCGACCCCGAGTCCGTCAGCAGATCGCGCGCCACCGTCAGCCGGTCGCGCAGGTAGGTCAGGTACGAATGAATCCCGTCGCGCCAGGTGTCGCGGAAAGCCTTGACCTGTTCCGGCTCGCGGGTGATGTGGTCGGCCTTGCCGTCCTTGACGTCGCGGCTGGTGGTTGACCACTGGAAGTTGCTGTTGAATTTGATGCCGTAGGGCGGATCGAAGTAGATGCACTGGACCTTGCCGCGCAGACCCTCACGCTCGGCGAGACTGGCCATGACCTGCAGGCTGTCGCCGAGGATCATGCGGTTGCTCCAGTTCTGGTCGTGCTGGTAGAACTCGGTCTTGTCGGCGTCCCTGGGGATGCCGTTGAAGTCGGCGAAAAGGTCGGGCTGCATGCCCTCACCCCCGGCCGCTCTCCCGCTGGGCGAGGGGAGTTCGCGGCTGTGGCGCAACAGCTCGTCGATCAGCGCCTTGGGGTGCACCTTTTCCTGGATGTAGAGCGGCGGCGCGTGGACGACGAGGTCGGACCAGTCCTGCTCGTCCTTGCCACGCCAGACGAGTTGCGGGTCGAGGTCGGTGTTGCGCGGGTAGCGCACCTGCCTGGGGTTCTTCTGCGCATCGTCGAGCACCGACTGGTATTCGGCGGTGGGGATGTTCCTGCGCTTGGCTTCGTCGTGGGTGATGGTGTCGACGGACTTGTTCGGGGTGGGTTGCTTGGCCATGCTCACTCCCTGTCGGCCGGCGGTGCTTCGCCGGTGAGGATGCCGTAGAGCGGCAGGTTGATGTAGAAGTTGCTGCGGCCGATCTTGCGCTTGCGCAGGAAACCGGCCGTCGTCAGCGCCTCAAGGTACTTGGTGGCGGTTAGACGCGACACCTTCAGATCGTGCTGGACGAACTCGATCTTGCTGTAGGGGTAGGAAAACAGGTTGTTGATCAGGTCCTGGCTGTAGAAGCGGTGCCCGGCGCGGATGCGGTGCTTGTAATCCATGAGCAGCGCCTTGATGGCCTGGATGGTGGCGATGCCTTCGGCGGCGGTGTGCTCGACGGCGGCCAGCATGTAGAGCACCCAGTCTTCCCAGGTGCCGCGGTCGCGCACTTCCTGCAGCAGGCGGTAGTAATCGGCCTTGGTGCGCACGATATGTCGGCTAAGGTAGAGCACCGGGATGTCGAGCAGACCCTGCTTGACGAGATAGAGCACATTGACGATGCGGCCGGTGCGGCCATTGCCATCGTAGAAGGGGTGAATGCTCTCGAACTGGTGGTGGATCAGGGCCATCTTGACCAGCGGATCGGCATCGAACAGGGCTTCGTCGTTGATGAATTTCTCAAGATCGGCCATCAGCGCTTCCACCACGGCGGCATCCTGCGGGGGGACATAAACGGTGCGGCCGCCGTCGCCCTTGAGTGCGGTGCCTGGCAGCTTGCGGAAACCGGCGCGGTTACGTTCCAGTTCGGCCTGAATTTCCAGGATGTGGTTGTTGGTCAGCAAACCGCTGATCCGTACCGCCTCGAAGCCCACACGCAGTGCCTGACGGTAGTGCGCCACTTCCTTGGTGGCTGCGCTGCTGGCTACGTCGGGGAAAGCGGCCTCGCGAAACAGTTCATCGTGGGTGGTGACGATGTTCTCGATCTCGGAACTGTCCTTGGCTTCCTGTAGGCCCAGCGTGCTGATGAGGATGCCCTGGTTCGGCATCGATGCCGCAACACCCTTGAGTTCCGCCAGCTTGCGGCTGGCGGCATTGAGCTGCTTGAGGATATCCGGCCGGTCGAATCGCTCCGGTCGCAGCGCGGTCAGGGGTGGAATTGGGGTCATTGGTTTACATGTCCCGATCGACGTATATAGATAACCGCGCTTTTATATGCACAATATGCGAGACATGCAAACGGCGGGCGGCATCGAAGATCATTTCCCGGCCACGGCATCGATCATCCTGGCAAACTCCGCTTCCACCTTTTGGGCGAAGTCGTCCTGCATCCGGAAGACGTCGGTAAACTCGGCGAAAGCCCAGCGTCCGCAGGTGCCGAGGTGATTGACGCCGGGCACCCAGTAGGTGTCCATCGTCGATTTCTTTTCCCTGGCGTCCTCGCGCCGGTAGCCCTTGATTTCGACGACCAGATGCAGCAGGTCGTCCGGCCCCTTGCCGTCGTCGACCAGCACGATGAAGTCGGGCAGGTATTTGCGCGTCTCCGAGCCGTAGCGGTAGGGCACCTCGAAACCGAGGCCGTGATTCTTGACGTAGGCGTGCACCCTGGGGTGCGCTTCGGCGACGCGGCAGAATTCGCCCTCCCAATCGCTGTCGAGGACAACCCAGTTGATGTGGCAGTGACTGGAACTGGTCTGCCAGCGGTCGGGCTTCGAGGTGTTGAAGCGCACATGCCGCGTCGAGCCACTGGGGTTGTAGGGGTCGAGCAGCGCCTTGATCGGCCGTTTGCCGAGAAACTGCCGGGTGATGGCGGCGGTGATCCGGTTGCAGGCCATGTCGGCCAGTTCCTGGTACATCAGCAGCGCCGGATAGGTGCCGCCCTTGCATTCCAGACGGTTGTCGAGCCATTCCCTGGTGATGCGCTTGAGCTGGCCGAACAGATGCAGCTTCGGTTCCTCGCCGGGGTCGCGCCACTTGGTATAGAGCAGGCGCTGCGTGAGGTGATACAGCAGGGTGGAGGAGCGAACGTCGCCGAGATGCTGGAGCGTCATGTCTGCCGACTGGCCGATGATTCCGGCGTTCTGCGTCTGCGACGGCCCAACGAGGTCGGGGGTCAGGGTCAGCGTCGAGTCCTCGTTGAAGCTGGCCTGCAGGCGCTCTTCCGGCAACTCGACGCGGTAACCTTCGACGCGCGGGAAGGTGATTGCGAGCGCGTCGCGGTCGGGACGAATGGCCTTGACCTGTACCGTTTCGCGCGGCGGTTGCGGCTTGGCGACGACCGGCTTGGCGGTGAAGTCGAAGGGGATGCCGAAGACATCGGCGTATTCGACGTTGAACAGCCCTTCCTCGTTGAGTTCGTAGGACTGGCGGCGCAGGGCGCGGCCGATCACCTGTTCGCACAGGAGCTGGGTGCCGAAGGCGCGAATGCCGAGCACGTGGGTGACGGTGTTGGCGTCCCAGCCTTCGGTGAGCATCGACACCGACACCACGCAGCGGATCGAGCCGCCGAGTTGCCCGGCCTTGCCGACCGTGTTCATGACTTCGCGCAGCAGTTCCTGATCGCTGAGGTTGTCGCCGGCGCGGGCATCGCCGGTGCGCTCGACGATCTCGCGGCGGAAGCGCTCGATCTCGTCGGCGGCCATGTCGTGGAACCTGTCGTCGAGCGCGTCGCCGGCTTCGAGCTGTTCGCTGTCGATCAGCAGGGTATTGGGGCGCGGCAGCGGGTTGCCGGTGCTCTCGTCGAAGTTGCGGAACAGCGGCAGGCGGCCGTTTTCCAGAGTCGAGGTGCCATCGTCGTTCTTGCGCTGGAAACCGGAAATGAAGTCGTAGACGAGCTTCGAGATGGCGGTGTTCTGACAGACCACGATGAAGCACGGCGGCACCTTGATGCCGGCGTCCTGCCAGAGCCTGTAGGTCTTCTCGTAGTGACCGTAGAGCGCCTGCAGCGCGGTTTGCAGCCGGGTCGGCAGCTTGAGCGGGTCGAGTTCCTGGTTCGCGCCGCGCCTTTTCCTGGGCATGTCCTTGCGGATGTTTTCCCAGAGGTTGCGGAAGACCGGCAGTTCGTCGCCGGGAATGTTCTCCGCCACCGGCACGCGCGGCAGCTTGACGATGCCGCACTCGATGGCGTCCATCAGCGAGAAGTCGCTCATCGTCCACGGGAACAGCGTGCCCTCGGCATAGCCCGAGCCACTGAGGAAAAACGGCGTGGCCGAGAGGTCGATGACGCGGGCGAGGCCGAGCTTGCGGTTGACGGCCTCGAGGCCAGAGATCCAGAGGCGTGCGGCTTCGTTGTCCTTTTTCGCCCGCGCCTTTGCGTCCCGCAAATCCTGCCCCGTCAGCGGATTTCCGTTGCCGTCAACGAATTCCGATTCATCGGCAGGTTTTTCGCGGTAGCAGTGGTGCGCTTCATCGTTGATGGCGAGGATGTTCTTCATGCCCATCAGGTCCGGCATGACGCGCTGGAGCATTTGCCCTTCGTTCTCGGTGGTGACGATTTCATCGCCGGTGCGGCCCTTGAGCAACTGCCGCCCGCCCCTGGAAATGTCGATGCGCTCGCGCAGCTTGAAGGCGTGGTAGTTGGTGATGACGATCTTGGCGCGGCCCATGTCGTCGAGCAGGTCGCCCGGCACCAGTTCCCGCTCCCTGCAGTAGCTGTCGGGGTCGTTGGGTTGCAGCACGCGCAGCCGGTCCTTGATGGTGAGGCCCGGCGCGCAGATCAGGAAGCCGCGCGTGAATTGCTTGGCTGTAGGCCGACGCACCGCGTTGATCGTCTGCCAGGCCATCAGCATCGCCATGACCGTGGTCTTGCCCGCCCCCGTGGCCAGCTTGAGCGCCAGCCGCATCAACTCGGGGTTGGCGTCCTTGCTGGCTGCCGCCAGATGGTCGAGAAGGCGTTTGCCGTGCCTGGTGCCGGGCGCGACCTCGGTCAGCCAGATCGCCGTTTCGACGGCCTCGACCTGACAGAAGAAGGGCCGAACGCCGCTGAACCCGTGATGACGCCAGTGCTGGAGCAGCCGCGCGGTCTCGGGGGTCACCTGCCACTGGCTCGGATTCGGGAGCGCGCGCCACGTGTCGACATGGTTCCGCACCTCGTTGATGATCGAGGTCGGGTCGTACTGCTGCGCCTTGCTGGACAAGCCCGCGCCCTCGTCGAAGACGAAGCCTTCCTGCCGCGGCGTTTTCTTTTGCTTCTTCGGCTTGGGGATCGACGTGATGAACTCGGCGCGACGGCGGGTTTCCAGGGTTCGCTGCGTCGGCTGGCCGGATTCGTCCAGCTCCCAGTGCCGCGATGGGCGCTCATACGGGGAGTTCAGAATCGGGTGATCGAAGAACGGGTTCGACATGGCGGTCAGTGGATCTCTTCTTCATTCTTGTTCCGAGAATTGCTTGGCATTGTCCCGCAGAAGCTCATTGAAGGCCATTGACCATGCGTCGGCGATGCTTCGCGGCGTGCTTCGGGCAAGGATGAAGCATTCGTGCGGCGAAAGCCATATGCCGGCCGTCTGTTTCGACGCAAGCGCCTGGCCACTTGCCCGAAGCACCGACCTGCAAGCCGTCAGGACCATGGAGCGCTCCACGGTGCTATCCTGCAGGAGCGACCGCTGCCTGCCATCAGGATTGACGAAGAACCGTCCCGCGCCGAGCGTACCCTCTCACCTCCGGCCTTGCCGCCGCCCGAGGAGCCGACCATGCCCTACCTGTTCGAATTCACCTACCACAACCCGACCCAGATCGTTTTCGGCCCGAACAGCTTCGCCAAGCTGGGCAGCCTGGTTCCGGCCGATGCCAGGGTGCTGCTGCTCTACGGCGGCGGCTCGATCAAGGGCAATGGCGTCTACGCCAAGGTGATTGCCGCGCTGGCCGGGCGCGAGGTGGTCGAGTTCGCCGGCGTCGAACCCAACCCGACGCTGGAAACCCTGTCTGCTGCGGTCGACCTTGCAAGAAGGCAGAAGATCGCTTTCATCCTCGGCGTCGGCGGCGGCTCGGTCGCCGACGGCGCCAAGTACATCGCCTGCGCCGCGCTTTACGACGGCGATGGCTGGGATATCGTCAGCGGCCGGCATGTCCCCGGGGAGGCGCTGCCGGTCGGCATCGTCCTGACCCTGCCGGCAACCGGCTCGGAGTCCAACGTCGCCGCCGTGGTCATGCGCAAGGCCACGCACGAGAAGCGGGTTTTCTACGTGCCGCCGGCCCGGCCGCGCTTCGCCATCCTCAACCCGGAAGTGATGTCCAGCCTGCCTGACCGCCAACTGGAAAATGGCGTCGTCGATGCCTTCGTGCATGTCTGCGAGCAGTACCTGACCTACCCGGTCGGCGCGCTGGTGCAGGACGGCTGCGCGGAGGCGGTGATGAAGGCGCTGAAGACGCTGGCCGACACCTTCGAGCAGCGCCGGGAAACCACCTGGCAGCAGAACCTGATGTGGGCCGCCAACCAGGCCCTGTTCGGCATCATCGGCGTCGGCATGCCGACCGACTGGGTCACGCACCGTATCGCCGTCGAGCTCACCGCGCTCTGGGGGATCGACCATGGCCGCACCCTTTCGATCATCCAGCCCGGCCTGCTGCGCGAGTTGATCGAGCCCAAGCGCGCCAAGCTGGAGCAGATGGGCCGCAACGTCTTTGGCTTGGCCAACCCGAGCGCCGAAGACACCATCGCCGCCATCGAAGCCTTCTACCGCAGCCTGCGCATGCCGGTGCACCTGCGTGAGGCCGGCATTGCCGACAGCGACGCCGCCGATCTTGTCCTCGCCGCCGTTCGCGCCCACGGCAACGCCGCGCTCGGCACCCACGCCGAGGTCGACGACGCCAAGACCGAACGCATCATCCGCCGTGCCTGCGCCTGAACGGGAATGGCGCGTCGACACGCCGGCGCCAACGTCGAGGCTTGGCAACGCCTGCCCGGACGCCGCAGTCACAGGACAGGAAATCCAAGGGCAGCACGGAGGGCATAGGAGCCTTCATCAAAGGGCGTCCATCCCGAATTTCGCCCCGCTGGCCCTGGAAAAGTCATCCGCATCGCGCCCCGCTCTCGCTGCCTCGCGCGCTGGCAAGGCCAGGCCCAGGAAACCGACGGCTACGCGCACATCGACGGTTGACGATTGCTTGCCGGAACAGAGATACTTTTCGCATGGCGGTGCAAGTGCCTCTGCTTGTCGGCCAGGAACCAGGCCCCTTGACGACCGTCGTCCCGTCCGCCGCGGGACGGCC
>ERZ761603.1126-NODE-1126-length-20807-cov-69.596617_pt1 | contig 20807 bp, 18 predicted proteins | sample MGYA00511879_ERZ761603 | MGnify/ENA primary metagenome ERZ761603 (study PRJEB28899, sample SAMN02850040) | bioreactor sludge metagenome | biome: EBPR Sludge; feature: EBPR Bioreactor; material: flocular biomat | place: Australia: Thorneside Wastwater Treatment... | reverse complement strand
TGTCAAGGTCTTCCAGACGCTGGATGAGGCGGTCGAGTGGATCGAGGACCAGATTCTCGGCGAGAGCCCGGTAAAGGCGGCCGAGCTGCCACCGCTCGAAATCTACGAGCTTGAGATCTTCAAGGACTGCAAGGAGGATACGCTGATCACGCTGGCCGAATCGCTCGAGCGGCGATCTGTCGCCAAGGACGAGAAGGTCTTTGCCCTGGGCGATCCGGGCGACCAGTTGTACCTGATTCGCAAGGGCGCTGTGCGCATCACCTGGCCCGAGTCGGGGGCCAAGACCGCGTATCACACGCTGACCTATGGGCGCGGGGACTTCTTCGGCGGCGTTTCGTTCATTTCCGGGATCAGCCGAATGAACGACGCGACCGCGACCGAAGACACCGAACTCTTCGTGATGCGCCGTGAGGTCTTCGATCGACTGCGTGAAGACCACAAGCGGCTGGCTTTCCATTTGCTCGAGGCGATCGCCAAGATTCTCGCTTCGCGCCTGCGTTATGCCGACAAAGAGTTGATGGCCATACAGGAATAGGAAGGAGATGGACGATGTTTCAGCGAATTCTTGTTCCGACCGATGGCAGCCGGGTGTCGCGTGCCTGTGCCGAACAGGCAGTGGCCTTCGCGCGCGCCGCACGTGCGTCGGTGCTTGCCCTCTACGTCGCATCGCCTGCGCACAGCGAGAACTACGGCGACTTCGTCCAACCCGGGGCGCTCGATCGCCTGAGCTCGGATGGCGATGCAAAGGCGAAGGATTACCTCGGTTTCGTCAGGAAGCTGTGCAAGGAGGCGCAGGTCGACTGCATGGTTCTGGTCGTCCAGAGCGACAGTCCCTGGGAAGCGATCGTCAATACCGCCGAGGATCACGCCTGCGATCTGATCTTCATGGCGAAGCACAGCCGCAGCGGACTTTCGGCGCTACTGATTGGCAGCCAGACGTATCGCGTTCTGGCGAATTCCAGCATCCCGGTTCTCGTCTATCGCTCCGGCGGCAGCGCTGCCGGATGTTCGGGGGACAAGGCGAAGCATGGCGAGCGCCGAAGGAAGTGACGGGGACTGTCGCCTTGCTGCGGTTTGGCGATGTCGTCGGGCGCGCGCCTTAGCCAGCAGGTGAGGAGCCTCGGCCGCTCGCCGACGCCCCTCACCGCTTCGGCGCCGGAATGACTCCCGCCTATTGGCCACAGGCGACGCGTGACCTGACCGCGGCCGACGACATTCTGGCCGGTCTGATCGCACGTTTCGCCGGCTTGGCACTGGTCTCGCGTGGCGATCCCTTCGTCACCCTGGTACGTTCCATCGTTGGCCAGCAGATCTCGGTCAAGGCGGCGGACAGCGTCTGGGCGCGCGTTCTCGCCACGTTGCCGGCGATCACGCCAGAGGTCATTCTGGCCAGCGACACGGCCAGCTTGCGCGCTTGCGGACTGTCCGTGCGCAAGGTCGAGTACGTCGGCGATCTGGCGCAGCACTTTGCCGCCGGCCGCATTCACGTCGACCATTGGGCGGCGATGAGCGATGCGGAGATCATCGCTGAACTCGGCGCGGTTCGCGGCATAGGGCTGTGGACGGCGCAGATGTTTCTCATTTTCAACCAATTGCGTCCGGACGTTCTACCGCTCGACGATATCGGTTTGCAGAAGGCGGTCGCCTTGCACTACTGCGCCGGCGAACGCCCTGATCGACGGCGACTGGCCGGCTTGGGCGAACGCTGGCGTCCCTGGCGTTCGGTCGCAACCTGGTATCTGTGGCGCAGCCTCGACCCGCTGCCGGTCGAGTACTGAGTGCGCGGTCCAATCGGTACGTGTGGCGGAGCATCAGTCGAGGACGAGGTGGGCGCGGGCGGCGAAGTGCTGCGCCGACTATCGGTGCGCTGCGCGATTCGCTAACATCATCACTCACGCCGCTTCGCCGGCGGGTTTGGCGAGGAGCCCATTCGCATGGCCAAGGCTTCACCTTCATCGCTGAGTGTCAGTTCTTCCAGCGCTGCGCCTGCCGTCTGGCGGCAGCGTCTGCTGGCCTGCTGCGTGGCGGTGGGCTGCCTGTGGGTGTCGGCCTTTAGCGCGCTGGCGCAAAGCGAGGTGGAGGAGGAGGTGCCGGTCGAGGCGGCTGACTTTGACAGCGGCGCGAGCAAGCTGAGCCATGACGAGGCCATGCGGCTGCTTGCTCAGCCCTTGCCCGACGAGCCCGCGGCGCGTTTCCTGGCGTTGCAGCGTCACTTCCGCGCCGCACAGCAACTTGATGAACGCGAGCAGCAGGTCGAATTGGCGCGCCAGTTGCTGGAAGCGGGCCGCGGGCGTGCCGGGGGCGAGGTGTGGATCACGACCTATCTCAGCGCCGAGTTCACCTGGGGCAGCCAGGGCAGGGCGCTCGCCGCCTGCGAACCGCTGCTCGAAGACGATCGGCTGTCGCTGCCGACACGTGCGCTGGTCGCCTTGCGGCAGACTTATTTTGCTGCGCAGGGCAACGACCGCACCCTGCTGATGCGCTTCTGGTCGCGTGCCGACAGTCTCGCCGAAAAGGCGGTCCGGCAGCACCCCGAGCGCTCGGCGCAAATCGCCGTCCTGCGCCTGCATGCGCGCTCGGAAATCGAACGCTGGCAGGGAGACGCTGCTGCCTCGCTGGCGACGCTGCGCCAGGCGGTGAGCCTGGCACGCCGCGAGGTCCGCACGGCACGCGCGAAGAGCAAGGAAGCGCGTGACGCTTACGGCTGGTTGGATTCGTCGCTTGGTCTGCTGACCTATGCGCTGGTTCGCCAGGGGCGCGTGCAGGAGGCGATCGATCTGGCGCAAGCGAATCTGACGCTCTGGCGTGCCGGCGAGATCAGTGATGGCTACGGCGCCCGCTGGAACTACCGACTGGCGACCAGCCTGAACGCGACACAGCAGTACGAGGCGGCGCTGGCGGCGGCTCGCTTGTCCGACGAGATGTTGCAGAGAGCCGGTGCGAGCACCGCCAGCCACACGCGCTGGCTGGCGCGGCAGGAGATGGTGCGCGCACTGATCGGCCTGCGTCGCTGGCCCGAGGCCGACGAGTCTTACCGCAGCTTTCTCGCTGCCATGCCGGCCGATCTGCTGGCCCGCACGCGGGCTTCCGACTGGCGTCTGTTGGCGCTGCTGGGCGCCAAGAACGGTCGTCTGGACGAAGCGCTGGAGCAGGCCGAGCGCTCGCATCGCTATCGCTCGCGCCTGTACGGCAGCCGCCATCCGCAGACGCAGGAGGCTGCCGGCGTGCGCGGCGTCGTCCGTCTGCTGCGCGGAGAGCTCCGGCAAGCGCTGGGCGATTACGAGGATCTCTTCGCCGCGACACTCGACAACCCCGGTGGCTGGCTGGATCTCGACCTGCGTGGTGTCCGCGGTTATGTTTTTGGCATTGCCTTCGACGAGTTCCTGCGCTACGTTGGCGAGCGCGCCTTGCGCGGCGAGAGCGTAGACCCGCAACTGAGCGAACGCGCGCTGCAGATCGCCGAGCGCAGCAGTCTGAGCGTCACGCAGCGGGCGCTGGCGGACAGCACGGCACGCGTCCTGGCAAGCACACCGGCGCTGCGTACGCTGGTCGAGCAGGAACAGACACAGCGACGGGCGGTGGCCGCGCTGTTCAGCCAGGTCGCGGGCGCGCTCGGGCGGGAAGACCAGTTGCGCCGCGAGGCGCAGACCGACGCCTTCAAGGCGCTGCCCGAGAGCGAACGCAAGGCGCACGGCGAACGCCTGCGGCAGGTGCGCGAGCAGGTCAAGGCGCAGCAGACTGAAGCGCTGGCCGCGCGCAACAATCTGAACGCGCAGCGGGCGGCGCTGGGCAGGCAGTTTCCAGGCTACGCCGATCTGATCACCCCGGCGACGCCGCGGGCGGAGGAATTGCAACGTCTGCTCGGCCCGGGCGAGGCACTGCTGGTCATCCATTCGAATGACAGCGCGACGCTCGTCTGGTTGCTGACTCCCGAAGGCGGCAGCAGCTTTGCCGCCAGCCGGCTGAGCCGGCACGATCTGGCTCGGCGAGTCGCCGACCTGCGTCGCATGCTCGACCTGTCCGACCATCCGGTCGGGCGTGAGCCGGCGCTGCAGCCGGCACTTCTGCACGCGCTCTACCGCGAGCTCTTCGCCGGCTTCGGTGACAAGCTGAGCGGTGTGCGTTCTCTGATCGTCGCTACGCAGGGGCCACTGGCCAGCCTGCCGATGGGCGCGCTGGTCACCGACGCGCCTCAGGCCGGCGACGTTCCCGCTTGGCTGATCAAGCGCTTGGCGGTGACGCAGGTGCCCTCGGCGGCTGCCCTGCAGTCTCTACGCCGGGTGCAGCCGGCGGCCGCTGCGCGCGCGATGATCGGCTTTGCCGATCCGGTTTTCGCTAGCGTGGGCGACAAGATTGCTTCCGGAGCGGCCAGCCGGTCGGCCGGCGCCGCCAGCGCGCAAGGGCGCGCAGCGCCTGGACGCGCTGCCCGGGCCGTTGGTGGACGCTACGATGCCGAGTTGGGTTTCCGCTACGGCGAGATGTCGCCGCTGCCGGAGACCCGCGGCGAAATGCAGGCGGTTGCTGCGGCAGTCGGCGCCGACCCGGACAACGACCTCTTCTTCGGCGCTCGCGCGACGCGGCGGGCAGTCTTGGAAACCGACCTCAGCGACCGGCGGGTCGTCGGCTTCGCCACGCACGGCCTGATGCCTGGCGACGCGCCGGGGATAGGCAAGCCGGCACTCGCCATGGCGGCGACACCCGACGACAGTGAATCGCCGCTGCTCGAACTCGACGATGTGCTCAACCTGCGCCTGAATGCGCAGTGGGTCCTGCTTTCGGCGTGCAACACGGCGGCCGGCGAGCAGGGTGGAGGGGCCATGTCGGGGCTGGTGCGTGGCTTCTTTTTCGCCGGTGCGCGTTCAGTGCTGGCGACGCACTGGGCGGTCGACAGCGAGTCTTCCGCGGCGCTCAGCACGGCGACCTTCGAGGCGCAGGCGAAGGATGGTACGGCGCGCGCGGAAAGTTTGCGTCAGGCGCAGCTTGCGCTGATCGACGGTCGCATCGGTGCCGGCCGCTGGCGCCACCCCTACCATTGGGCGCCGTACGCCTTGTTCGGCGATCCGCAACGGTGAACTCCCGCCGTTGCTCCCGCCGGTGTCGTCAGCTGGCGCCGGTGCGGCCAATCGCGTGGTATTCGATACCGGCGGCCAGAATCATCTTCGGTTCATACAGGTTGCGGCCGTCGAAGACTACCGGCTGCTTCAGTGCGCAGCGCAGCGCAGTGAAATCCGGGCTGCGGAACTCCTTCCACTCGGTTACGATGGCGAGTGCGTCGGCCCCCGCCAAGGCCGCCATCGGGCTGCTTGCGTAGGTCAGGCGTGATTCGTTGCCGAAGATGCGCTGCGCTTCGCTGATGGCAACCGGGTCGTAGGCGCAAACCGTTGCGCCGCGCCGGAACAGCTCATCGAGCAGGACGCGCGATGGCGCTTCGCGCATGTCGTCGGTATTCGGTTTGAAGGCCAGTCCCCAGAGGGCAAAATGCCGGCCGGCCAACTGCTCGCCGAAACGTGCGACGATCTTCCTTGCCAGGACGCGCTTCTGGCTGTCGTTGGCGTTTTCCACTGCGGCGAGCACCTGCAGTTCCATTCCCGCATCGCGCGCCGTGCGCTGCAACGCCTGAACGTCTTTCGGAAAGCAGGAACCGCCGTAACCACAACCAGGATAGAGAAAATGCCAGCCAATGCGTGGGTCTGAACCGATTCCCTGGCGGACCTGCTCGATGTCGGCGCCCAGGAGCTCGGCCAGGTTGGCCAATTCGTTCATGAAACTGATGCGCGTTGCGAGCATCGCGTTGGCGGCATACTTGGTCAGTTCGGCCGAGCGGATGTCCATGATCAGCAGGCGCTCGCGACTGCGCTGGAAAGGAGCGTAGAGCGTGCGCATCAGATCGATCGCGCGTTCATCGTCGGCGCCGACGATGATCCGATCGGGTCGCATGAAGTCCTCGACGGCAGCCCCTTCCTTGAGGAACTCGGGGTTCGAAACGACCGCGAAGGGCAGGTCGAGGCCACGTGCGGCCAGTTGCTCGGCGATCGCCGCGCGGACCCGGTCGGCCGTGCCCACCGGAACCGTGCTCTTGTCGACGACAACGCGATAGCCGTCCATATGGCGCCCGATGCTGCGCGCGGCGGCGACGACGTACTGCAGGTCGGCCGAGCCGTCTTCATCGGGTGGCGTGCCGACGGCGATGAACTGAAACTCCCCCCACCGAGCGGCGCGCTCGACGTCGGTGGTGAACTGCAGGCGCCCGGCTGCCACGTTGCGCCGCACGATTTCCAGCAGGCCGGGCTCGTGGATCGGGATGCCGCCGTCTTCCAGTATGCGGATCTTGTGTTCGTCGAGGTCCAGGCAAAGGACATTGTTGCCGACTTCGGCCAGGCAGGCTCCGCTGACCAGGCCAACGTAACCGGTGCCGATGACTGTGATTTTCATGATGGTGCCCTAAGCGTGCGATGAAGAAAGGAGAGATTGTCCGGCGCTGACCGCATGGAAATGGCGAACGAGCAACTCGATCCGCGAGTCCCAGGCGTTGTTCTCGGCGTAGGTGCGCAAGTACGCAGCGTCCCACGGACGCTGCAAGGCTTGCTCGAGGGCAGCCTCGAGCTCCGCCGGCTGGTCGAAGGGGACGAGGATGCCAAGCCGCGCGTCGCAGACGACTTGCGCATTGCCGCCGACCAGCGTTGTCACGACCGGCAGACCGCAGGCCATGGCTTCGAGAAAGACGTTGGCCCAGCCCTCGAAACGGGTGGCCAGGGCAAAGACATTGGCCGCCGAGTAGTGGACGTGCAGTTTCTCGGGGGCGACCGGGCCACAGAAGACGACGCTATCCTGCAGCGCCAGACGTGCGACTTGCGCCCGCAGTTCAGCCGAATTGTCGCCCTCGGGCGACCCGCCCCCGACGACCAGGTAGCGCAAGCCGGGATAGCGGGCGATCAGCCTGGGCAAGACTTCGATTACCCGGTGGAAACCCTTGCGCTCGACCAGACCGCCGACGCTGATCAGGACCGGCACATCGGCTGGCAGACCGAGTGCGGCGCGCGCTTCGCCACGCGGGATCGGGCGAAACTTGCTCAGGTCGACACCGTTACCGACCACGCAGGTCCGGGCGCTGGGCGCGCCGAGCGACTCGCCCAGCGCGCGCAACTGTTCCGACACACCGATCAGCAGATCGGCCGAGCTGGCGCAGCGCATCAGATGCTTGCGCCGGGAAGTACGCGAGGTGCGATCTTCATTGCCACGGAAGGTGACGACGAACTTCAGGCCGAGCCAGCGTGCCAGCAGGCTTCCGGCATAACCGTCCGGGTAGCCGAAATGAACATCGAGCACGCTGGCGCCGGTCTGGCGCTGCAGACGACGCACGGTACGATAACTGCACAGCGCCATCGACAGTCCATCCAGATCCTTGAGAATGCCGGGAACGGAAAGGTAGTAGGGGCGAAAGACTTCGAGCGCACCCATTTGCTCATGGCGGGCAGCCATTGGGCGAAAATGCGGTCGGAACCAGCGAATGACGCTCTGAAAAGGAAACCAGGCCTGTGGTGCGACGACGACCAGCGGGATGCGTTGTGCCACGCGTCCCATTCGCTCGCGGACAAACAGGCCAGCGTTGGGGCGAACTGCGCTCGGAAAGAGCGCGGACAAGGTGATCAGCTTCAGCATCGTCAGTTGCAGCACCGTCGGGGGCGCCGCTGCCGGTTGAATAAACGGCGGATTATCCCATACTGGCGAACGAAGCGAGCGGCCGTCGCGGCGTAGCGCGCACACTGCAAGCGGCCATCGGTCGGCCGCTCAGGATGCCGGTTCAGGCTTGCGCCTGGCGCGCGGGTGCGCCTGATCGTAGACCTTCGCCAGATGTTGGAAATCGAGATGGGTGTAGACCTGTGTCGAGGCGATGCTGGCGTGCCCGAGCATTTCCTGTACGGCGCGCAGATCGCCAGACGATTGCAGCACGTGCGAAGCAAACGAATGGCGCAGCATGTGCGGGTGCACGTGCGCCGGCAGGTCCTGAAGCAAACCGCGGCGCTGCAGGCGAAGCTGAATCATGCGCAGGCCCAGGCGTTGCCCGCGGCGACCGACGAAAAGCGCCTGCTCGTCGGCCGGCGCCAGGCGCGAACGCTGCTCGACCCAGGCGGTGACGGCCGCACGCGCCTTGCTGCCGACCGGAACGATGCGCAGCTTGCTGCGCTTGCCGCGCACGCGTACCTCGCCGTCGGCAATGTCGGGCAGGCACGAAACGTCGAGTGCAGCAAGTTCGGCGAGGCGCAGACCGGACGAATAGAAGAGCTCGAAGATGGCCTGATCGCGGATTTCGAGCAAGTCGTCGCTCTGAGCGTCGAGCAGGCAATGCGCTTCGTCGGGCGAGAGTGCTTTTGGCAGGGCCTGCGGACGCTTGGGCGCACGTACGCCGTCCACCGGGTTGCGCTGTACGTCGCCCTGCCGGCCGAGCCAGCGATAGAAGCCACGCCAGGCCGAGAGCGTACGCGCCAGGGAGCGACCGCCAAGGCCGTCCGCGTGCAATCTGCCGACAAAGCGGCGAACGTGTTGCGGCTGCAGCGCGGCGAAGCCCGGCTCGCCGGGCAACTCGCCGAGTAGCCGGGCGAGCACCGCCAGATCGCGCTGATAGCCGCTCACCGTGTGCGGCGACAGGCGGCGTTGTTGCGCGAGTTCGTCGAGGTAGCGGCGGACCGCCGCCGCATGCTCGGCCGCGCTCATCGCTTCAACGCAGGACGCGCGCCAGAGCCGCCGAAGCCATCTCGCCGATACGCTGCAGGTAGATCGTTCCCATCGTCGGGTAGAAGCGTTCGTGATCCTCACTGCCGAGAGCGATCATGCCGGTCGTCCCACCGCCCTGACGCATGGCGATCAGTGCCTGCGAGCGTACGTGCGTCGCCGCCTCGCCAAACCACGACGAAGTTTCGAAACCGCCGGTCGCCCCGCAATAGGGCTGGACCAGCGCTTCGGCAAAGGCCTGCAGTTCGCTGCTCACGTCAGCGAACTCGGGCAACTCCGCAGCATCGGCCGGCCGGCACCACAGACGAACGGCCACGTGCGGCACGGCGAAATCGTCGCGCAGGTGAAAGTGCAGCGTGTGCAGCACCGATTGAAAGCTTCCCGTAGCGATCAGACCAAGCGCCAGGCGATGCATCTTCTCGCTGATCGCATCGTTCTCCTCACCATGCTGGAACAGCTCGCCCATTCTGCCTTCGAGCAGCCGGTTCTTGTCGCGCAGTGCCAGCATCTGTCGTTCGGTGATCGAGATCGTCCGCCCGCCGTGCGGATGCGGCACGACCATACTGGTCAGCACCTCCGCATGCTCTTCGAAGAACTGCGGGTTGTTCTGCAGATAGTGGACGACTTCGTCGGCTTTCATAACTCGATTTCTCCCTTGAATACAGTGACCGCCGGTCCGCTCAGATGAACTGGCGTGGCGCGGCCCTGCCAGGCGATATTCAGGCTGCCGCCGCGTGCGTCGACCTGCACCGGCGAAACCAGCAGAGCACGCGCGATTCCGGCGACGACCGCGGCGCAGGCACCGGTGCCGCAGGCCAGCGTTTCGCCGGCGCCGCGCTCGAAGACGCGCAACCGGATGCGATGCTCGTCCACGACCTGCATGAAACCCGCGTTGACGCCCTGCGGGAAGCGCGCATGGCTTGCGATCTGCGGGCCTTGGCGGGCGACCGGAGCGCTATCGACATCGCTCACCATCTGGACGGCATGCGGATTGCCCATGCTGACGGCGGTGATCGACACCGACTCGCAGTCGCTCAGGGGCAGCGTCTGCACCAGTTCGGCGCCTGCTCCAGGAAACGGAATCTGTTCCGGAGCCAGCACCGGCACGCCCATATCGACCGTCACACTGCCGTCGTCTTCCAGGCGGGGAACGATGATCCCGCCGCGTGTTTCGACGCGGATTTCGCGCTTGTCGGTGAGGCCCTGCTCGTGCACGAAACGGACGAAGCAGCGTGCGCCGTTGCCGCATTGTTCGACCTCGCGAGTGTCCGCGTTGAAGATGCGGTAGCGGAAATCGACATCAGGCCGGGTCGCCCTTTCGACGAGCAGGATCTGGTCGCAGCCGACGCCGAAGTTGCGGCTGGCGAGAAAACGAAGCTGCTCGCCGGACAGGCAGATCGACTGGCGCACGCCGTCGATGACGACAAAATCGTTCCCCAGCCCGTGCATCTTGACAAATGTCATTTTCATCGTGGTCGACGATCAGCAACTCGTATTCAGCGACTTCGCCATTATAAAGTCGTCCATCACGAAACCGCCGCCAATGTCGACGCAAACCGCTTCGCGCACGATGAAGCCGTGCCGGCGGTAAGCCGCAATGGCTCGCTCGTTGCGCTTGTTGACGGCGAGAATCAGCGTTGGGCAACCGGCGGCGCGGGCGCGCGCGGCGACTTGCCCGATCAGGCGCGCGCCAACGCCGGCACCTTGATGCTGCGGGTCGACGTAGATCTTGTCCAGCTTGAGCTCGCTGTTTGCGCTCGACAGGCTGCAGGCAAAACCAACCAGCTGCTGGCCGATGCGCGCCTGATCCCACCAGACGCCGGCTTGGGTCAACTCGCTGCGAATCTTTGCCGCGTCGTAGCGCTGGGCCAGCATGAACTCGATCTGGGCGCGGCTGATGATCGCCGGATACGTGTCGTACCAGACGACGCGAGCAAGATCGACGATGGCGTCGACATCGGCGTCAGTCACGGGAAGAACCGAAATTTCGCTCATCGTTGGACCGTGCTCACAAGCCGGCGCGCCGGCGGTGACCTAAGCAAGACCTTTCAGGAAGGCGGCGCGTTCGCGCTCGGAATCGATATGCTTGGCAAGATTGCGATACAGCTCGTTGATGTCACCCGAATCGTTGGCGGCACGCTTGATCAGCACTCGGGCAAGCGGGCCGACGTACTCGGCCAGCCTCTTCTCGGCCAAGGCGAGCTGCGACGGATCGAAGAGCGCCGGTGCAGTCGTCGACGGCGTTGTCGCCGGCAGCGTAGTCGGCGGAAGAGCGGCCGAATTCTCGAGCTGGGCAAGCTGGCGCAGGAAGACAGTACGCTCGCTGCCGGCTGGAACGTTTGCCGCCAGCAGCGAAAAGAACTCGCGCACGTCGTGCGCCTGAGCCAGGCTCGTTCGCACCAGACGCCGGGCGAGCGGGCCAATGCAACGACTGAGCAGAACCTCCACCTGGTCGACAGTCTCCGGGGCAATCGCCAGCGGAGTCGACGCGGCAGGCGCTTGGGTTGCCGGGGGCGGCGCGGCTCGCCCGGCCGGCGGCGCACTCGTCGGGCGTTGCGGTGCGTCCAGATGGCTGCCGCCAGCGCTCGCCCGCGCGGGCGCTGGACGCGCGGCGAGGAAGGCGCTGACCAGGCTGTTGGCGAAGTCGCGCGCGTTTTGAAAGCGCCTGGCCGGATCCTTCTCGAGGGCGCGTGCCAGCACCGGATCGAATGCTGCAGGTAGCGCTGGGACGATCGACGAGGGCGGGGCGGGATCGACGTGCATCACGTTGTACATCACGCTGATCGGGGTGTCAGCGGTAAAAGGCGCTTCGCCGGTCAACAATTCGTAGAGAATCACGCCAGCTCCCCACAGGTCGGCGCGCCCGTCTGCCGTCTGGCCGGCCAGTTGTTCGGGCGCAATATGCGTTGGTGTTCCCAGTACAGTACCGGTCTGCGTCAGTGAAGCATTCTCGATGCGCGCCACGCCAAAGTCCATCACCTTGATCTTCATCGCGTCCTGCACCATCACATTGCTCGGCTTGATGTCGCGATGGATGACGCCGTTGCGGTGCGCGTAATCGAGTGCGGCAAGCAACTGCTTCATCACTTCGAAGACGTCGATCAGCGGAAGCCCCGGGCGTTCGCGCATCAGTCGGCGCAGCTCCTTGCCGGCCACGTACTCCATGACGATGAACGCCATCCGCTCATCCTCGCCGTACTCGTAGATGCCGACGATTCCCGGATGCTGCAGGCGCCCGCCCGCTTGTGCCTCACGCTTGAAACGGGCAAGCGCTGAAGCGTATTCGACGTGCTCCAGATATTCGGCAAGGATCGTCTTGATCGCCACTGGCCGCTCGATCACCGGATCGAAGCCGTGATAGACGGCACCCATGGCGCCCATGCCGAGCTGTCCGCGGATTTCGTACTTGCCGATGCGTGTTGGCGCGGCCATGCTCTGCCGCTCAGCCATCGATCATCGCCATCGCCTTTTGCAGGCTGCGCCGCATGCGGTTGAACGAATTGCCGAGGACGCCGATTTCGTCGCGCTCGCGCGCGGGAAACTCGGGCACAGCGAAATCGCCCGTCGACACGCGGTCGGCAAGGGCTGACATGTGGGCAACCGGCCGGATGATGATTCGCGAAAGCATGAAATTGAGTACGACGAAAGTCAGCAGAAAGATGCCGCCGAGCGACAACATGAAGGTGTTGAATGTGCGCTGCGCATTGTTCAGCGGCACCGACATCGGCACCGAAACGACCTGCGCACCGACGGTCTCCATGAACTGCCAGCCGAAGCCGTTACTGTCGCCGTAGATGCGCAGCATCGACGCAGGAGCCGCCGCCGGCACGCTGTGGCAGGCCAGGCAGGCGGCATCCTTGATCGTGATCGGCCGCGCGATGTACAGCGTTCGTCCGGATGGTGTGTCGCGTTCGCCGGTCAACTCGGTGAGGCGCTCATCGCTGCGGAAGCGCTGGACGAGATCGCTCTCCCACTCGACTGCGCGGTCACGCGGGTTGGTCGGGTTGAGTGTCGCCTCCTTGTAGGTGAAATTCGGATACTTGACATGCAGGTTGTTGAAGGTTTCGGTGGCCGCATAGGCGGGCACCGTCTGCGGCAGAAAGGTGTCGGCGAGGTGCGGATCGAGCAGCGGCTTGACCTGCTTGACCGTATAAGTGCGCACCGCGAGCGCCGCTTCCATCATCAGCCCGGCGTTGCGCAGGGTTTCCTCTTTGGCGTTTTCGTTGAGAAGGCGATGCGAGACGATCGCCGAGACGCCCATCCCGCCGACGAAGACGACCAGCAGGACAAGATTGAATTTCAGTCGCAGACCCATGCTCTCTTCCCCCGGCGCGGACAAGTACGGACAACTTGACGGCTTGGGCGAGAGTATAGGGGGCGTCGTGCACCGGGGTCAATCGCCAATGTTGACGGAATCCGTACACATTGGGCTCGGCCGAACGCTCGTGCGCGTCGCCCGTCGGGGAAGCACGATGTCATCGACAGCCAGACGCTTTGCCAAACGCTGCGCGCAGTCCTCGCAGCGCAAGCCGGTATGGGATCTGGGAAAGCGGAGACGATGATCGACAGGCTTGACTGCGAGAACGGAGGCTTCTCGGCCGTGGCGGCCAGAAAAGCACGCCGATGATCGCTTCGCCGACGGACCCCGGCGGAGAAGGAACCCGGCTCGGTCTGGTGCTACGAAGCAAAAAGCCGCCCACGAAAAGGGGCGGCTTCTTCCAGGTGTTGGTAGGCGCGATTGGACTCGAACCAACGACCCCCACCATGTCAAGGTGGTGCTCTAACCAGCTGAGCTACGCGCCTGTCGGCAAGACCGCCCCAACACCCAGCGGCTTTGCGAGAGTGCGCATTATACGGGGCGCCGGCGGCAAGTCAAGCGGCCGCAGAGCACGACGCCCACGAGGAGCTGATCCGCCTCCGCCGAACGGTCGGGGGTGGCGAGCCGTGCCTGCGCCCAAGGCGTGGAAGGGGCGGCCCGCGCGACCGGTCGGACACCCGCCCAGCGCAGGGCAAGCCGGTAGTTGGCGGCACCATCGGCTCCAGCGCGAGGCATTGTCCGTTGCGCGCGACTGATCAGGTCTGCGCCGCGCTGGGGTGGGCGAAAGATCAGGCGAGAACTTGGGCGACGCGGCTGAACCCGGGATCAGGCCAGACCCTGGCTGGCGAGGTACTCCTCGTAGTTGCCCAGGTAGTTGACGATCTTGCCGTCAAGCCGAATCTCCAGGATGCGCGTGGCCAGCGACGAAACGAATTCGCGATCGTGCGAGACGAAAATCAGCGTTCCCTTGTATTTCTCGAGTGCTGTGTTCAGCGATTCGATCGATTCCATGTCGAGGTGATTGGTCGGTTCGTCGAGCACCAGCACGTTCGAGCGCATCAACATCAGCCGCCCGAAGATCATTCGCCCCTGTTCGCCGCCCGAGATCACCTTGACCGGTTTGCGCACCTCGTTGCCGGAAAAGAGCAGACGGCCGAGCGTTCCGCGAATCAAGGTCTCGAGGTCGTCGCCGTCGCTTGTCGTCGCACGCGCGTAGCCGGCGATCCATTCGGTCAGGCTGAGATCGCTGGCGAACTCCTGCGCGTGGTCCTGCGGGTAATATCCGGGGCGTGCTTTCTCAGCCCACTTGATGCTGCCGCGTGCTGGCTGCAACTCGCCGACGAGCAGCTTGAGCAGCGTGCTCTTGCCAACGCCATTCTCGCCGATGATCGCGACGCGGTCGCCGCCGTTGAGCGTCAGCGAGAAGCTGTCGAAGAGGCGGCGCGCGCTGCTGGCGTAGGCAAAGCTGATCCGGTCGATCTCGACTGCTTGCCGGTGAAGCTTTTCCTTGTCGTCGAACTCGAAGCGTATCCAGGGGTATTGCCGTGATGAAGGCTTGACGTCTTCCGGCCGGAGCTTGTCGATCAGCTTCAGGCGCGAGGTGGCTTGCCGGGCTTTCGAGGCGTTGGCGGAAAAGCGCCGGACGAAGTTCTGCAGTTCGGCGATTCGCTCCTTGGCTTTTGCGTTGGCGCTCTGTTGCCGCTCGCGGGCAAGCGCGGAAGCTTCCATGAAGTCGTCATAGTTTCCCGGATAGATCGTCACCTTGCCGTAATCCAGGTCCGCCATATGCGTGCACACCTGGTTGAGAAAGTGCCGGTCGTGCGAAACGATGACCATCGTACTGTTGCGTTCGTTGATCACATTTTCCAGCCAGCGGATCGTTGCGATGTCCAGGTTGTTCGTCGGTTCGTCGAGCAACAGGATGTCCGGATCGGCAAAAAGCGCTTGTGTCAGCAGGACGCGCAGCTTCCAGCCCGGCGCGACGTCGCTCATCGGACCATAGTGCTGCTCTGCCGGAATGCCGACGCCGAGCAACAGTTCTCCGGCGCGCGCCTCGGCGGTGTAGCCGTCGTACTCGGCAAAGCGCGCTTCGAGCTCGGCGGCGTGCAGATAGTCTTCCTCGCTCGCTTCCGGGTTGGCGTAGATGGCGTCCTTTTCGCGCATGCACGCCCACATTTCGGCGTGTCCCATCATGACCACATCGATCACCCGCTGCTCCTCGAAGGCGAACTGGTCCTGGCGCAGGTAGGCCAGGCGCTCGTGCGGGTCCTTCGAGACGTTGCCGGCGGTCGGTTCCAGTTCGCCGTCGAGAATCTTCATGAAGGTCGACTTGCCGGCGCCGTTGGCGCCGATCAAGCCGTAGCGATAACCCTCGCCGAATTTGACCGAGACGTTTTCAAAAAGGGGCTTAGCCCCAAACTGCATGGTAATGTTGTTGGCGACGAGCACGAAGAAACCTCGGAAAAATCATAATGTTGCAAGGGAGTCGCTATTGTACCGCGTTTCGCCGCGCAAGCTTGTACCGGCGCGAAAACACTGCTCCGGGAGACCGTGGTCAGCGCGCGCAGGGGAGGGCGGGAAGGCCGGTGGCGGCCGCTGTCCGTTGCAGCTTGATCGGCGTTTGCCGAGCGTTTCACGGCCGCATGTCGCTATAATGACTTCGGGAGGTTTCGCGGCCGCTTTTCGCGGGTGGCGGAAGACGGGCCGCGTCTGGCCGGTGATCGATTCAGCGGAGGTCGGAGGACATGCCTGAGCAGCGCAACGAGTTCCTTTTGGCGCACCGACTGGCGCCGCTCTGCCGGTGGTGGCTGCTCTTGCCGATCGCGCTTTGCATGCTTCTCGGCGGCTGCACCGGGCTTGCGCCGCGCGCGACGCCATCGGCCGACGAGCGGCCGTCGCAAGCAGCCGGTGGTGCGCCCGAGGCGAGCCCGACGCGTCGCAACGTGCGCGCCATTGCCCCAGCGGAAAGCGGTGCCGTGGTCGGGGCACTCCCGGGTGGTGTAGTGGCCGACGCGGGTTCGAGGCCGGACGCGGTGACAGCCCCGATCCCGCGCTTTGCCTGGCCACCGCCCAAGGCTTCGGCTGAGGTTTCCATCCCCGACAAGTGGGTACGCAACGCAACGGATGCGACGCTGGCGAGCGTTGCTGACAAGCTGGAGAAGGCGCTGCGCCTGGCCGAGTATGCCGACTGGAGCTACTACGCGGTGCCCGGTGGCTTTGCCTTGGCGACACACGTCGAGCAGATCAAGCCAGACGGTACGCCAATGGCCGGTGCTGACCGCTGGCGCACGGGTACACCTTCGGTGTCCAACCTGTCGCTCCTGGAATTCATCCTTGCGCTGGCGCACGCACCACCCGGAAGCTATCGGGCGATCGTGTTCATCGTCAGCGATGCGGTCTGGGCACAATCGCCCGCTGCGCCGACTGGCGACGAGATCGCCGGCTGGGCGAGGAGTGGCGCGAGCGGCCTGCCAGCGGCCATCGGCAAGCTCTCCTATGGTCCGGAGCATCGCGTGCAGGCGCTGGTCTATGAGTTTCGCAAGGGGCACGGCGGGCCGGCAGCGCTGGTCATGCCAAGCCGGGTGTCCGGCGAAAGGCATTTATATCGAGGTGGTCTCTGGAAGCCGCTGAGCATTCTCTGAATGGAGGTATGCGATGAGCCAGCACTCGGTGTTCATCAGCTATCGACGTAGCGACAGTACCGGCGAAGCGGGGCGTCTGAGTGACGGCCTGGAAGCCTTGCTCGGCGCTGCGTGCGTTTTTCGCGATGCCGACGGGATCGCCCCGGGCGACGATTTCGCGGCCAGGCTGGAGGGGGAGCTGGCTGCGACGAGCGCGCTTCTCGTTCTGATCGGCAGGCGTTGGGCGGGCGAACTCGCGGCCCGTCAGGCGAGCAGTGAACCTGACTATGTGCGGCGCGAGGTGGCTACCGCGCTACGCTTGGGCAAGCGGGTGATTCCCGTGTTGCTGAACGGCGCCGAGCTTCCTCGTGATGACCAGCTTCCCGCCGATCTGCGCTCCCTCGTTCGTCATCAGGCGGTGACGCTGCGCGACGAAGCCTGGAACGAAGACCTCGGGCGGCTGGCGGATGCCATCGGACGTCCCTATGCCTGGCGCAAGCTCGGCTTGCGCGCCGCGCTGGTCGTTCCGCTGATCCTGATCCTTACCTGGTACGGCGTTCCCTATCTCGCCCCGCCAGCCAGCGACCAGCTCGCCTGGGCGCGCAGCCTGGTACTCGTCCTGCTGCTCGCCTACGCGGGCGGTGAGTGGTGGCTGCGTCGGCGGGAAGTGCATCGCCGCGCCTGAATGCGACTGGCGCGGGGCAGTCAGGCGGGCGTCGCGCGTGTGCGCTTGGCGCTCAGCCACCCGGCTGGGGTTCGCCACCTGGCCAGACCGGATAGTCGGTATAGCCTTCCGGCCCGGGCGTATAGAAGCTTGCCGGATTGGCCGCGTTGAGCGGCGCTCCGGCCCGTATGCGCGCCGGAAGATCGGGGTTGGCCAGGAACGCACTGCCGAAAGCGACCGCGTCCACGCTTCCGTCGGCGACGGCCTGCCTGGCCTCGTCGGGCGTGTACCCCATATTGCCGATCAGCACTCCGCGGTAGGCCGCGCGCACTGGCGCCAAGACATCGCCCTTCTGCAGCCCGAAGAAATCACCGCGCATCAGGTGAAGATAGGCCAGCTTGAAGTCGTTCAGCCGGCCAGCCAGCCAGCCGGCCAGCCCGATCGGATCGCTGTCGATGATGTCGTTGTAGCTGTTGAGGGGCGAAATGCGTAAGCCGACGCGCTCGCTTCCCCAGACCTGAGAGACCGCTTCGATGACCTCGAACATCAGCCGGGCACGGTTCTCCAGCGCTCCGCCGTAGGCCCCGCTGCGCCTGTTCGTACCATCGCGCAGGAACTGGTCGAGCAGATAGCCGTTTGCCCCATGCACTTCCACGCCATCAAAGCCGGCTGATCGGGCGTATTCTGCAGCCGCACGGAAGCCGGCGACGATGGCGGGAATTTCATCGTCGGCGAGGACGCGGGGAACGGTATAGGGCTGCTTGCCTGTCGGCGTATGGACTTCATCACCACTGATGGCGAGCGCGCTGGCGCCGATCGGCTCTCTGCCGTCGTTGAGTGCCGGGTGGCAAGCTCGTCCACCGTGCCAGATCTGAAGAAAGATGCGGCCGCCAGCGGTGTGCACGGCGTCGGTCACCAGCTTCCAGCCGGCGGCATGTGCTGGCGAATAGATGCCGGGCTCAGTCGCGAAAGCCGAATTGCCGGCCATGGCCATTGTCGCTTCGGCAATCAGCAGCCCGGCGCTCGCGCGTTGCGCGTAGTACTCGGCCATCATGGCATTGGCCAGGTGCTCGCTGCCGGCGCGGCAGCGCGTCAGGGGGGCCATGAAGATGCGGTTGGGTGTGTCGAGCGCGCCGACGCGCAGCGGCGTGAAGAGGTCGGTCATGCGGGTGCTCCGTACGGGTGAGTGAAGGAAGATCGTGGCGCCATCGGTAATCCAGGTTCCAGCATCACCGCGCCAGACGCCCAGCGGCGGATTGTCTCACAAGCGCTGCCGGCGAGTTGAATGCCGGCGATCGAGTCAAGCGAGCGGATTGGCCAAGCTTGCCGGCCGCGCGCACGGCCTCGAGCCGGCGCGGACATGTCTTCTCGGAAGTCCTCGGCTAGCAGTCGGAAGGTCAACTCGATCAAGCATTTAGTGCATTAGTTCCTGGGCTGGGCGGGCTTTCCAGCCGATACTGTCAGTGAAGGTCGGGAGGCGAGTCCTCCGACTTCCAGTCCCGGCGCAGGCAGCGGAAACCGGGGCTGCGGGGATGCCGCTGGCTACTTGCTTGCGCCCCTTCGGCACAGCCGTCGAACGGGCTTGGAGGTCGAAATGAAAGTCGTGTTGATCACGGAAGGCAACAACTGCGCATTGCGTATCGAGCCGCAGGACGAAGAAGGGCGGGCGCTTCTGGCGGCGTTTGGTTTGGGCGAGGCATTCATGACCAAACTCGCTCCCTTGGCTTCGCTCAGGTCACTGGTTGGCTCACCGCAAGTCCCGCCGCTGGCCGAGCGGGAGCCGGTCGAGCTTGCCTGAGCATCGTCGGGCAGGGGTGCATGGCTCGGCCCGGACGGTCGGCTGCCCGGGCCTGAGCCTTGGCGTGGACACGCGGCCCGGGTAACGACGCTCGTCGCAGGTCGATTGTCTTCGCTGCCGCGACAGGCTGGCCGCTGGGCGATCGGCCGTCAACCCTGGCGGCAGCGCAGGCGGGCGGCCGGCGAGCGCTGTTCTCAACCGGCGTGGCTGCCGACAATGCGCTCACGCCCAGCCTTGCCAGCGTGCGCCCTGTCCACCGAGCGACGCTGGCGGTGCTGGGCAATTGCCCTCAAGCAGCGGTGTTGCTGCCACTACCCGGCGGGTCGGCCTGCGCCTCGCTGCTTGCTCCAGCGCTGGCGCTTTCTTCGGCGCTTGCTGCGCTACCGCCGAAAGCCGCTTTCGACTTGTCGAGCAGTTCGCTGGCTTCATCGACGACGCTCGCACCAAGTCCGCGTGCCGTGTCCACCGCCTCGCCGGCCAGCTCGCGCACTCGGGTAGCTGTCGCGCCAAGGTTCTCGGCGACGCTTGCCCCTGCCTCCTGAGCCAGCTCGACCGCTCTTGCGCCGGCTTCTTCGACTACCTCGACCGCCGAGGTGGCGACATCCTTCGCTTTGTCTACCGCCGCCGTGGCCGCTTCTCTTGCCTTGTCAAAAATCGTCATTGAGGTCCTCCGTCCGTAAAAACACCGCCTTGATCATGGCAGTGACGAACTGATTATAGGCCGGGAATCGCCCGTCTGCGCCGCTATCATGGCCTTGATCGACAGCCATGAGCGCGCCGAGCCTCCTCGGCGCCGCCGGGCGATCCGCGCACTGGTCGCTCAGGCGCTGGCCCTTTCCAGCGCACGCTTCTCGTGAAATGTATCGCGCATGGCGCGCCAGGCGCCTAGCTCGATGGCCGCGCACATGTCGCGCATCAGCTCCTGGTAGTAGAAGAGATTGTGCAGCGTGGCGAGCTGCGCGCCAAGGATTTCGCCGACGCGGTTCAGGTGGTGCAGATAGGCGCGCGAGAAGTTGCGGCAGGTGTAGCACCGGCAGTGCTCGTCGAGCGGGCGCTGGTCGTTCTTGTGGCGGGCGTTCCTGATACGCACGTCGCCATGGCGCGTAAACAGGTGACCGTTGCGCGCGTTGCGCGTCGGCAGAACGCAGTCGAACATGTCGATTCCCTGCTCGACGGCGGCGACCAGATCCTCGGGCGTGCCGACGCCCATCAGGTAGCGCGGCTTGTCCGGCGGCAGGCGTGGCGCCGTGTGCGCGAGGATGCGCGCCATGTCTTCCTTTGGCTCGCCGACCGACAGACCGCCAATTGCGTAGCCGTCGAAGCCGATCGCGCGCAGTCCGCTCAGCGATTCGTCGCGCAGCGCTTCGTACATGCCGCCCTGGACGATGCCGAACAGCGCGTTGCGGTTGCCGAGCTGATCGTGGCTGGCGCGCGAGCGTTGGGCCCAACGCAGGGACAGGCGCATCGACGCCGCCGTCGCCGCCTGGCTCGCCGGGTAGGGCGTACATTCGTCGAGAATCATCGCGATATCCGAGTCGAGCACGTGCTGGATACGCATGGACTCTTCCGGCGTCAGGAAAAGTCGCTCACCGTTGATCGGCGACTGGAAACGCACGCCTTCCTCGCTGATCTTGCGCAGTGCGCCGAGCGAGAAGACCTGAAAGCCGCCCGAGTCGG
>ERZ761603.1121-NODE-1121-length-20842-cov-41.378025_pt1 | contig 20842 bp, 21 predicted proteins | sample MGYA00511879_ERZ761603 | MGnify/ENA primary metagenome ERZ761603 (study PRJEB28899, sample SAMN02850040) | bioreactor sludge metagenome | biome: EBPR Sludge; feature: EBPR Bioreactor; material: flocular biomat | place: Australia: Thorneside Wastwater Treatment... | reverse complement strand
TGCTTCCGACAAACCAACAACACATCACCTTGCAAAATCGGGGGAGTCCATAGATAGATTCACCTTAGAGGGTGTAGCCGAAATGATTACTCTGCCAGCCTAGTCGCAAGGATACGCGCTTCGACCAGCCAGACCCAAGCAACCGGCGCCCACTGGGAGCGATCGTGATGCGTGATGAGGCGCCGTGCGCGCTCGTTCCAGGCGTGGGTACGCTCGACGACCCAGCGCTTGGCCTGAACGACGAAGCCACTGGGGACGACCTCGGGCCACAGGGGCGGCTGCGCGTTTTGCCAGGTGCCCGTGCTGCGGTTGCCGGGGTGGCGGACGACTTCGACGTTGAGGGCGGGGTAAGCCTTCTCGATGGCCTGTGCACACTGACTGCCGTATGCGGCATCGGTGCAGAGCTTGCGCAACCCCGGCACCTTGGCCATGGCCTGGTGGGCGACCACGAGCGCGGCGGCGTCGCGATCCTGAACGGCGGCCGAGGTGACGGTCACGGCCAGCAACAGCCCCAGGGTGTCGACCACCAGATGACGCTTGCGTCCCTTGACTTCTGCCCGCATCGAAGCCGCTCATGCCGCCTTGGGCCGTACTGCGCGTGCTCTGCGCGTCGATGAGGGCCGCCGTGGGCTCGGGGTTGCGACCGATGCGATCGCGCCATTGCTGGCGCAGCCGATCGTGCCTGGCTTCGAAGGTGCCGGCCGCGGCCCAGCGGCTGAATGCCCTGTAGACCCCGCGCCAGGGCGGAAAACTCTTGGGCAGCAAGCGCCAGGCGCAGTCTGTACGCACGACGTAGCCGCACGCATCGACCATGCCCTTGCGCGCGTGCCGGGCCGGCGCGCCGCGCCCGCCTTGGCGCTCGAACAGATCGGCCACCAGCGCCCACTCGGCATCGGTCAGATCGGTGTTCATGCCGCTGCGGCTGTCGTTTCGCCGGTGCGCGTCGGGGTAGCCCCCCGCAGCGGGGCGCCGCCTCGAGTCGCGGCGCGCTCGCTGGGCTTGTGCGCTGCGGCTTGAGCCTGTCGATGCCCGTCTGCCGCAGCGCCTTGCGTACCGTGACCGTACAAGCGGCAACGCCGGTACGCCGCTGCAATTCCCGCGTGACCTCCTCCAGCGACGAGCGCGACTGCTCGCCTGTGATCGCGCGCAGAACCTCGATGTGTTGCGCCTGCAGCGCAGGCTTACCGCCCAGGTCTGCCGCGTGTGATCTCGCTCATCGCTCGTCGCCTCGTGTACCTCGGATGGCCACGCGCATAGAACAATCTGTTTATTTCGGCTACACCCTCTCACGCACAAAAAATCTGATACTTCTGTGCACCTGGGATGGTCGGGACCACGTCGCCGCGCTCTACGATCAACCGATGCGCTATCCGCCAGAGTACAGGCTTGCCGTCGATTGGGTTGGATGCCTCCTTCCCCAGGCGCTTCGCCGTCGACGCCTTGCGTCAGATCAACGGAGAAAAATAGGCGGCAGGACTTGCCTCTCCTCCTGAACGAGGCTGATCGGTGTTGCTGCTGCTCCGGGCTGCACCCTGACCGACGGGCGATCTGCCCTATAATCGCAGACCTCGAACGGACTCTGTCGTCTCCCCATTTGCCTAGCGGATCAAGCACGTGACCGAAGCTCTCTTTGAATCGACGATTACCAGCCGGCCGCTGCTCGGCCGTGGTAAGGTGCGCGACATCTATGCCATCGACGCTGACAAACTGCTGATCGTGACCAGCGATCGCATCTCGGCCTTCGATGTCATCCTGCCGGACCCGGTGCCCGGCAAGGGCAAGGTGCTGACCAGGCTGGCCTGTTTCTGGTTCGAACGACTGGCCGGCATCATCCCCAACCAGCTCACCGGAATCGACCCGGAAACGGTGGTGGTCGCTGCCGAGCGTTCCCAGGTGCGCGGCCGGGCGCTGGTCGTCAGGCGCCTGCGGCCTCTGCCGATCGAGGCGGTGGTGCGCGGCTATCTGATTGGCTCGGGATGGAAGGACTATCAGGCCAGTGGCAGCGTCTGCGGTATTCCCTTGCCGGCGGGGCTGCAGCTCGCCAGCCGACTGCCGCAGCCGATCTTCACGCCGGCGACGAAAGCGGCAATCGGCGACCATGACGAGAACGTCTCCTTCGAACGCGCACAGGCCGACTGTGCCAGCGTGCTCGCCGATCTGCTGGCGGCCAGCGCTCGGAGTGGCGCAGAGATCGCCACGCAGGCCCGCGCTGCGGCCATCCAACTGTACACTACGGCCGCCCGGCATGCGGCAGCACGCGGTATCATCATCGCCGATACCAAGTTCGAGTTCGGGCTGGACGCCAGCGGCACACTGCACCTGATCGACGAAGCACTGACCCCCGATTCGTCCCGCTTCTGGCCCGCCGATGCCTACCGGGAAGGGCATAATCCCCCATCCTACGACAAGCAGTACGTCCGCGATTATCTGGAAACGCTGGACTGGAACAAGCAGGCGCCCGGTCCGCACCTGCCGCCAGCAGTGCTCGCCGGAACGCGCGCCAAATATGTCGAAGCCTGCGAACGCCTGACCGGCGAGAGCTTTGTCGACTGATTGACGGCCGGCTGTCAGGTATGCCCGGCAGCGTTTGCCGTCCCCGTCCACAAGGAGAACGCATGGGTCTGGAGCCCACTTCCACCGACCGCAACAGCAGCCCGCCCAGGGTTCGCAGCGCTCCGCTCGACCGACCATTCGCCTGGCTGGCAGCCGGCTGGCGGGATCTCCGTGCGAACCCGATCGCCAGCCTGGCCTATGGGCTGCTGTTTGCGATTGCCGGCGACTTGATCACCATTTTCGCCTGGCGCAACGGACACCTCTTCATCGTCGCCACTTCCGGCTTTTTCCTGGTGGCCCCCCTGCTCGCCGGCGGGCTCTACGAAATCAGCCGACGGCTTGAATCCGGACGGACTTCGACCTTTTTCGTATCGCTCGCCGGTGGTCGGCGCAATGCCCTGGAGCTGGCCAAGCTGGGTCTTCTGCTTGGTGCGATCGGGATCGCCTGGGAGCGCGTCTCGACGCTGCTGTTCGCCTTTCTGGCCCCGAATGTCGCGCCCGACCTGCTCGCCCTGCTCGCCGAGATTCACCTGTCCACCGATCACCGCGACCTGTTGCTGATCTGGATCCTGATTGGCGGTACCCTGGCCCTGCTCGTTTTCTCGCTAACGGTAATCTCGGTCCCCCTGCTGCTTGATCGCCGGACGGGAGTTGGCACAGCCATCCAAACCAGCCTGCGCTGTGTTGACGCCAACCTGCTGCTCATGGTCTTCTGGGGAGCGATCATCGTCACACTGACCGCCGTCGGCTTTCTGACCCTGTTTTTCGGCTTGACCGTCCTGATGCCCTTGCTCGGCCACGCCTCGTGGCACGCCTATCGCGACCTTGTAGAATAGCGTTCTGGCGCACCCTTTCGGCGATTCTCGACCGACGCCCTACTGCCCCCGGAAGCTCTGATGACTGCCCAAGACCTGCAAGACAACCCGTTGCTCGATTTCTCCGGCCTGCCGCGTTTCGACGCGCTGTCACCCGCCGATGTGCGACCGGCGATCAGCGAATTGCTGTGTCGCTGCCGCGCGCTCGTCGAACGACTGACTTCAGACGAGGTGGCCGCTACTTGGCGCGACTTTGCTGAACCCTTGAGTGATGGCTTCGAACAACTGTCTCGTGCCTGGGGGATCGTTGGTCACGTGCACTCGGTCAACGATGTTCCCGAGTGGCGCGATGCGTATCACGAGATGCTGCCGGAAGTCTCCCGCTTCTACGCCGAAGTCGGCCAGAACCTGAAACTGTTCGCGAAGTACAGGGCGATCGCCGGGAGTGCCGAGTACGCCCGCCTGTCGGCGGCCCAGCGACGCGTCGTCGAGCACGAAGTTCGCGATTTTCGCCTTGCCGGAGCGGAGTTGCCGGAAACGGACAAGCCGCGTTTCCAGGCGATCAGCGAGGAACTGGCACAGCTCTCGGCGAAGTTTTCCGAGAACCTGCTCGACGCCACCAATGCCTTTGCCGAACTGGTGACGGACGAAAGCGAACTCGCCGGCCTACCGGCAGACGCCCGCCAGGCCGCACGTGAGGCCGCCGAACAGGGTGGGCAGAGCGGCTGGCGATTCACTCTGCACATGCCTTCCTACCTGCCGGTGATGCAATACGCCGACAGTCGCCGCTTGCGCGCGGCGATGTACCATGCCTACGTCACTCGCGCCGCCGAGTTCGGCCCGGCCGAACTCGACAACACGTCGTTGATTCGCCGGATTCTCGAATTACGTTGCGAGGCAGCGCAACTGCTTGGCTACACCAGTTTTGCCGAAGTCTCGCTGGTACCCAAGATGGCTGAATCCGTACCGCAGGTCCTCGCATTCCTGCGTGATCTGGCGGCCAGGGCCAGACCTTTTGCCGAGCAGGACGTCGCCGATCTGCGTATCTTTGCGCGCCATGAGCTGGGTCTGGAAACCATCGAAGCCTGGGACGTCGCCTATGTCTCCGAGAAGTTGCTGCAGGCGCGTTACGCCTTCTCGGAACAGGAGGTGAAGCAGTATTTCACCGAAAACAAGGTGCTCGCCGGTTTGTTCTCGGTCATCGAAGAGTTGTTCGGTGTCTGCCTGAAACCCGATCACGCGCCGGTCTGGCACGAGGACGTTCGCTTTTTCCGCATCGAAACCCCTGATGGCGAACTCGTCGGACAGTTCTATCTCGACCTTTACGCGCGCGACACGAAGCGCGGTGGCGCCTGGATGGACGAAGCGATCAGCCGCCGCCGTGTGCGCCTCGATTTGGTAGACGGCGGCGAGGGCATCCAGAAGCCAGTCGCCTATCTCAACTGCAACTTTTCCCGGCCGGTGGGCGAAAAGGACGGCCAGCCGCGGCCGGCGACCTTCACCCACGACGAAGTGAGTACGCTCTTCCACGAGACCGGCCACGGCCTGCATCATCTGCTGACGCAGGTCGATGAGCTGGGTGTTGCCGGCATCCACGGCGTCGAATGGGATGCCGTCGAGTTACCCTCACAGTTCATGGAAAACTACTGTTGGGAGTGGGGTGTTGTACAGGGAATGACCGGCCATATCGACACCGGTGAACAGTTGCCGCGCGAGCTTTTCGACAAGATGCTGGCGGCGCGGAACTTCCAGAGCGGCATGCAGATGCTGCGTCAGATCGAGTTCTCGCTCTTCGACCTGCTGTTGCACAGCGAATTCGACCCGGCCGGCGAACGCAGCGTCCTCGAACTGCTGGACGACGTTCGGCATGAGGTGGCCGTCCTCGTTCCCCCCGAATGGCAGCGCTTTCCGAACAGCTTCTCGCACATCTTCGCCGGTGGCTACGGTGCCGGTTACTACAGTTACAAATGGGCCGAGGTGCTCTCGGCCGATTGCTACGGTGCCTTCGATGAAGTCGGCAACCCCTTCGACCGGAACACCGGCCAGCGCTTCCTGCGCGAGATCCTGTCGGTCGGTGGCAGCCGGCCGGCGATCGACAACTTCCGCGCTTTCCGCGGCCGCGAGCCCCAGGTGGACGCATTGCTGCGGCACAGCGGAATGGTTGCTGCCTGACCAGGAAAAAGCAAGCATGTCCATTTCCGCCACTCTGCGCCTGGCCTGGCTGGTTCTTGTCCTGCTGGCCAGCGCGGCTGCCGCCGCTCAAACCATGTACCGCTGGATAGACCCGAAGACGGGTGGCACGGTCATCTCGGACCAGTCACCGCCGCCCGGGACCCCGAACGTCACCCGCTACACCGCGGGCAGCAGTGGCACCGGCGAACGTCAGACGCCTTATGCCGTCCGCCGGGCCAGCGACAAGTTCCCGGTCGTTCTGTACAGCGCAGCCAGTTGCACGACAACCTGCCAGCAAGCGCGCGACTTCCTCAATCAGCGCGGCGTTCCCTTTACGGAGAAGGTGCTCAATACGCAGGAGGAGTTCGCCGGACTCGCCCGTGCGCTCGGCAATGAAGTCGTGTTGCCGAGCATCAGTGTCGGTCGGCAGCAGGCACGTGGTTTTGTGCCTGCCGCCTGGAACGATCTGCTGGACGCGGCGGCCTATCCGGCTGCGGACCCGAGTCGCTCCAGGCAGTAGCTGAATTGCGGCTGGTTCGCAGGCCGGGTGAACCAGCCGGGGGGGCGGGTCGCGCCAGGCATCTCTCCTCGGCCCGGGTGCTCATGCCGCTCCGGCGAAGGCCCTGTAGGCCTGGTACGCAGCCAGCACCGCCAACACCAGGAAAAAAGCACCGCTCAGTCGGTGCAGCAGGGTCAGGGGGATTTTCTGCAGGATGGTACGGCCGGCCAGGATGCCCAGCGCCGAGGTGGTGGCCAGCGCCAGGCTGGCGCCGAGCCAGACGGCGGCCGCCACGTGCGTGCTGCTCATGGCGACGACGGCGAGTTGGGTCTTGTCGCCAAATTCGGCTACGGTCAGCAGCAGGAAAGTGGTGAAAAAGATGCCATGGCCACTTTTCTCCTCGACTTCTCCGTCATCTTCGTCATCGACCGCACGCAGCGCATGCAGGCCGAACATGGCAAACAGGACGGCGACCGTCACCCCCACCACCCATTCCGGCAACCAGTTGGCGATGGCCACGCCGAACACGACGGCAAGTGTGTTGAGCAGCGCAAAGGCGGCCAGCGCGCCGAGCATGACCGGCAGTGGTCGGTGCCGGGAAGCGAGGGTCATGCACACCAGCTGACTCTTGTCGCCGATTTCGGCGGCGGCGATCAGGGCAAAGCTGGTGGCCGCCGTGGTCGAGAACTCCACGATGCCAGCGCTGCCGAGCAGCGACGAAAAAAGTGGCAGAACAGTCTGCGGGTGATCCATTCATGCCTCCAGAAGTGTTTTCGGTCGGTGGAGATTGCGGCGAAAGCGTAGAGCTAACCGGCGCTGCGCGGCTTTATCGCGCAGCGTCCAGCGACCGAAGGGAGCGAGGTTGAGCGCCGGGTTAGAGCGCATTAGCCGCCCAGCAGACCAATTGCGCCACCAGCGATTGAAGCCACCAAGGGATGTTCGACTAGGCGCTGAAGAAGCCCTTTGGCCTCCGCTTTTTGCTCCGGGGTTCCATTCGAGTTATCGATTACACGCGCAAGTTCTGCTATGTGTTGCGTGACGGACATTTGATTATGGTCGCCGACCACAACATTAGATGAACCGGAAACATTGATTGTCTTGTTTTGCACAAACTCCACCTTTATGTCTGGGGTTGCCTCACCTTCAACGACGTCGATTCCAAATGCACTGATCTTTCCTAAACCAGCCTCGATACCACCGTGGCTCCGAAGAACCTTCCACTCAATAAGGCCATGCTGTCCGAGTTGATCCGAGACGGCCAATATGTCTTCGATTGCAATCTGAGGATCAAAGTCTTCCGGCTTTGGCGTGAAGAGTTGCCCCCTCCGGTGCTCGTAATACTTTGCAAGGATGATGCCTCGAAGTTGGGTGTCCTTCATTATGCCTCCGGAGTCAGTAATGCGCTCCAACCCGGAATTATAAACCGGGGGGCCTCGTTGCGGGTTATGCATGAAGCATTGAGTCTGGCATTTTTCTGGCTATGGCGTGGTGGCAGCCAATACCGCGGATCTGTCGGTGGGAGGACGCAAAAAAGCCGCGCCACAGGGCGCGGCTTTCGAGTGAAGCAGCGGTACTCAGTGGAACTGTTCTTCCTCGGTCGAACCGGTCAGTGCCGTGACGGACGAGGTGCCGCCCTGGATGACGGTGGTGACTTCATCGAAGTAACCGGTTCCGACTTCCTGCTGGTGCGAGACGAAAGTATAGCCGCGGTCGCGAGCGGCAAACTCGGGTTCCTGAACCTTCTCGACGTAAGCCGTCATGCCACGGGCGACATAGTCCTGCGCCAGGTCGAACATGTGGTACCACATGTTGTGGATGCCGATGAACTGGTACTTGTAACCCATGGCGCCGAGTTCCCGCTGGAACTTGGCGATGGTGGCATCGTCGAGGTTCTTTTTCCAGTTGAACGACGGCGAGCAGTTGTAGGCGAGCAGCTTGCCGGGATGCTTGGCGCGTACCGCCTCGGCGAACTGGCGGGCAAACTCGAGATCGGGCGTCCCGGTTTCGCACCACACCAGGTCGGCGTAATCGGCGTAGGCAACGGCACGTGAAATCGCCTGTTGCAGGCCTTTTCTGGTCTTGTAGAAACCTTCCGAAGTCCGCTCGCCGGTGACGAAAGGTTTGTCATTGTCGTCGCAGTCGGAGGTCAGCAGGTCGGCAGCTTCGGCATCGGTCCGCGCAATGACCAGCGTCGGCACGCCGCAGACGTCCGCCGCGAAGCGTGCGGCGATCAGCTTCTGGACGGCTTCCTGCGTCGGCACCAGAACCTTGCCGCCCATGTGACCGCATTTCTTGACCGAGGCCAGTTGGTCTTCCCAGTGCACCCCGGCAGCGCCCGCGCGGATCATCGCCTTCATCAACTCGAAGGCGTTCAGCACGCCGCCAAAACCCGCCTCGGCGTCGGCGACGATTGGCGCAAAGTAGTCGGTGTAGCCCTCGTCGCCCGGGTTTACGTTTTTCGAGAACTGGATTTCGTCAGCGCGACGGAAAGAGTTGTTGATCCGCTCGACCACCTTGGGTACCGAATCGACCGGATACAGTGACTGGTCCGGATACATCGCGGCGTAGGAGTTGTTGTCGGCAGCGACCTGCCAGCCGGAAAGATAAATCGCCTTGACGCCTGCCTTGACCTGCTGCATCGCCTGACCGCCGGTCAGCGCGCCGAGGCAGTTGACGTAGGGTTCGGTATTGACCAGCTTCCAGAGCTTCTCGGCGCCGCGACGGGCGACGGTGTACTCGATCGGGAACGAACCGCGCAGTCGGACGACATCAGCAGCCGAGTAGCCGCGCTTGATTCCTTTCCAGCGGGGATTTTCGGCCCAGTCTTTTTCCAGTTCGGCGATCTGTTGCTCTCTAGTGCTCATGATTAACCTCACGAAAGATTAGGAAATGCAGGGGGGCTATGGTGATGCCCGTGAGCCGAATCAGGGACTGTTGCAAGCGCCGACCCGGGGCGACCAATGGCGAGAAGTATAGTGTGCTTTTCCTGTGTGGGCAACAGTCTTATATAAGACATAAGATGTATTTTTTACTCAAGTGAAACAGGAATTTGCACATCCTTTCCCGCATGGCGGAAAGAGGTTCTCGTGCGTGAAATGGCGTAGGCCGTTGTCGGTCGCCTGGACGCTGCGTTCGAAGCATCCTGCCACAGCCATCGGCGGCGTGGCAATTCGCTGGTCCTCAGCCTGTCCCGTCCGCGACTTCGTCTTCGGGTAGCAGCAGCCTGTCGAGCACCGACTGGATGCCATCAGCCGGCCGGCGGTAGTCCAGGACCAGTTGGGCGGCCGACCTGCCGCTCTGCTGTATGGCCTCGATTTCCCCGTCTGGGCCGCAGGTCAGCGAGCGGCCGTCCCGTTCTCCGTCACGCGTCGACCGTTGGCCAGTCGTCACGTACGAAAGTACTGGAATTGCCGATCAGTACCGTGCTCAGCATGCCGCTGAAAGATGCGCAGAGCTTCGACGATCTGTCGGATTCACCGGCCGCTCTTCGTGGGGGTATACAGCGCAGTATGGCCGTTGCGCCGCCGGCGTTCTTCTCGATCGCCCAGACATGGCCATGCGGGACCATTCGGGCACATTCGAGGCCGACCGGGCCGGATATCCCAGGCGCGACCCGGTTGTTCCTCCATCCGGGGTCGTGGTCGGCCATCCCGCGCTTCAGGCGGTCAGGACGTGTCGCTGGCGACCGCTTCCGGATTGCCCGGAAAGTAGAAGTGGACATGCGAACTCGATGACGATGGTGTGCAAGCCATGGCCGAGGGCGCTTGTCAGGGCGCCTAAGGCGGCGCTCCCGTGCTGGACCACCGCTGTTTCTTCTGCATGCACGGCTCATGGGTTGGCCTGGCTGTTCCCTCGTTCGATAGCGGAGTGCAGCGAGCGCAGGCCGAGGGTCAACCGAGCCCAGTCCTCCTCCGCGCCGGGTACTCCCAGGCGGAGCAGATCGAGTTCCGGGAAATGCCGGGTCAGGATGCCCCGGCGGGCGAGAAACTCGTGCATTGCCCCGCCGTCAGGGCTGCATAGGGTGGCGAACAGCGCCGTGCTGCTCACCTCGCCCAGCCCGGCCAGCAGCCGCTGCAGGCGGTCGCCGGCAGCGCGCCGCTGCGCTCGCGTCGCCGTCTGCCATTGATGATCGGCCAGGGCCATCCGGGCGACGGCTCTGGCCGGGCCGGATACCGCCCACGGGCCGAGTTGCTCGCGCAACCGGTGCAGCAGATCCGGGGTTGCCAGGATGAAGCCGATCCTTGCCCCGGCGATTCCGAAGAATTTGCCGAGCGAGCGCAGGACGATCAATCTGGGCATTTCCGGGGTGCCGGCAAGATCGGCGACGCTGTCTTCCGGTGTCGGGTCGACGAACGCCTCGTCGACGATCAGCCAGCCCCCTCGCCTGTTCAACTGTCGGGCTGCGTCGATTACCGTGGCTCGCGAATGGCGGGCAGCCGTCGGGTTGTTCGGGTTGCACAGCAGCACATAGGGGGTGGCTGCGGCGACTGCGCGTGACAGCTTGCCATCAATCTCTCGCACGCGATGCCCGGCCGTTCGCCAGGCATGCGGGTGTTCGGCGTAGAGCGGTGAGAGGCAGGCGATGGCGGCCCGTGGCAGCAGGTTCGGCAAGCGCTGGATGGCGGCCTGCGACCCGGCCACCGGTAGCAGGTTGGCGTTACCGTAACAGACCGCTGCCGCCGTCTCGAGTCCGTCGTTCTCTTCCGGCAGGCGTTGCCAGACACTCGCCGGCAAGGCGGGCACCGGCCAGGCGCAAGGGTTGATCCCGGTCGATAGATCGAGCCATGCAGCGAGCGGAATGCCGTAGTGAGCCGCCGCCGCACGCAGTCGGCCGCCGTGTTCAAGCATGCTGGCCGTTCCGCGCGCAGAACGTCGGCGCCTGACTCATGCCGCTTGCGTGTCCGGCCGACGGCTGGCGGCCTGCATTTCGGCCAGAGTGGGCCCCATCGGCACGGTCTGTTACCGGTCGGTCTCGCTCCATTGTCCGTAGTAGAGCAGGTCGGCGGGGCAGGCGCGGCAGCCAACCGGCTTTTCCCACCTCCGGCTGGTCGTCGAGATGGCTGACCCAGCCGATGCCCAGACCTTCGGCGCGGGCGGTCAGCCAGCGGTTCTGCACGGCGCGGACACTGCTGCAGAGGTCCCTTGTCAGCATGTGCGTGCGACCGAGAACGACCGCTCCGCTGCGCGAGCGGTCACAGGTGATGCACACAGGTTGATCGGCGATTCGGGAATGTACTGCAGCTTCAGCCGGCCATGGGTCGCCCGTTTCTCGTCCGGGAACATGTGCGCCGCTTCCGGGTTGGTGGCGCAGAACGCGTCATGGACGCGTTGCCCGGCTTCCGGCGAGCGCATCACGACGAAATTCAGCGTCCGTATGAAGCTCGTCGCGGGGGTGTGATGAGCAGCCAGCAGCACCCGTCTCAATGCCGCGTCGGGCACCGGGTCGGGCAGGAACTGAGCACGTACCTTACGATGGCTGAAGATCACCGGATAAACCGCTGTCCGGTCGGTTTCGGTGAAAGCATGCGTCTGCGGCGCTCCAGGGTTTTCCATGGATTCCCATTCTGGAAAAAAGGTGGCTTCCTGGCCGGTTTCCTGACTTGGATTGATCTGGTCGATATGCCTTGCCGATTCGCGTCAGCGACCATTGCATCGCCCGTCCTCCTTGCCGCGCTGGGCACGTGGCGGACTTGCACCGCCTGCCCGGTTCCCTGCCCAGCAGGGCGGGCAGTACCCGGAGACAACTGCCTGCAACAGGTCAGGCAGCGGCGATGGTGCCACAAGTGAGAACCTTTTTCACGCGGCACGGCGAGCGCTCTTGCTGGTCGGCGCGCGGTGCGCATGCCGCAACACATCGGGTTGACGCTGCCGGGGTCGTGCGAAGACCGGCATGCTGGAGGATTGTCTGAGCCGCTGTGTTGCCTTAAGACCGACGTAAGCCTTGGCCATGACCATGCAGGGGAGTTCTGCCAGTTGCATTGTCCGAGAACCCGGAGCCGTGCCGTATGTCCGGAAAGTGCGGACTGGTCGGACCTCTGATCGGCCAGTCTTTGCGTGTCCCGTGCGCCCGAGCTGGACGGTAGCCGCAGTACTGATCGCCTGTCCACGCACCGTTGGGGCGGGTTTCTCTCATGATCCGGAGGTATGAACGATGTCCGTCAAGGTAATTTCAAGCAAACTCTTGTTGCCATGCGCTGTGGCGCTGGCAGCCATGCCGGGTGCGCAGGCCGCGCCACCCGCCGGGCAGCTCCTGGCCGCGCAATGTGCCCAGTGTCACGGTACCAACGGCAACGGTCCTGGCTTTGACGAGGTTGCCGGGAAGAGCGCCAGCGAATTGCGCAAGGATCTTCTGGAAATGAAGCGCCGCCCGGTGGAAAACATCATGGACCGTCAGGCTCGCGGTTACACCGACAGCCAGATCCAACTCATCGCCGACTACCTTGCCGCCCACAGCGGCGGCGACCACTAATCCGCGGGAGAGGCCGACATGCATCAGATCAACAGAAGACGATTTCTCGAACTGGCCGGTGTCGCCGCAGCTGGCGCCGCCCTGCCCTGCAGTGTAGGCGCTGCGATTCCGGCACGCGTCGTGGTCGTCGGTGGAGGTTTCGGTGGCGCCACGGTTGCCAAGTATCTCTGCATGTGGGGCGGCGGCAAGGTCGCCGTCACGCTGGTGGAACCCAATCCCAGCCACATCGCCTGCATACTTTCCAACCTGGTGGTGACCGGGGCTCTGGCCATGGACCGCATCACGCTGGGCTACAGTGCATTGAGAACCAGACATGGCGTCTCCGTGGTCCAGGGGCGTGTCACGGCCATCAACTACGGGAGCGGCAAAGGCACGGTGAGCCTGAGCAGCGGGACATCACTCGACTATGACCACCTGGTGTTGTCTCCCGGTATCGACTTCATCCCGCCACCCGACTCGTCCTGGGATCCGAACCTCACACCGCACGCCTGGCAGGCCGGCCCGCAGACCCTGCTCCTGAAGAAACAGTTGGCCAGCATGCAGGACCGCGACACCTTCGTCATGACGGTGCCCAGGTCACCCTATCGCTGCCCGCCGGGTCCCTATGAGCGGGCCTGCGTGGTCGCCGATTACCTGAAAAGGAAGCGACTCAACTTCGCCAGAGTCGTTGTGCTCGATGCCAATGCGGGTATTCAGGCGGAGCCCATCGCCTTTGGCGACGCCTTCAACTTCACCTACAAGGGGATGATCGACTACGTTCCCAACGCGACGGTAGCCTCGGTGAATTCGCAGACGCGCAGCATCGTCACCAGTGCCGGCACCTGGTCGAATGTCCGCGTCCTCAACTACATTCCCAACCAGAGGGCAGCCGCCATCGACCCGACGGCTCCCGGCCGCGGTTGGCCGTTGCTCAACGCACAGGGTTTCGTGCCGGTGGACCCGCTTGCCTACGGGATCAGCGGCTTCCCCAACATCCATGTCATCGGTGATGCCTGTGCGCTGCCCGCCAGCGACGGCAAGGCGGTACCCAAGTCCGGCCACATGGCCAATGCGCAAGCCAAGGTCTGCGCCGATGCCATTCTGCGCGCCCTCAATGGGGAGGCGCCCGATACCAACGTCACCACCAACTCCGCCTGTTTCAGCCCGATCACCTCCACCACGGCGTCCTGGCTGTCGGCCAACTTCAACTATGGAGACATCTACGACGCTGCGGGCAAGGTCAAGGGCAAAGGGATGCACCGGGTTGATCTCGGCGAAGCACCGAAGACCAACGGTGACAACTACCAGGACATGTTTACCTGGGCGGAAGGGCTCTTCGCCGACAGCTTCGTCTGAACCGGCCCCCGGCCGGCAGCCGCAAAAGCAAACGGGCAGAGCCCCGGTTCTGCCCGTTGCTAGATCTGCCGGGCTTACTGCTTGGCGGCCTTGACGTCGCCGTCGGCACCGACGCCCATCGTGTAGCCCATGGAGACATGGTGGAAGCGGCCGATGGCATGGTCGGAGTGAATGGCGACGCCGAACGGGGTGGCCTTGCCTTCGGCCAGAGCGCCGTTGAGCTTGCGGGTGAAGGTCACGGTGTAGATATCGCCGGTCTTGCTGCCTTCGGCCTTGACGCCCGCCGTGCCGCCTTCCATGTTGCGCTTGTCGGTCACCGATCCATCGGCGGCCTTGGCACCTTTGGCGCTCTTCCACTGCATCAGTTCGTAGGCGCCATCCTTGGTGTATTTGGTTTTCTTGTCGTCCGCACCGGGCATGGTGCGTGCGTCACTGTGGCAGGTTGCCCAGCAACCGACCTGGGCGCCCTGACTGACCTTGTCGTTGGCGAACAACACGGTCGCCTTGACCTCGTTTTCCTTGTCTGCCGGGTCGACACCGCCACCCGGTGCCTTGAAGGTCAGGCGAACATAGAGGTTATCCTTGTCGTAAGCACTCTGCACACTGACCGGGAAACTCATCGTCTTGGGTGCGCCCTTCGGTTCGAGGTCCTTGCCGGCGAGGCGCTTCATGTCGAAGTTGAGGCCTCCCTTTTCCTCATGGCAGCCGACGCAGCTTTCGCCCTTGTTGAGGCCGGTACGACCGCTGTGGTCCGACTTTTTCATGATCCACTCGATCGGCGTCACCCCGGCGTGGAAAACCTGAACGTCGCGTTTGGGAACCTTGCTCCAATCGGGGGCTGCAGCCTGCGCGACTTGCGGACCGAAGGCCAGCAGGGCGCCGAAGAGGGCCAGGGAAACGCTCGTTTTTCTCATTTCAGACTCCACTCAAGTGTTGGTCGGGTTGGGGACGGTCCAGGGCGGCTGGCTGTTCGCCATCCGCCGGACCGTCGGTCAGGTCAAATGCCGTGCCTGGGCGAGGCGGACTATTCGTCGTCCTCTTCCGGCATGTTCTTCGGCTTCTTGTGGGCGATGCCCTTGTGGCAATCGATACAGGTCTTCTTCTCCTCCTGGCCGATCTTGTGCATTTTTGATGCGCGGGCTTTCTGCTTCTCGATATCCATCGCCGAAAACGAGTGACAGTTGCGGCATTCGCGCGAATCGCTGCCCTTCATGCGTTCCCATTCATGAGTCGCCAGTTCCAGACGCTTGGCCTCGAACTTCTCGGGCGTCGAGATCGTCCCCATGATCTTGCCATAGACTTCCTGGCTTGCCTGAATCTTGCGCATCATCTTGTGTCCCCAGTCCTTGGGCACATGGCAGTCCGAACAATAGGCGCGCACGCCGGTCCGGTTGCTGTAGTGGATCGTCGTCTTGTATTCCTGATAGACGTTGTCCCTCATCTCGTGACAACCGATGCAGAACTCGAGCGTGTTGGTGGCTTCCATCGCGGTGTTGAAGCCACCCCAGAAGAGAACGCCGGAGACAAAACCGACCGACAGCAGCGCCAGTAGCGAGTACTTGGTGCTTGGGCGTTTGAGTCTTGCCCAGAAACCTGAGCTGTTATCGGTCACGATGCTTCCCTCCCCCTAGATTTTTCAGGCCGTCGGCCGAGCGCCGAGGCTGGCGGAAGTCTAGCGGATGAGGCGGCGCCGACGGTTTGATCTATGTTAACAAAAAAGAGAGAAATCGGCCCGAGGTTGTGCCGGCGCCGGGGCAATTCCTCAGGGTTGAACCTGATCGATCAGCAGGTGCAGATCCTGGCTGCCAGGCTTGATGCCGCCGAGCCTGCCAAAGAGGTCGCCGGGCGAACTGGTCGCACTGCCGGCCTTGGCAACTCGCGCCTCGATGCTGACCCGGGCGAAATCCGAGATCTTCTTGCCGTCGGCCAGCGCCATCGAATCATCGAAGCGGAAACGCAGTGGCAGATCGGCCACCGTTGCCCGCGTGGCGGCCAACGGCATGCGCGAGCCGTCCTCGGCGCGGGCAAAGACGAAGAGCACGTCGCCCGGCTTGACCTGCCCGGCCAGCTTGCCACTCAGCGTCACTTCGCCGCTGATCGCGTTGCGGTTGGCGGCCGGCTTGCGCGTGACGTTGCTGCCGCCGGACTGGGCGGCCATCGTGCGTGCCCTGGTGACCGCTGCTTCGAGTGCCTTGGCGTCGTCGGAGCCCGGCTCGAGCTGCAGCAGCAGTCGCGACCAGTACTCGGCGGCCGCCGTGAAGTCCTGTCGGTCGCTCGCCGCGGCGCCGGCCAGCAGCAGTGCCTGTGGTTCGTTCGGGTCGATTTTCAGGGCGCGCGCGATGAGTTCGCTCGGTTTTCCCTGCAGATCGCCGCCACTGGCCTGGCTGAGAACTTCGGCGTAGTCGGCGAGCAGGCCGGCCTCCTGGTCGACCAGCCGGCTGGCATGGGTAAACGCCTCGGCCGCTTCCGGGTAGCGTTCGAGCACCTTGTACGAGCGCGCCAGCATGACCCAGCCTTGCGCGTCATCCGGATTCTTCTTCAGCTTCTCGATCAGGCTGCCGAGCATCGCCTCGATCTGCTGTGGCGTGACGCGCGCCTGCCGCTGCAGCGGGTCGAGTGCGCGCGGGGTGCCGAGCAGCGCGTAGCCACCGGCCGCTGCGAGCGGGATGGCCAGGAGCAGGATGAGCGCCGTCTGGCGACCGCCAGTGCTGCGGCTTGCCGGCGCCGACTGCGCTTCGACCTCGTCGAGCAGGCGGCGTTGCAGTTCGGTCCGCGCCTGTGCGAAGTCAGTTTCGGCGAGCGAGCCATCGCGGCGCTCGCGCTCGAGTTCGGCCAACTGGTCGCGGAAGATCGTCAGGTTGATCTCGCGGCGGTCGGCGCGCGCGGCCTGCCCCGGTATCCGCCACAGCGGCGGCAGGAGGATGGCGAGAACGGTGACGAGCAGCACCGCCGCGACGATGATGAAAACGGTCATGATTGCCCCTGGCGAGGTTCCTGTTGCTGCAGCAAATCGTCGGCCCGCCGTTGTTCCTCGACGGTCAGGGGTGTGTCCCGGATCACAAGGTTGCGTCGGCGCAGGTAGAGCAGCAGCGCGCCGAGCCCGCAGACGAACAGCAGGGCGGGACCGAACCACAGCAACAGCGTCGTACCCTTCAGCGGTGGCCGGTAGCGCACGAAGTCCCCGTAGCGGCTGACCATGAAGTCCATGATCTCGGCATCGTTTTTGCCGTCGCGGATCAGGGTCCGGATCTCGCGCCGCAGGTCGTTGGCCAGTTCCGCGTGCGAGCCGGCGAGCGACTCGTTCTGGCAGACCAGGCAGCGCAGTTCGGACGAAATGGCGACCAGGCGCTTTTCGATCACCTCGTCTGCCGCCAGTGGTTTCGCTTCGCCGGCGTGCACGCCTTGCCAGGCGGCGCTTGTCACGACGAGCAGGAGGACCAGCAGCCAGCGCCTCATTTCTGCAACTCGGCGAGCAGCGGCAGGATCTTGCCGGAGAAGATGTCCGGGCTGATCGGGCCGGTGTGCTTCATGCGGATGATCCCCGTCTTGTCGATGACGTAGGTTTCGGGCACCCCATAAACGCCATAGTCGATGCCGACCCGGCCGTCCATGTCGAGGACCGACAGAGTGTACGGATTGCCGTGTCTGGCGAGCCAGCCGGCGGCGCGCTCGACCACCATCCTCTGTTCCGTGCCAGGTGCCAGCCTGTCGCTGTCGATCGCGCCGTCGCCACGTACTTCCTTGTAGTTCAGGCCGACCAGCGGTACCGTCTGGCGCTTCGCCAGTTCGACCAGCACCGGGTGCTCCTGGCGGCAGGAGACGCACCACGAGGCCCAGACATTGAGCAGCCAGACCTTGCCGAGCATCTCTTTGGGCGAGAACTCCCGGTCCGGCGCGTCAAGCCGCGGCAGCGCGAAGGCGGGGGCCGGTTTGCCGACCAGGGGGGAGGGTACGTCGCGCGGGTTGAGATTGAGTCCGACGGCGAGCAGCGCGACGAGTACGGCGAAGCCGATCAGTGGCCAGAGAAACCTGTTCATGAGCGATCCCTCAGGCGTGGTGAGCCAGCGAGGCGGCGGCGGGCAGGCCGGCCGGTGCGCGTGTCTTGATGCGGTAGCGGCGGTCGCTGATGGCGATCAGTCCGCCAATCGCCATCAGCACGCAGCCGCCCCAGATCCAGTCGACGAATGGCTTGTGGTAGACGCGAACCGCCCAGGCGGCGTCCGGTCGGGCCTTGTCGATCGGTTCGCCCAGCGAGACATAGACGTCGCGCAGCAGGCCGGTATCGATCGCCGCTTCGGTCATCGGCATCGACGAGGCGACGTAGAAGCGCTTCTCCGGGAACAACTTGCGGATTGCTCGGCCATCGCGGATCAGATCGACGTCGCCGACCAGCGCCCGGTAGTTCGGGCCCTGCTCCTGGCGCACACCGTTGAAGCGGAAGGTGTAGCCACCAACCCCGACGGTGTCGCCGATTTCCATCTTGACGTCCTTCTCGGCCTGGTAGCCGCCGACCATGGCCACCCCGACGATGAACACCGCGATGCCGGCGTGCGCCAGATGCATGCCGAAGAAGCTGCGCGGCTGTCGCCGGGCGACGGTCAGGAAAGACTGGCTGCCACGCGTCGACTGCACGCGCTCGACGAAGTTGAGCAGCGCGCTGAAGACGATCCAGGCGGCCAGCAACAGGCTCAGTGCGACCAGCGGTTTCCACTCGCCAGACAGGAAGGGCGCCAGGCTGCCGACCAGCGCGGCCGTGAGGAAGGCCCAACGCAAGGTGCGCGCCAGCTCCCCGAAGTCTGCCTGCTTCCAGCGGGCGAAGGGCGCCACCCCCATCAGGAATACCGCCGGCAGCATCAGTGGTACGAAAACGGCATCGAAGTAGGGCGGGCCGACCGACAGCTTGCCGGCGCCGAGCGCGTCGATCAGCAGCGGGTAGAGCGTGCCGAGCAGGACCGATGCACAAGCCACGACCAGCAGCACGTTGTTGGTGAGCAGCAGCGACTCGCGCGAGAGCAGTGCGAAACGGCCGCCGAGACCGACTTTGGGCGCCCGCCAGGCAAACAGGGACAGCGAGCTGCCGATGACGGCGACCAGGAAGACGAGGATGAAGATGCCGCGCCGCGGATCGGTGGCGAAGGCATGCACCGAGGTCAGCACGCCGGAACGGACGAGGAAGGTGCCGAGCAGCGACAGGGAAAAGGCCGAGATGGCCAGCAGTACCGTCCAGTTCTTGAAGCTGCCGCGTTTCTCGGTGACGGCCAGCGAGTGCACCAGCGCCGTGCCGACCAGCCAGGGCATGAACGACGCATTCTCGACCGGATCCCAGAACCACCAGCCACCCCAGCCGAGTTCGTAGTAGGCCCACCACGAGCCCAGCGCGATGCCCAGTGTCAGAAAGATCCAGGCCGCCGTGGTCCACGGGCGCGACCAGCGTGCCCAGGCGGCGTCGAGTTGTCCCGAGAGCAGCGCCGCGATGGCGAAAGCGAAGGCTACCGAGAAGCCGACGTAACCCATGTAGAGCATCGGCGGGTGAATGATCAGCCCGGGATCCTGCAGCAGCGGGTTGAGGTCGCGCCCTTCTTCGGCGCCCGGCAGCAGGCGCTCGAAGGGGTTGGAGGTGAGCAGGATGAAGAGCAGGAAGCCGGCGGCGACCAGCCCGAGAACGCCCAGGACACGTGCCACCATGTGATCGGGCAGTTGCTGCGAGAGCAGGGCGACGGCCAGCGTCCACAGCACCAGCATCAGCACCCAGAGCAGCAGGGAGCCTTCATGTCCGCCCCAGACGGCGGCGACACGATAGGGCAGCGGTAGCAGCGTGTTCGAATGCTGGGCGACGTAGACCACCGAAAAATCGTTCTGCACGAAGGCTGTGGTCAGGCAGCCGAAGGCGACGGCCAGCAGCAGAGCCTGCGCCATCGCCGCTGGCCGGGCGAGAGCGATCCACTGTCGTCGCCCGCTGTGGGCACCGAGCAGCGGCAACGTTCCCTGCGCGAGGGCGACGCAGAGGGCCAGAATGAGTGCGAAGTTGCCGAGTTCCGGGATCATGGGCTTATCGTCCGCGTTACTGCTTGACGGTCTTGGCGCTGGCCTCGAGCGCCGCCTTGTTGGCCGCCGCGCGTTGGTGCGCGTCGCCGACTGCCTTGGCCGCTTCCGGTGGCAGGTAGTTCTCGTCGTGCTTGGCGAGTACCTCGCTGGCGGCGAACAGCCCGTCATCACCGAGCCTGCCTTGCGCGACGACGCCTTTGCCTTCCTGAAAAAGATCGGGCAGTATTCCCTTGTAGGAAACGGTCATGTCCTTCTCGGTATCGGTGACGACAAAGCGCAGGGTGACACCGTCGGCCTGGCGTTGCAGCGAGCCCTCCTTGACCATCCCGCCGATGCGGAAGCTCTTGCCCTTCGGCGCCTCGCCGGCGGCCACCTGGGTCGGCGAGAAGAAGAACACCAGGTTGCTCTGGAATGCGTTGAGCACCAGGGTTGCGGCCAGGGCGAGAATCGCCAGGCCGCCGAGGATCAGCGCGATGCGTTTGTGACGTGGTTTCAATCCTTGCTCCTGCGCGAGGTGGTCTGGCGATCCGCTCTGGCTTCACTGCGCTCGGCCCGATACTGACGCCTGAGACGGGCGATCAGCCTCTTCCGACCTTGCAGCAGGAGGATCGGTTCCGCCAGCATCAACAGCGCCATCACCACCACCGAGCCCCACACGTACGGTCCGTGCTGGCCCATTGCCAGAAAGTCGGCCAGGCTGTTCCAGTGCATCTTCCTACTCCTTTTCGCCGAGCAGGGTGCGCACCCAGTCGGTGTGCCGCTCGCGCTCGAGCATGATGGTGCGTACGCGCATCAGGGCGATGGCGATGCTGTACATCCAGCAGGCCAGAGCGCAGAGCAGCATTCCCCAGAGCATCAGCGCGGCCATGCTCGGTGCCTTGGTCAGGCTGACCGAGGCGCCCTGATGCAGGGTGTTCCACCACTTGACCGAAAAATAGATGATCGGGATGTTGA
>ERZ761603.1119-NODE-1119-length-20856-cov-34.179414_pt1 | contig 20856 bp, 22 predicted proteins | sample MGYA00511879_ERZ761603 | MGnify/ENA primary metagenome ERZ761603 (study PRJEB28899, sample SAMN02850040) | bioreactor sludge metagenome | biome: EBPR Sludge; feature: EBPR Bioreactor; material: flocular biomat | place: Australia: Thorneside Wastwater Treatment... | reverse complement strand
GCGCGGGGGGCGCGGGGGGCGCGGGGAGGCGTGTCGGCAGGACAGCTTTGCGCTTTGGCCGGTCGGCAGGGCGACCTTCAAGCCAGGAGGGGCGAACTGGCGCCCTTGATTCGGATCACGATCGCTGCTCTTGACCATGCCGGCAACTCGACCGACCGCAAGGAGTCACCCGCCAATGCCAATCGCACACGGCTCGTCAGCCTCTTGCGGGTTGTTTCCGATGAGTCGGGGGCACAAGCCAAGCGACTCTGTTACGCTTGCTTGCAGCCCGTCATCGAACCGACCGACCATATCAAAGCAGCTCCTGGAACTGACTGACGATGCTCATGGGCAAGACCTTGCATGCGCCAAGCTGCTGTTCGTCGATCAGCCTGCTCGCCTCCGATGTGTTGACGATGCGGTAGGGTAGGGACGAGCAGCGGCGCCCACTCAGCCGCAGGAGCTGGCGGTCACGGGTGATCAGCAGGTCGGCGCGACAGCGCAGGGCAAGAATCAGGAACTTCTGGTCGTCCACGTCGCGGCAGCGGGGTAGTACGCAGTCATCCGGACTTGCCGTGCTCTCCGGGTCCGCTGCATCGCAGTCCAAGACGATGCGGCGGTAGCCGTCAAGCAGCGCCCGCTGCGCAGCGGGGTCGAGCTGGAACTGCCGGTAGGCGCTCACCCGTTGCAGCTCCGCCAGGCAGTCGCGATCGGTGAAGCAGAGCACGACGCCGCTTGCGATGGCCCGTCGGAGACCCTGCGTCGGTGGATCGGCGAAGTGCAGCAGGTCGATGACGATGTTGGTATCGAGCACGGCACGCATGGCTCAGCCCAGTTCTAGTTCGGCGGCGACGCGGTCGGCGATTGCCAGGCAGGCGGTCAGTCCCGGCGACTCGATACCGAACAGGTTGACCAGGCCGGCAATGCCATGCTGCGCCGGTCCCTGGATGAGGAAGTCGGCGGCCGGCTCCGACTGGTCGCCGATTTTCGGCCGGACACCCGCGTAGGCGGGGAGCAGTGCGCCGGCTGGCAGTCCCGGCCAATAGCGGCGGATCTCGGCGACAAAGGCGTCGCAACGCCCCGGATCCACCCGGTAGTCGAAAGCCTCGACCGGTTGCCCTGGGGAGGCAGCCGGCAGCCACTCGACATCGGGTCCGAAACGCGCCTGGCCGGCGAGATCGAGCGTCAGATGCACGCCGAGGCCGGCGGCTTCCGGCAGCGGGTAGATCAGCCGGGAGAAGGGAGCGCGCGCCGCCAGCGCATAGTAATTGCCCTTGGCAAAATGCGCCGCCGGTAGCCAGGCTGCCGGAAAGCCGGCCAGCGAAGCCGCGACGGCCGGCGCCCACGGACCGGCGGCATTGATGACCCGTGTGGCGCGGAAGCGCAGACTCTCCGCCCCGCCACTGTCGAGCAGGATGGCGCCGGACTCGATCAAGCCGCCATGCAGAGGGCTGCGCAGTACGAGCCAGGCGCCGGCGCGTTCGGCATCGCCGAGCAGGGCAAGCATCAGGCCGTGGCTGTCGATGATGCCGGTGGAGGGCGAGAGCAGAGCGGCAGTGCAGGCCAGCTCGGGCTCGAGGGCGCGTGCCTCGGCGGCGCTCAGCCAGCGCAGATCGTCGACCCCATTGGCCTGGCCCTGCTGCTGCAACGCGAGAAGTCGCGCCTGCTGGGCGGTCGAGGTGGCGACGATCAGCTTGCCGCAACGCCGGTGGCCGACGCCATGGGTGCGGCAAAAGTCATAGAGCTGCCGCCGACCGGCAACGCACAGGGTCGCCTTGAGCGAAGCACTCGGGTAGTAGAGCCCGGCGTGGATCACCTCGCTGTTGCGCGAACTGGTTTCGCTGCCAAAACGGTCGTTGCGCTCGAGAATCACCGTCTCGATGCCCCGCTGAGCGAGTGCCCGGGCGCAGGCGAGGCCAAGCACACCCGCTCCGATCACCGCCGCACCGACGCTTTCCATCGGCTGTCCCGCAGAAACAAATCCTGGATTCTAATGCCTTCACCGCCGGAGCAACGCTCGGGAGACGTATCGGAGACGCTGACCCGCCGACCCGCCGCCGCAGCAAGGCAGAGTGGACGCTCAGGGGTTACACTGTCGATCATTCCTGCCGGACCGACGGAGCAGGACTCAGCGGAGCGCCGGAGCATGACCAGCAGTCCCTTGCCGACCCACGAACAAGTCATCGCCACCACCCGCCACTGGCTGGAAAAAGCCGTGATCGGTCTCAACCTCTGTCCCTTTGCCAAAGCCGTACATGTCAAGGGGCAGGTGCGTTGCGTGGTGAGTGCGGCGCGCGATGAACTGGATCTGCTCGACGACCTCGAGCGCGAGTTGTTGATGCTGCGCGAGGCCCTGCCGGAGGAGGTCGATACGACGCTGCTGATCCATCCCTGGGTGCTGACGAATTTCGACGATTTCGTACGTTTCCTCGATCTCGTCGAGGTGGTCCTGCAAACCCGGCGGCTGCATGGGGTGTTGCAGGTGGCCAGCTTCCACCCGGCTTACGTGTTCGCCGACAGCGCACCGGACGACATCACCAACTGTACTAACCGCTCGCCGTTTCCGACCCTGCACCTGCTCCGCGAAGCCAGCCTCGACCGCGCCGTGGCGGCGTTTCCCGAGGCGGCGGCGATCTATCAGCGCAATCTGCAGACCCTGCGCGAACTGGGTGCCGACGGCTGGCGGGAACTCGGTGTTGGCGCGCCGTCGGACGGCCAGGAATAGACGTTCGATGGCGACGCCGGTGACGAGAATCGAGTTGCGCGAGGACGAAGTCGAGCTCATCGCCATCCGCGCGCAGGGTGCCGGCGGCCAGAACGTCAACAAGGTGTCGAACGCGGTTCATCTGCGCTTCGCGATTGCCGCCTCGTCGCTACCCGACGAAGTCAAGCAACGCCTGCTGCAGAGGCGCGACCAGCGGATCAATGCGGAAGGGGTGGTGATCATCAAGGCACAAGCGCATCGCAGCCTGCAACGTAACCGCGAGGACGCCCTGTGCCGCCTGCGCGGGCTGATCGCCGAGGCGGCCTTCACGCCGGCTGCGCGGCGGGCAACGCAACCAACCCGCGGTTCGCAGGTCCGCAGGGTCGCCAGCAAGCTCAAACGCGGCGCGGTCAAGCTGCTGCGCGCCCGGGTCGACGAGGAATAGACCACCGACCGACCCCTGGCGAACGACCAGGTCGGTATAGCAAGGAGAACACGATGAGCGCGGCTGAGGTTCTGCAGTTCTGGTTCGAGGAAACGCGTCCGGCACAATGGTGGGCGAAATCGCCCGACTTCGACCGCCAGGTCGAGGTTCGCTTTGGCCGCCTGCACGCCGCGGCGCTGCGCGGCGAGCTGTACGCCTGGCGCGACGGCGCCGACGGCCGGCTGGCCGAGGTGATCGTGCTCGACCAGTTTTCGCGCAACATCCATCGTGATCGTGCCGCCGCCTTCGCGGCCGACGGAATGGCCCTGGTGCTCGCCCAGGAGGCGGTCGCTGCCGGGCTGGACGGCGTACTGGAGCCGAACCGGCGCGCTTTCCTCTATCTGCCCTACATGCACAGCGAGTCAGCGCTGATCCACACGCTGGCGGTCAGGCTGTTCGCGGCGCCGGGTCTTGAGGCGAACCTCGAGTTCGAGTTGCGTCACCAGGCAATCATCGAACGCTTCGGACGTTATCCGCACCGCAACGCAGTGCTCGGGCGTCAGCCGACCGCCGACGAGCTCGAATTTCTCAAGACACCAGGATCCGCCTTCTAGACGCATCGAAAGGAGCACCCGATGACTTGCCAACAGAGCTTCGACATCCACAGCCGCGGTCGCGGGACGATCGAGATCACCGCCGAAGTGGCGCGCATCGTGCGTGCCGCCGGCGTGGTGACCGGTATTGCGCACGTCTTTGTTCAGCATACGAGTTGCTCGGTGGTGTTGACCGAGAACGCCGATCCCTCGGTTCGGCGCGATCTCGAGACACTGGCCGCGCGCTGGGCGCCCGACGGTGATGCCGCCTACCTGCACGACAACGAGGGAGACGACGACATGGCGGCGCACGGGCGCAACATTGTGGCCGGCGCGGCGGTGACCGTGCCGGTGGGCCATGGCGAACTGCGTCTTGGAACCTGGCAGGGGATCTACCTCTGGGAGCATCGGACGATGGCGCATCGGCGACGCATCGTGGTGACCGTCATCGGCTGAACGAGCCGGCCGCTGCACCGGGCGCTGCCGGATCTTGGTAGACTGAGCCGTTCGCTCGCTCGTCACGGAAGGAAGTGCAATGAAAGTCGGATTCATCGGTCTGGGAATCATGGGGCGCCCGATGGCACTCAACCTCATGCGGGGTGGTCATCAGCTCACCGTCTGGGCGCGCCGCGCCGAGTCGATGCAGCCGCTGCTCGCGGCGGGCGCCTGCGCTGCCGCGCATCCTGCCGCAGTGGCCGAGGCAGTCGATGTGGTCATCTCGATGGTTGCCGACGCGCCCGACGTCGAGCAGGTGATGCTCGGAGGGCAGGGGGTGGTCCAGGCCGCCCGGACAGGCCTGGTGGCGGTGGACATGAGCACCATTCGGCCGGCAGCGGCACGCCACATCGCTGGGCGCCTGGGGGAGCATGGCATCGACTTTCTTGATGCTCCGGTTTCGGGCGGCGAGGTGGGCGCGGTCGCCGGCACCCTGTCGATCATGGTCGGCGGCAGTGTGGCCGCTTTCGCGGCAACGCGTCCGGCTTTCGAATGCATGGGGCGGAACATCGTGCATATCGGCGATTCGGGTGCCGGGCAGGTGGCCAAGGCGGCCAACCAGATCGTCACCGGGGTCGGCGTGCTGACCGTTGCCGAAGCGCTCAACTTTGCCGCCCGCAGCGGCGTCGATCCGGCCAGGGTACGCGAGGCGCTGCTCGGCGGCTTCGCCTATTCGAAGATTCTCGAAAACCACGGCCAGCGCATGCTCGACCGCAACTTCAAACCCGGCTTCAAGTCGTGGATGCATCAGAAGGACATGAATATCGTCATGCAGAGCGCCCACGAACTGGGCCTCTGTCTGCCGGTATCGGCGGCAACCGCCCAGATGTACAACGCGATGGTCGGCTCGGGGCTGGGCGAGGAGGATTCGATCGCCATTCTCAAACTGCTCGAACGTCTGTCGGGAGAGGCCGGCTGATGCAGCTCGGTTTCATCGGCCTCGGCGTGATGGGGCGACCGATGGCCCTCCATCTGCTCGGCGCCGGACATCATCTGGCGATCTGGGCGCGTCGACCGGTGTCCAGCGATCCCTTGGTCGACGCCGGCGCGCTACGCTGCGCCAGTCCGGCGGAAGTCGCGCGACGATCCGAGGTGGTGTTCACGATGGTCACGGCCGATGCCGACGTCGAACGGCTGGCCTTCGGTGCCCATGGTTTGGTGGAGGGATTGACCGCCGGTTCGGTCCTGGTGGACATGAGCACCATCGCGCCACCAAGCGCGCGCGCAGTGGCGCAACGCCTCGCCGCGCACGGCGTGGAGATGCTCGACGCGCCGGTTTCCGGCGGCGAGCAGGGTGCCATCGCGGCGACCCTGGTGATCATGGTCGGCGGCAAGGCGAAGGTGCTGGAGCGGGTGCGGCCGCTGTTCGAGTTGCTCGGCAGCAGGCTGGTGCATGTCGGCGATCACGGCGCCGGGCAGGTGGCCAAGGCGTGCAACCAGATGGTCATGGTGGCGGCCATCCAGGCACTCGCCGAGGCGTTGCACCTGAGTGGCGCGGCCGGCGCCGATCCGGCCAGGGTGCGGCAGGCGCTGGCTGGGGGGTCGGCCGCCAGCCGCGTGCTGGAGGTGATGGGCGGCAGAATGGTCGAGCGTGATTTTGCTGCCGGTGTCGAGGCACGTCTGCATCACAAGGATTACGCCGTACTGATTGCGGAAGCGCATCGTCTCGGACTGCCGCTGCCAGTCTCGGGACAGGTTGCCCAGCAACTCAACGCCTTGATGGCGCTGGGCTGGGGGCGTTGCGATACGGCAGTGCTGCTGCGCGTCCTCGAAAGCGGGACACTGCGGCGCCGGCCGGGCGCAGCGCCTGGCTCGCAAGACGATTCCGCACGGGTTGAGCGATGACCATGCGGGTGCGACTCAATCGCCGATCACGTCGGTATTGGCCGGTGGGGTGAAGCGAAACAGCGCAGGCGGCAGGCGGGGGTTGCGCTCGACCTGCGAGAAGGTCAGCGAGGTGGTCTGGCCAAGGCTGTCCAGCAATTCCATGGCCTTCAGCTCGTTGCCGGCAAACCCGAGAAGCACCTTCTCGAAACCACCCTCGGGCGTCTTCGGAACCGCTTCGAGCCATTCCAGCCCATCCCTTTCGCCGGCTTCGCGCAGTTTGAAGTCCCGCTTGATCGTGCCCTCTCCGGAGAGCAGCGAGGCTGGTGTTCCGCCCAGCGCGGCGCCGGCCTTTTTCACCGTGACCTGCCGCAGGTCGGGGTCATGCAGCCAGACCCGCTCGCCATCGCCCACCACCAGTTGGCTGTACGGCTGCTCGATCTGCCAGCGGAACTTGCCCGGGCGCGAGAACATCATCACCCCGCTTGATTTCTGAACGGAACGTCCGTTGCGGGCGGTCACGCTTTGCGCGAAATCGGCGCGCAGCGTGTGCGTCGTGTCGAGATAGCGATGCAGCTTGTCGACCGCCCCGGCATTGGCCATCTGGCCCGCCAGCAGGCAGATCACCACGCATACGGCGCGCCAGATCATTCCTCTTCCTTGCGGGTCAGTACTTCGCGGCCGCCGCGGGCATCCATCGCCGAAACCAGACCGGCCTTTTCCATCGCTTCAATCAGGCGCGCCGACCGGTTGTAGCCAATCCGCAGATGACGTTGCACGAGCGAAATGGATGCCCGGCGGTTCTTCAGGACGACTTCGACCGCCTGATCATAGACCGGATCCGCCTCGCCATCGGGGTCGAGTCCCCCGTTTTCACCGCCCAGGGCAGTGTCCCCATCTTCGTCGCCGGCGGCACCGCTCAGTACGCCTTCGACGTAAGCCGGCGTGCCCGCCTTCTTCAGATAGTCGACCACCCGATGCACTTCCTCGTCGGCGACAAAGGCTCCGTGCACCCGCGTCGGATAACCGGTGCCGGGCGCCAGGTAGAGCATGTCGCCCTGGCCGAGCAGGGTCTCGGCGCCCATCTGGTCGAGAATGGTGCGCGAGTCGATCTTCGAGGAAACCTGAAACGAGATGCGCGTCGGGATGTTGGCCTTGATCAGGCCGGTGATGACATCAACCGAGGGTCGCTGGGTAGCAAGAATCAGGTGGATACCGGCGGCACGTGCTTTCTGGGCGAGACGGGCGATCAGTTGCTCGACGGTCTTGCCGGCGACCATCATCAGGTCGGCCAGTTCGTCGATCACCACCACGATGAAGGGCATGGTGGTCAGCGGTTCCGGCGAATCCGGAGTGAGCGACACCGGGTTGGGGATCTTTTCGCCACTCCTGACGGCATCGTCGATCCGATGATTGAGGCCGGAAATGTTGCGCACACCCATGGCCGACATCAGCTTGTAACGCTTGTCCATTTCACCGACGCACCAGTTGAGCGCGTTGGCGGCCTGCTTCATGTCCACCACCACCGGTGCCAGCAGGTGCGGGATGCCTTCGTAGATCGACAACTCGAGCATCTTGGGATCGACCAAGATCAGACGCACCTGGTCGGGTGCTGCCTTGTAGAGCAGCGACAGGATCATCGCGTTGATGCCCACCGACTTGCCCGAACCGGTGGTGCCGGCGACCAGCAGGTGCGGCATCTTGGCCAGGTCGACGACCAGTGGCTGGCCACCGATGTCCTTGCCCAGGGTCATCGTCAGCGGCGAGTTCATGTCGCTGTATTCCTTGCTGGAGATGATCTCCAGCAGACGGACCATCTGTCGCTTGGGGTTGGGCAGCTCGAGCGCCATCGATGACTTGCCCGGCACCGTTTCGACGACACGAACCGAGACCAGCGACAGCGAACGCGCCAGATCCTTGGCCAGATTGAGAATCTGGGAACCCTTGACACCGACCGCCGGCTCGATCTCGTAACGCGTGATGACCGGCCCGGGGTAGGCAGCGGTGACCGCCACCTGAACGCCAAAGTCGGCGAGCTTGCGTTCGATCAGTCGCGAGGTGTATTCGACCGTCTCCGGATTGACCCGGCCACTCTGTGGCGGCGCGGGTTCGAGCAGGTGCAGGGGTGGCAGCATGTCGCCTTCGACCGCTTCCGGGAAAAGCTGCGGTTGACGCTCACGTTCGATCCGTTTCTCCACCTTTGGCGGCAGCACCGGGGCGGGCGGTGGCTGCGGGTCGTCGCGCAGGACGGACTTGCCTGGCTCAATCCTCGCGCTGGCCACGCCTGCCTCAAGGGTTTCACCCGGTCCGCCCTGCTCGCTGCTCGCGCCGGGTTCGATCCTCTCATCCGGCCTGACCCGCTCGCCGGGTTCGATCGACCCGGCAGGCTCGCTGCGCCGACCGGTTTTCGCCGGAGCAGCGGCCTTCTCCTTCCTGTCGACCAGGGCGGGCTCGTGGGGTTCGCTTCGTTTCTTCTCGCCCTCGACGACGGCTTCGCGCTCGCGCGCGACTTCACGTCCGATGCGTCGGTCCTGCCAGCGCTCGAAGAGTTGCCGAACGGTGACGACGACTCCTTCGAGCAGCCCGCCGACCCGTTCCGCAGCGCTGATCCACGACATTCCGGAGAAGATGCTCCAGCCAAGCATCAGCATGGCAAACAGCGCCAGCGTCGCGCCCGTGTAACCCAGGTAGCGATTGGCCACGGCGCCGAACTCGATGCCGATGACGCCACCCGGACCGACCGGCAAGGTGGCCTTCAGGGTGTGGAAGCGGAGGGATTCGAGGCCGCTGCTGGCAAGGATCAGGACGATGAATCCGAACAGTGCGATATACAGGGGACGCCGATCCGACGAGGGTTGACCGTCCAGGCGCCGATACCCCCAGCCGACGATTACCAGCAGCAGGACGATCCACCACCAGGCCGACAGGCCAAAGACGTAGAGCATCAGATCGGCCAGCCAGGCGCCGCTGCGGCCGGCCGGGTTATGCAGCGTCGTTGCCTGGACCGCATGCGACCAGCCCGGGTCGGCACGATGATAACCCCAGAGGGAAAGGGCAAGAAAGCTGGCAACGACGATCAGGAAAAGCCAGCGGGATTCCCGCAGCAGAACGGCAATCTTCTCCGGCAACGGACTCGCTGGACGGGATGGGTAGGCAATCCGGCTGCCAAGTTTGTTCAACAAAGCCATCGGTGGGATCGAATGAATGAGCAGCGCTTAGGATCGCGTGGCGGCGATCGGGGCGGGGCGGGGCTTTTCGAGGATCACCGTGCGGCCCTCCTCGACACGGAAGTATCCACGATTCTCCAGATCCTTCATCACCCGACTGACCATCTCGCGCGATGCACCGATCATCTTGGCGATATCCTGCTTGGTCAGCCGCCGCCGGATGACGCGTTCGCCGCGTTCATCCTCGGAGAAATCGAGCAGAAGTTTTGCGACGCGGCCATAGACATCCATCAGTGCCAGGCTTTCGATGTTGCGGTCGGCCTCGCGCAGGCGCTGCACCAGACTTTTCATGATGTTGAGGCAGAGGTCGAAGTTTTCCGCCAGGCAACGCTTGAAGTCGTTCTTGGTGATCACCAGCAACTCGCAGGTCTCGCTGGCCACGACATCGGCCGAACGTGGGCTGCCGTCGATCAACCCCATTTCGCCGAAGAACTCACCGGGGCCGAGCAGGGTCAGAATCACTTCCCGCCCCTCTTCGTCGCTGTTCAGGACCTTGGCGCCACCGCTGATCAGCACGTAGAGCGAGTCGGTGCTGTCGCCGGCGCGCACGATGGTGGTCTGGCGCGCCACCCGACGATGGAAGGCAACCTTGGCAATCTGCTCGAGTTGAGAATCCGGCACACCGGCAAAAATCGGGATACTGTGCAGCAGGGTCAGACTGGGTCCTCTCCTGGGCTGCTCGACCTGAGTGTTCATGGGCCATTCTTTCATCAATTGAAGTGATTTCTATCAAAGGCTTGCGTGCCAATTATAAGGCAATTTGCAGGTTTCCGACGAAAACCCGTGCCGGAGGTGACGACGGACCGACACGGGTTGACGGTTATAATTTTACGTTGCCCCACCACCAAAGCGAATCGATATGAGCCAAGAGACCCGTCATTGCCGCCTGCTGATCCTCGGATCCGGACCTGCCGGCTACACCGCTGCCGTCTATGCTGCCCGTGCCAACCTCAAGCCGGTGCTGATCACCGGCATGGCCCAGGGCGGCCAGTTGATGACCACCACCGACGTGGACAACTGGCCCGCCGATGCCCGGGGGGTGCAGGGTCCCGAGCTGATGCAGCGTTTCGAGGAGCACGCGCGCCGCTTCGCAACCGAAATCATCTTCGACCATATCCATACGGCGCAACTCGGCGCAAAGCCGTTCACGCTGATCGGCGACTCGGCGACCTATACCTGCGACGCGCTGATCATTGCCACCGGCGCTTCGGCGCAGTACCTCGGCCTGCCGTCGGAAGAAGAATATGCCGGACGCGGAGTTTCCGCATGCGCCACCTGTGACGGCTTTTTCTACCGCGACCAGGCAGTGGCCGTCATCGGCGGCGGCAACACCGCGGTCGAAGAAGCCTTGTACCTGGCCAACATTGCCAGTCACGTGACACTCGTGCATCGGCGCGACAAGCTGCGCAGCGAGAAGATCCTCCAGGACAAGCTGTTTGCCAAGCAGCAGGCAGGCAAGGTGACCATCCGCTGGAATTGCACGCTCGACCAGATACTGGGCGATCAGTCCGGAGTGACCGGCATCCGCATCCGCGACAAGCTGACCAGCGCCACCGAGGATCTGCCGGTGATGGGCGTGTTCATCGCCATTGGCCACAAGCCGAACACCGACCTCTTCGTTGGCCAGTTGGCCATGGAAGGCGGTTACCTGCTTACCCGGTGCGGCCACCAGGGAAACTTCACCGCCACCTCGATTCCCGGCGTCTTTGCTGCCGGGGACGTGCAGGACCATATCTATCGTCAGGCCTGCACCTCGGCCGGCAGCGGCTGCATGGCGGCGCTGGATGCCGAACGCTACCTCGACGGCCTGGGACTGGCTGGCTGAGCTGCCGCCGGTTTCGCTGCCCGCTCACGGACGGCAGCCCGGCGCAGCCATGAGGAGCATGGACCGGGATGAATCAGCGCAATCAGCACAGTACGGAGGACGTGGCGGCCTTTCGCGCCGCAGTCGACGGTGCGATACCGCTGCGCAAGTGCGATCGGGTCAGCCTCGAGGCGCCCAAGCCCAGCCCGCGACCGCGCCAGCGCGAACTGGACGAAGCTGCCGTGCTGGTGGAAACCCTGCACGGCCCGCTGGCGGTCGACGACTGGCTCGACCTCGGCGGCGCAGACTCCTTTCTGCGCTGTGGCGTGTCGCGCAACGTGTTGCGTGATCTGCGCCGGGGTCGCTGGAGCATCCAGGATCATGTCGACCTGCACGGCATGAACCGGCACGAGGCGCACACCCGAGTGGCGTTGTTTGTCGGCAAGGCGCTGAGCGCCGGCAAGCGCTGCCTGCGCATCGTGCATGGTCGCGGCCACGGCTCACCGGGACGGGAGGCCATTCTGCGCCAACTGGTCAAGGTCTGGCTGGGTCGCCACCAGGACGTCCTGGCCTTTTGCCACGCACCGCCGAGTGACGGCGGCGATGGTGCCTTGTGGGTCCTGCTCAGGGCCGGCGGCAAGGCGCGCTAGGGCACGCGCCACGCCCGGCCGGTCTAGATGGCCGACTCGTCGAGCTCGCCGGTCCGGATGCGCACCACCTGTTCGACCGTGCTGACGAAGATCTTGCCGTCACCGATCTTGCCGGTACGTGCCGCCTTGACGATAGCGTCGATGGCGCCCTCCACCGAGCCATCGGAGACGACAATCTCGATCTTCACTTTCGGCAGGAAATCGACCACGTACTCGGCCCCACGATAGAGCTCGGTGTGGCCCTTCTGACGACCGAATCCCTTGACCTCGGTGACGGTCAGCCCGGTCACGCCAATCTCGGAAAGGGCTTCGCGCACCTCGTCGAGTTTGAATGGCTTGATGATCGCTTCAATTTTTTTCATGGTCTCTGCTCCTGATAAGATCGTAAGGAAATCGTATCAGAAATCGGGCAGGCATAAGCGATCAGTAGGGGTCGTGGTAGCGATTGGTGATCGGATAACGCCAATCCTTGCCGAAACCGCGCTGCGTAACACGAATCCCGACCGGCGCCTGCCGGCGTTTGTACTCGCTGATCTTGAGCAGATGTACGACACGCCGCACGGCGGCCGGGTCGAAACCGCGGGCAATGATCTCGCGCGGGCTGAGGTCCTGCTCCATGTAGGCTTCGACGATTGCATCGAGCACCTCGTAGGGCGGCAGACTGTCCTGGTCGGTTTGATCCGGCCTCAGTTCGGCGGATGGCGGGCGGCTGATGATGCGCTCGGGAATGGCGCAGGAGCAAGTGTTGCGCCAGCGCGCGATGCGGTATACCAGCGTCTTGACGATGTCCTTGATCACCGCAAAGCCGCCAGCCATGTCTCCGTACAGGGTGCAGTAGCCAACCGCCATTTCCGACTTGTTGCCGGTCGTCAGTACCAGCCGGCCGGTCTTGTTGGAGAGCGCCATCAGGATCATGCCGCGAATTCTCGCCTGCAGGTTCTCTTCGGTCGTATCGGACGGCAGGCCGGCGAACTGTGGCTCGAGCATGCCGGCGAGAGTCCGCATGGCCGGTTCGATGGCGATTTCGTCGTAACGCACGCCGAGCAGGCGGACCATCTCGCGCGACTCGGTCAGACTGAGTTCGGCCGTGTACGGCGACGGCATCATCACCGCGCGCACCTTGTCGGCGCCCAGGGCGTCGACCGCGACGCAGAGCGTCAACGCCGAATCGATGCCGCCGGACAACCCGATGATCGCGCCGGGGAAACCGTTCTTGCCGAGATAGTCGCGCACGCCCAGGACCAGCGCCTGATAGACTTCGGCTTCCAGGCAGGGGGCCGCAACGATGTTCCCCGGCTGCGGTTCGCCATCGACGAAGTCGACGATGCCGAGCGCCTCCTCGAACTGGGGCAACTGGCAGCACAGGTCGCCGCGCGAGTCGAGAACGAAAGACCCGCCGTCGAAGACCAGTTCGTCCTGCCCGCCAGCCAGGTTGGCATAGACCACGGGCAGACCGGTGGTGGCGACGCGCTGGCGCAGGACCTCGGTGCGTCGTTCCCGCTTGCCGATGTGGTACGGCGAGGCATTGAGCACCAACAACACGTCGGCGCCGGCTTGCCGGGCAAGATCCGCAGCGCCCGCTTCCCAGACGTCGGCGCAGATATTCACCCCGCAGCGCAGCCCCTGCAGCGTCAACACGCACGGACCCTCGCCTGAATCGAAATAGCGCTCCTCGTCGAATACCTCGTAGCTCGGCAGCCTTTGCTTGTAATAGGTCGCCAGACGCTTGCCGCCATGCAGCAGCGTCGCCGCGTTGTAGCACTGCCTGCCACGCTTCTCGGGATGACCGACCAGGACGGCGATGTCCGGTAGTTCGGCTGCCAAGGCCTCGAGTTCACGCTCGCAAGCAGTGCAGAAATCCTCGCGCAGCAGCAGATCCTCGGGCGGATAACCGCAGAGCGCCAGTTCCGGAGTCAGCAGAAGATCGGCCTTCTCCTGCCGGGCGCGCCGGGCGAAGTCGAGTATTCGTGCGCGGTTGCCGGCAAAGTCGCCGACCGTGGCGTTGATCTGGGCGATGGCAATTTTCAGGGACATGCGTGCGGTTCCCAAGCAAAAGGGGCGCTGACGCGCCCCTCGATCAGCGTGACGAGCCGGGGTCGTTCAGAAGGCCGGCTTCTCTTTGGCCTCTTCGTAAGCCCTGACGCCCTCCATGATTTCCTTCTTGGCCTCGTCACTGCCCAGCCAGCCGGCAACCTTGACGAACTTGCCTCGTTCGAGATCCTTGTAGTGCGCAAAGAAGTGTGCGATCTGGTCCAGCACGACCTGCGGGAAATCACGCGGCGACTCGATGTCGCGGTACATCGGGGTCAGACTGTCGACCGGAACGGCCAGCAGCTTGCCATCCGGTCCCGCCTCGTCTTCCATCGCCAGCATGCCGATCGGCCGGCAGCGCACGACCACCCCGGGGGGCAGGGCGAACTGTGTGACGACCAGCACGTCGACCGGATCGCCATCGCCGGCGATGGTGTGGGGAATGTAACCGTAATTGCACGGGTAATGCATGGCCGTGGACATGAAACGATCGACAAAGACGGCGCCGCTGCCCTTGTCCACTTCGTACTTGACGGGATCGGCATGCATCGGAATCTCGATGATGACGTTGAAATCATTGGGGAGTGACTTGCCGGAGGGCACGCGATCTAGACCCATGTTCGTGATCTCTCTGCTGATTGAGGGAAGCGCAATTATACCCCGCCGGCGCCATGCCGGTATTCGGCCGCTCGTCTTCGGGCGCGCCCGCCGCACCCCGGCTTGCCTCTGGCCGCGGTGGCTGCAGTGAAGCACTCGGGCGTCGTCTGCACCCTCTAGGCCGAGCCGGCCGGCACGATGCTTGCCGACGGTCGTTTGGGCCGCGCTTGTTCGAGGCGATCGAGCCAGTCCAGAATGTGGTCGGCACAGGTCTGCCAATGCCGGTCCAGAATCATGGCGTGACCCGCTGCGGGAACGATCTCCAGTTCGGCTTGCCAGCGTTTTGCCACGCGGCTCGCCATGTGCGGCGGAAATACCGCATCGAGTTCGCCACCGACGACCAGAACCGGCAGTTCGGGCACTGCCGGCAAGCATCGCCAGGCGAGCAGCGACATGTCGCAGATTGCCCGCAAGGACTCCGGCTGCACCAGCCGGGCCAGGTCGAGCAGCGTTTCGGGTTGCGTTGCCGGGGTGAAATAGACATCCCGGAGGAGGCGCAGGCTGCGTTCATCGAACACCCCGCGCGTCATCCTCGCCACCTCGGAAAGAAAACCCGGATAGCGCAGGAAGAGGGTCAGGGCGGATTCAAGAGTTCCGTGTGGCGGCACCGGCGACAACAGGACTCCTGCCTCGACCAGGGAAAGCTCGAGCAGGCGTTCGGCGATGCAGGCGCCCATCGAATGCCCGATGACCACCGGCTTCCGGTCGAGCCGCTCGACGACCCCGATGCTGTCGGCCAGGTAGTCGTCGAGGCTCAGCGCGTCAAGCGGCTCGACGCCATCGCTGCGACCGTGCCCGGCAAGATCCGGCGCATGGCACTCGTAACCGTGGCTGGCGAAGCAGGGGAGGAAATGGGCTTCCCAGCAGCGGGCGTCGACATAGCCGCCATGCAGGAAAACGAGCGGTGGCCGGCCCGCGGGGGTGGCGGGGAAGTGCCTGATGACATGCAGTCTTCGCTGGGTCATGATCAGTCTCTTGAGGATGGCTGCAAAACCGCCCGCCGGGCGGAGCGGGCTGCGACTCAGGCACTGGCACTCGGGCGTCCGGCGATGCGGTCGCGCCATGCCTGCAGATGCGGCAGGCCTTCCTGAGCCGGATGGAATCTCATCAGGCCGCGCGCGAACTCCAGGGCGCAGAAAGCGGTGATGTCGGCGATGGTGAAGCGCTCGCCGGCGATGAAGGCTTGTCCGGCCAGTTCGCGGTCGAGCCAGCCGGCCACCCGTCGCACTTTCTCTCCCTGCGAACGGCCGAAGTCCGGGAACTGTGGCTGTTCGAGCGGTGCCAGTCCGGGGTGGGTATGACGAATCCAGTTGGCAATGCCGGCGAAGAGGTACAGTTCGACCCGGCGGTCAGCCATCTCGACGAAGGCCCGCTCGACGAAATCGGTCCCCATCAGGTTGGGCTCGGGCGCCAGTCCCTCGAGGTAGGTGCAGATCGCCCGGGTCTCACCGAGCGCGCGTCCGTCATCGAGTTCGAGCACCGGAACCTTGGCCAGCGGGCTCTTGGCCAGGAACCCTGCTTCGTGATGCCGGCCCGTGGACAGGTCGACGATTTCCTGTTCGATGCCGGACAATCCCTTCTCGGCGATGAACATCAATACGCGGCGCGGGTTGGGCGCCCTCGGGGAAACGAAGAGCTTCATCTGGTCCTCTCGACGGTCAGGAAACTGTTGGGTGAAGGGCTCCGGCGAGCATGCGACGCTTCCTGCGCCTCAGACCCCACCTTGACGGGACTGGCCCATTTCGAGCATCTTGCGCGCCTCCTCGGCAAACTGCCGCGCGCGCTCTTCCCCGGCCTCACGGTCAATCGCCGAGGGCGGCGTGTTGATGCCTTTCTCGACCGCCGGGCGCGCGCCGATCTGCGCCAGCCAGCGCTGCAGATTGGCCAGGTCGTCAACGCTGACGCCCGACCAGCGATGCGTGCGTACCCAGGCCCAGTTGGCAATGTCGGCGATCGAATAGTCTCCCGCCAGAAACTCGTGCTCCTTCAGGTGGCGATCGAGAACGCCGAACAAGCGCCGGCATTCACCCTGGTAGCGGTCGATTGCCGGCTGGATGCGCTCGGGGAAGTAGCGGAAGAAAACATTCGCCTGACCCATCATGGGTCCAATCCCGCCCATCTGGAACATCAGCCACTGGACGACGCGCGAGCGACCCTGGCTGTCCTGCGGCAGCAGGCGGCCGGTCTGCTCTGCCAGATAGAGCAGGATGGCGCCGGATTCGAAGACCGCGAAGTTCCCGGCGCTGCGGTCGATGATCGCCGGGATGCGGCCGTTGGGATTGATCGCCAGGAACCAGGGCTGCTTCTGTTCGCCCTGCGCGAGGTTGAGCGGGTGCAGGGTGTAGGGCAGGGCGAGTTCCTCGAGGGCAATCGAGATCTTGTGCCCATTCGGAGTCGCGGCACTGTATAGGTCGATCATTCCGGGGTTCCTGCAGAGCGGACCAAAACCCGGGTCCGGCTGGTCAACGAGAGGTGGCAACCGGCGCATGCTACCAGAATCGCCTGCTGCCGGTGGCTTTCGCCGGATAAACCGCTCAACCCGGTCGGCCGTTGCCCAGCCCTGTCGGCTGCAAATTAAATTACATCACTTACTAAATAAATGCGTGCAAAGGGCTGTGCGGCGTGTTATCGTTGGTACATGGCAAATGGACTTGCACGATACGAATTCAGCGAGCGGCTGGCCGACATTCTCGGCGAGTCGCGCCGCGACCTGCGTTTTCGCGTCACCCTGATGGTCAGCGGCGGGCTGGTGGCGCCGGGACCGCGGGGCCGCGGTTCGCCGCCAGCGACGCCGCAGTACGCCGCGCACTTGCTGATCGGAGCGATGGCGGCGCCACAACAGTCGCAGACCGTGGAAGCGATCCGCTGTTACTCCGACCTGCGACCGAGCGCCGTGGCGCCCGGCGGCAACACGCCACGCGTGCTCTTCGGGCCGGCGGTCGCCATGACGCCCGGCGCGCCGCCGCCGGTTTCCGGCATGGGTCTGCAGGACCTGCCCTTCGGCGAGGCGGTGGCCGGCCTGCTGCAACTGGCTTGTGGCGAGGAAACGCGCGCCCTCGTTGCCGGCGAACTGTTTGGCGTCTGGATCAATCGCGGCTGCCCGGTCGCTGCGCTGCAGTTCAGCGCCTGGTGGCAGGGTCGGCGCGCCGTGATCAGTCATACCTATGGCCTGGCCGCGGACGCCGCACCGCCGGCCTGGCTGGATCCGCAACGGGGTGGAGCGGTCGATCCCGGTCTGTTCCACACCGTTTTCCTGCCGGTCCGCAAGTTGCTCGAGATCGGCTCGCTCACAACCTTGTCCGATGACGGGAGGAATCCAATGCTGAACAAACTGGGCCACAAGGTGGCCTCGATCGCCAGAATGGCACAACTCGCGGCCAAAACGCCGCATGGCAGCCGCTGGGAGAAACTGCTCTCGGCGCTGGGCGCCGTGCAGGCCTGGTCGGAACAGGTCGACCGGCAGGAGAATCGCCTGCGCGAAGTCGGCGACTTCGGTTCCAATCCCGGCCAACTGCAGATGTTCACCTACGTTCCCGCCGGCCTGCCGGCCAACGCGCCGCTGGTCGTCGTGCTGCATGGCTGCACGCAGAGTGCCGGCTCGTACAACAAGGGCAGCGGCTGGTCGACGCTGGCCGATCGCTACGGTTTTGCCCTCCTGCTGCCACAACAGCGCTGGAACAACAATCCGCTGCGCTGCTTCAACTGGTTCAGGCCGGAAGACAACGCGCGGGAGAAGGGCGAAGCCCTGTCGATCCGCCAGATGGTGGACCACCTGCTGAGCGACCACGGCCTCGATCGCCGCCGGGTATACGTCACCGGCACCTCGTCGGGCGGCGCCATGACCGCCGTCATGCTGGCCACCTATCCGGACGTTTTCGCCGGCGGCGCGGTGCTCGCCGGGGTGCCTTACCGTACCGCGCAGGGGCTGCAGGAAGGGCTCGAGAGCATTTTCCAGGGGCGCTGCCGGTCGCCTGGCGAATGGGGAGAACTGGTGCGCGCCGCCTCGCCGCACCAGGGCCCCTGGCCGACCCTGTCGATCTGGCACGGCGATGCCGATACCTCGGTCAAGCCGGTCAACGCCGAAGAACTGATCAAGCAATGGACCAACCTGCATGGCCTCGACCTGCAGCCGACGCTCGAGACGACGGTCGACGGCTATCCGCGCCGGGTGTGGCACGGTCCGGCGGGCGAAGAACTGATCGAATCCTACACGGTGACCGGCATGGCCCACGGCGCGGCGCTCGATCCGGGTGCCGCGCCGCACCAGTGTGGCACCGCGGCGCCGTTCTTCAACGCCGTCGGGATCTCGTCGACGCACCGTATCGCGGATTTCTGGGGATTGCTGCTTGACGCTGGCGCCGACGCGACCGATGCGGCGACGCGCCGGGCGAATTCCGGCGTTCGGGCCGATGCCTCGAGCGGCGCGCCGGACAGGGCATCGGCGCCGCTCGCCGACGAAGCACCGGCGGGTCGGCAGGAAGTTCCGCCGGGGAGCACGGAGGCGGGCAATTCCGGCAGACGGCCCTTCGCCCTTGATGTACACGGCATCATTTCGGCGTCGCTCGAAGCGGCCGGCCTGCTCGAGCGGGGTGCCACGGCCCGTCGGCCGGGCAGCACGGCGCCACTCGGCATCGATGTTCCCGGAATCATCTCGACGGCGCTCGAGGCGGCTGGCGCGCTCAAGGGGATCAGCCAGCGTTCCGCTGCGGCGCGGGCTCCGGCGGCCAACCTGCACGGCGCGGGCTGGGAAGGCAACGGATGGGACCTCCTGCTCGACGATCCGCGCGCCTTTCGTGGCGGCTCGCTGCTCTACGGTCATGCCTCGTCAGGCGAACGGGGCGCGCTCGGACCGCATGCGCATTCGATCTCGCGACGCATCGCGCTGGGTGCGCGACCCGAATTGAGCTACCTGCGGCGGCTCGACCTCAGTGCCGGCGTGAACGATTACACCAGCGCCAGCTTCAGGGTTCTGGTGGACGGAATCGTGGTCGACGAGGTCACCGCCATCGGCATGGCGCACCAGGAAACCGAGTGGCTGCGCCAATCGGCCATCGACCTGGCGCAGTTTGCCAACCGAACGGTGACGCTGACGCTCGAAGTGGCCGCCTATTCCAACATCTACAGCATGGTTTCGGCAAAAGCCTGGGTGGACCAGATCGCCATAGAGAACGCGGTCGACCTGGCCCATTGCTGAGCGCAAGGCGCCCGGCCGAGCCGGGCGGTGGCGCCGGGTCAGCGGTTGGCGAAGGAGGGCTTGCGCTTCTCGACGAAGGCGGCCATCCCCTCTTTCTGATCGTCCAGCGCGAAAGCGGAGTGGAAGGTACGGCGTTCGAAGAGCAGGCCTTCCGCCAGCGAACTCTCGTAGGAGCGGTTGATGCACTCCTTGATCATCATCACCACCGGCAGCGAGAAACCGGCGATCCGGGTGGCGGTGGACATCGCCTCGTCGAGCAGCTTGTCGGCCGGCACGACGCGCGACACCAGCCCGGCGCGTTCGGCTTCGACGGCATCGATATTGCGCGAAGCCAGACACATTTCCATCGCCTTGGCCTTGGAGATGGCGCGTGGCAGGCGTTGCGTGCCGCCGGCGCCCGGCAGGATGCCCAGGCGGACTTCCGGCTGGCCGAACTGCGCGGTGTCGGCGGCCAGGATGATGTCGCACATCATCGCCAGTTCGCAACCGCCGCCCAGCGCATAGCCGGCGACCGCCGCGATCACCGGCTTGCGGCAGTTCTTGAGGGTATCCCAGTTGCGCGTGATGAAGTCGCCCTTGTAGGCCTGCATGTAGGAGAGTGACTGCATCACGGTGATGTCGGCGCCGGCGGCGAAAGCCTTGTCGGAACCGGTGATGACGATCGCCCCGATGTTTTCGTCGGCTTCGAAGCCGCCCAGGGCGGCGCCCAGCTCGTCCATCAGGTCATCGTTCAGGGCATTGAGCTGCTTCGGGCGGTTGAGGGTGATCAGGCCGACTTTGCCGCGCACTTCGGCGGTAATGTTGACGTAGGTCATGAGGAAAATCTCCGGATTCAAAAAGGGTGAATGGGTGAACGGGTGAATTCGAATTCCCGCGCCCGGGAACTGCGGCAACAGCCAGCGGCAACGCAGGGAAGCAGCATCTCCCGGGCAGGGCCAGCCCTGCCGCGCGGAAAACGCCACCGGCCTGAACGGCAGCGCTCAGGCCGGCGGTTTGCCTGGCCGGGCGCGCCGCGACGGACGCGACGCACGGGCGGCAGGCGAGGGGATCACCGTCCGCTCACGAAATGTCCATCTGGAACTTGACCGGTCCGCGCGAAGCCTTGCCATTGGCGTCGGTGAAGGCGCCGTTGACCGGCGCCTTCTTGCCATACGGGCTGGTCAGGATGGCCACGTGGCCGCCGAAAAAGGCCACCGACTCGAGGCCGTCCCAGCCTTCCAGGAACTTGTTGCCGGCGGTGGCGCAAGGCGGCGTGACGAGGTCGTCCTTGATCG
>ERZ761603.1112-NODE-1112-length-20946-cov-44.346896_pt1 | contig 20946 bp, 25 predicted proteins | sample MGYA00511879_ERZ761603 | MGnify/ENA primary metagenome ERZ761603 (study PRJEB28899, sample SAMN02850040) | bioreactor sludge metagenome | biome: EBPR Sludge; feature: EBPR Bioreactor; material: flocular biomat | place: Australia: Thorneside Wastwater Treatment... | reverse complement strand
TCCAGGCTCATGGCATGAGCCCGTCACTACTTAACGCGAACTGAGCCTTCTTTTTTCCGGAGTCGGTCAACACGACCGCCACCGCCCGGGGAAGTCATGCTCGACAGCGACAACGCCGCCTTCATCCAGACCGGAGTCAGCATCAGCCTCGCCTCCTGCGGACCTGATCACCTGCCGAGCATGAGCCGGGGCCTGGGCTGCAAGGTCCTCGACGCGGGCCGGCAGGTCGCCGTCTTCGTGCGCCGCTCGCAATCGAAGGCCCTGCTCGCTCACATCCGCTCCAGCGGCCGGGTCGCCAATGTCTTCAGCCTGCCCAGCAGCAACCGCACGCTGCAACTGAAAGGCTGCGACGCCCGGATCGTCCCGTTCACCCCGGCCGATCTGCCCATCGTCGACAAGCACCTGGCCGACTTCATTCTCGAGGTCATTCCGCTGGGCATGGCCGAAGCCGTGGTGCGCGCAATCCTGGCGTCCCAGCCGGACGACCTGGCGACTGTCGTCTATACCCCCTCTGCGGTCTTCTCGCAAACACCCGGCCCGAAGGCCGGCGAGCGCCTGGACTGAGTCATGGGCCTGCGCCTCGACACGATCCGCGAATGCCTCGAGGGCGTGATACCGGGGCACATCGCTACCTGCGACGGCGAGGGAATGCCCAACCTAGCCTACCTGTCGCAAGTCCAGTTCATCGACAACGAGCACGTCGCGCTCTCCTACCAGTTCTTCAACCGCACGCGCCGGAATGTCCTCGCCGGCTCGGCGGTACGCCTGATGCTGACCAGCCACCTAACCGGCGCCCAGTACCGCCTGACCCTCGCCTATCTACGCACCGAAACGGCCGGCCCGCTGTTCGAGCAGATGAGGGCAAAGCTGGCGGGAATCGCCTCGCATACCGGGATGAGCGGCGTCTTTCGCCTGCTGGGATCGGACATCTACCGCATTCTCGCCATCGAGCAGGTACCGGGGCCGACGCTGGCGCCGCCACCGCCGACGGTCAACTATCTCACCGCCTTGCGCCGCGCCACTGGCCGCCTGGCCGAGTGCGCCACCCTCGCGCGCCTGCTCGAGAGCGCCCTCGACTGCCTCGCTGGCGAGTTCGGCATCGCCCACGTCATGCTGCTGATGCATGACGAAGGACGCGGCCGTCTCTACACCCTCGCCAGCCGCGGCTATCCCCAGTCCGGCATCGGCTCGGAAATACCGATCGGGGCCGGGGTCATCGGCATCTGCGCGCGCGAGCGGATTCCCATCCGCATCGGCTTCATGACCAGCGAGTACGGGTACGGGCGCTGCGTCCGCGACAGCGTGGCGGCCGATGGCCATGGCGACAGCCTGGAGCACGCCATCCCGCTGCCCGGGCTGCCGGAAGCCGGCAGCCAGCTGGCCGTGCCGATCACCGCCTACGACCGTCTGCTCGGCGTCCTCTATCTGGAGAACGTAACCGACCTGCATTTCGGTTACGACGACGAAGACGCACTGGTGGCCTTTGCCGCCCAGCTGGGGCTGGCGATGCATCACCATCAGATGGCGGAAGATCTGGCCGAAGACGAGCCCGGCCCCGGAGGGGCACCCCCCGCGCCGGCCGGAACGTCCCTGCGGATACGCCATTTCGCCGCCAACGACAGCGTCTTCATCGACGACGACTACCTGATCAAGGGCGTCGCCGGAGCCATCCTGTGGACCTTGCTCACCGACTTCGTCGAGCGTGGTCGAACGGTGTTCACCAACAAGGGGTTGCGCGTCGACCCGAGAATCCGCCTGCCGGGCATCAGCGACAACCTGGAAGCGCGACTGGTACTGCTGCAGCGTCGACTGGAAGAGCGGGCCGCCGGGATACACCTGATCAAGACCGGACGCGGGCGCTTCTCGCTCGTCGTGGAACGCCCGCTGCAACTCGTTTCCGAGTAGCTTTCCGCGGTCCGCACCCCGGCTTCTTAAATCTTCATTCACCATTCCTTAAAAGTTTCGTAAGCGTCCGCCGCCCGTCTTGCAAGGGTTTCTCGGCGGCCTAGACTTCGTCCATCAGCCATCGACGGGAGAAGTCATGAACCAGACGCAGCACGAAGTCGACCCGCGGCACCTGCTCGAACAGATGCTGCTGATTCGCGCCTACGAGGAAGCCATCGTCGCCGGCAGCACCGCCGGCACGGTGCCCGGCACATGCACCTCGGTCGGCCAGGAAGCGGCCGCCGTCGGCGTCGTCAACGCGCTCGGCGGCGACGACCTGATCCTCACCAACCACCGCAGCGCCGGCCACCTGCTGGCGCGCGGCGCCGATCCCGGCCGCATGCTGGCGGAGGTTATGGGCCGCAGCGATGGCTACTGCCACGGCAGGAGCGGGTCGCTGCACATTTCGGTCAGGGAACTCGGGGTCGTCCTCACCTCGACCATCGTCGGTGCCGAGCTGTCACTCGCGCCGGGCGTCGCGCTTTCCCGGACCATGCTGGGGCAGCCCGGCATCGTCACCTGCTTCTTCGGCGACGGCGCCGCCTGCGAGGGCAGCTTCCACGAATCGCTCAATCTCGCCGCGCTGTGGAACCTGCCCATCCTCTATGTCTGCGAGAACAACCAGTGGCAGGCCTTCGTCCATCGCCGCGAAGCCACCAGCCGCGACCGCATCGCCGACTGGGCCGCCTCCTACGGCATTCCCTCCCGGACGGTCGACGGCAACGACGTCGACGCCGTCCTCGCCGCCGCCCGGGATGCCGCCAACCAGGTACGGGAGAGCGGCCGCCCGTATCTGCTGGAAACCTGGACCTACCGGACGCGCGGCCACTTCGAGCCGGACGACCAGGCCTACGTTGACCCGGCCGAACGCGAAGCCTGGCTGGCCCGCGACCCGATCGCGATGTGCCGCGACCGCCTCGTCGCCGCCGGCCAACTGACCGCCGCCCAGGCAGACGAACTGGACGACAAGGTTGCACGCCGCATCGCCGCCGCTCATGCCTTCGCCGCAGCCTCCCCCTTCCCCGACGCCAGCGACCTGTCCCGCGACGTCTACGCCTGAGAGAATACCGTGACCACACTGACCCTTTACGATGCCGTCGGCGCCGCCCTTGTCGAGGAAATGCGCCACGATCCCCGCGTTCTCGTCTTGGGCGAGGGTGTCGCCACCAAGCGCCACGACCTGGTCCGCGAATTCGGCGCCCGGCGAGTCCGCAACACCCCGCTGGCCGAAGGCATCATCGCCGGCACGGCGGTCGGCGCCGCCGGCACCGGCCTGCGCCCGGTCATCGACCTGCTCTTCGCACCCTTCCTATGCTATGCGATGGACGAGCTGGTCAACAGCGCCGGCAAGCTGCGCTACGTCTCCGGCGGCCAGTTCGCCTTCCCGCTCGTCACCCTGGCCATGACCGGCGCCGGCTGGGGCGTCGGCGCCCAGCACAATCACAATGTCGAAGCCTGGTTCGTGCACAGCCCCGGCCTCAAGGTGGTGATGCCGAGCTGCCCCGCGGATGCCAAGGGCCTGCTCAAGGCGGCGATCCGTGACGACAACCCGGTCATGTTCTTCCTCGACATCGGGCTGCTCTACCAGCCCGGCGAGGTGCCGAGCGATGGGCACGTCGTTCCGCTCGGCAAGGCCGCCGTGCTGCGCGAAGGCGGCGACGTAACGCTGGTCTCCTACGGCAAGACCGTCCACCACTGCCTGCAGGCGGCGGAAACGCTGGCGGCCCAGGGCATCGCCGCCGAGGTCATCGACCTGCGCAGCCTCAAGCCGCTTGACGAGGCCGCCATTCTCGCCTCGGTCACCCGCACCGGCCGCCTGATCGTCGTTCATGAAGCCAACCGCCTGTGCGGAGTCGGCGCCGAAATCGCGGCGCTGGTGGCGGAAAACGCTTTCCCCAGGCTAAAGGCGCCCATCGTCCGGCTCGGCGGACCGGATGCGCCGGTGGCCTCCAGCTACCCCCTCGAACAGGCCTTCGTGCCCCAACCCGCAGGCATTGCCGCCGCTGCCGAACGTCTCTGCGGCTACCGCTACGCCTGATCTTCCAACATCCTGACACAGGAGACCGTCTCATGCACCCCAATCTCAGACAGAAATCCGCCCTGATCGCCGTCGTCCTTTCCTGCGGGCTCGTTCAAGCCGGCAGCGCCCTGGCCGAAGGCAACAATTCGGCCCAGTTGAAGCGCGGCGCCCTTCTTGTCGGCATCGGCGGTTGCGCCGATTGCCATACGCCGTTCAAGATGGGGCCGAATGGCCCGGAGAAGGACATGGCCCGCGGTCTCTCCGGACACCCCGAACAACTCAAGCTGGGCAGCCCGCCCAAGCTGGACAGCGACTGGAACTGGGCCGGCAGCGCCACGATGACGGCCTTCGTCGGTCCCTGGGGAACCACCTACGCGGCCAACCTGACCCCGGACCGCGAGACCGGCATCGGCGCCTGGACGGAAAAGGATTTCGTGCAGGCGATGCGCACCGGCAAGCATGTCGGCGTGGCCCGCCCGATCATGCCCCCGATGCCCTGGCAGGCCGTCGGCCAGTTGCCGGACAGCGACCTGCGGGCAATCCACGCTTATCTGAAGGCGCAGCCGGCGGTGAAGAACAAGGTGCCTGAATATGCCCCGCCCAGCGCCACTGCCAGGACAACTGCCGGCAAGAACCCCGGATAGGCAATTACCGCTGGCGAACCAGGAACAGCTCGGGATCGACCGGCGTGTTGTTGAGGATGACGGCCCAGTGCAGGTGCGGGCCGGTCACCCGCCCGGTGGAACCGGCGGCGCCGAGGATTTCGCCCTTCCTGACCGGTTGACCGGAACGGACGTCGATGCGCGACAGGTGCATGTAGGCGGTGATCAGCCCCTGCCCGTGGTCGATGAAAACGGTGTTGCCGTTGAAGAAATAGTCGCCGGTGTTGGCAACGATACCCGCGGCCGGCGCCTTGACCGGCGCTCCGGTGCCCACCGCGACATCGAGCCCGGCATGCGGGTTGCGCGGCTCGCCGTTGAAAATGCGGCGCAGGCCGAAGCGCGACGACAGCGGGCCGGCGGCGGGCAGTGCGAAACCGGTATCCGGCATGCCGTCGCTGAAGCGGCGCTTGACGGCATCGGTGATCTCCCGCTCGCGGGCAATCCGCGCCAGGTCGTCCGGATCGGGCTCCACCTTGCGCTTGTCCCTGATCGTCAGGCGCTGTTCCGGGTAATTCTTGACCTGGACCGCGACATTCCTGCCGGTTGCGGTCGACCCGCTGGAAACGCCGATTTCCAGTTCCCCGGGCAGCGTATCGAGCGGTATGCCGAGCAGCGCGAACCAGCGCCCACCGTCGCGCACGACGGCCAGCGGCTGTTCGCCCCAGCGGGCGGTCGGCGCCGACTGGCCGGCAGGCCCGAGATCGACGACGGCAACGCCGCCGGGCACGGGTGAATGGGCGGGCAGCGCCCAGCCGATGCTCCAGGCAAGACCCAGCGCCAGCGCGCCGATGCTGCGCCGGGTCGCGCCCCTCAGAGCCTGGCGGCCTTGAAGGTGTTGCACTGGTTGATGTCGCCGGTCTCGAAGCCGCGCTTGAACCAGCGCACGCGCTGTTCGGAGGAGCCGTGCGTGAAGCTTTCCGGCACGATGCGCCCCTGCGCCTGTTGTTGCAGGCGGTCGTCGCCGATGGCGGTGGCGGCGGCCAGCGCCGCTTCGAGGTCGCCCGGTTCGAGAATGTTCTTCATGGCGTCGGTGCGCTTGCCCCAGACACCGGCCAGGCAATCGGCCTGCAGTTCCAGGCGCACGGACAGGGCGTTGCCCTCCGCCTTGCTGGCCCGCTGGCGCGCCGCCTGCACCTGGTCGGAGATGCCGAGCAGATTCTGCACGTGGTGGCCGACTTCGTGGGCGACCACATAGGCCTGGGCAAACTCGCCGGGCGCCTTGAAGCGATCCTTCAGTTCGCGGAAGAAAGTCAGGTCGATATAGACCTTCTGGTCGCCCGGGCAATAGAACGGCCCCATCGCCGCCTGACCCGTGCCGCAGGCGGTCGGCGTCACGCCGGAGAACAGCACCAGCTTGGGCTCCTCGTACTGGCGGCCACTGGCGCGGAAGACCTCGTTCCAGGTGTCTTCGGTCGAGGCCAGCACTTTCGAGACGAAACGCGCGGTTTCGTCGGTGGGCGGCGGCTTGTGCGCCGGCGGCGCGCTTTGCTCGATGGCCGGCATGCCGCCGCCGCTCAACATGCTGAGGACGGTCATTGGGTTGATGCCGAGGAAATAGCTGGCGACGAGCGCAATGGCGATCGTGCCGAGACCGAGGCGGCCGCCGCCCAGCCGCAGGCCGCCGCCCCCGCCGAAACCGCCACCGCGGCGGTCCTCGAGGTTGTCGCTTTCGCGTTGGTCATCCATGCGCATGGGGCGTCTCCTCAGCGGTGGAGGTTGATGGCGGCGCGCGTCTCAGCGGCTACCTTGCGCGCCGTGGCGGCAAAGTCTTCGTCCTTGCCGGCGTAAAGAATGGCACGGGACGAGTTGATCATCAAGCCTGTCGCATTCGCCGTGCGGCCCGCCTCGACGGTGGCCGCGATGTCGCCGCCCTGGGCGCCAATGCCGGGGACGAGCAGCGGCATGTCGCCGGTGAGCTCGCGGACGCGGGCGATCTCGGCCGGGAAGGTGGCGCCGACGACCAGGCCGATCTGGCCGCTGCCGTTCCATTCGCTGGCGGCGAGACGGGCGACACGCTCATACAGTTTTTCGCCACCGACATCGAGGAACTGCAGGTCCGAACCGCCCGGATTCGAGGTGCGGCACAACAGGATGACGCCCTTGTCCGCGAACGCCAAATACGGCTCGAGCGAATCGCGGCCCATGTAGGGGTTGACCGTGACGGCATCGGCGCCATAGCGCGCGAAGGCTTCGATCGCGTACTGCTCGGCCGTGGAACCGATGTCGCCGCGCTTGGCATCGAGAATCACCGGGATGCCGGGATGCTTCGTGTGGATGTGGGCGATCAGCGCCTCGAGCTGGTCTTCGGCGCGGCGCGCGGCGAAGTAGGCGATCTGCGGCTTGAAGCTGCAAACCAGGTCGGCGGTGGCGTCGACGATGGCGGAACAGAATTCGAGGATGGCGTCGTCGCGCCCCTTGAGGTGGGCGGGTAACTTCGCCGGATCGGGATCGAGGCCGACGCAGAGCAGCGAGTCGTTCTGGCGCCAGGCGGCGGCGAGCATCCGGGTGAAGGTCATGCGGCGTCCTTTTTCGCTTCGGGCGGGAGGAATCGGGAAAACTTCCCGGGCAGCACGCAGGTCTGCAGGCTGCGCTGGGTGAACAGGAAGCGGCCGTCGCAGACGAAGCCGAGTTCCTGCCAGTCTACTTCCTTGTTCAGCATCAGCGTGCATTCGATCAGATCGCGGCGTGAAATGCCGCGGTTCTTCGTGAACAGTGCCAGCACGGAGCCGTCGAACGCGTTGCAGTCGTGCAGGAAGAAGGGCTCGCGCCTGCGGGTGCGGCCATTGACGTAGATGCGCGGATGCAGGTTGATCGGGAAGGCGCGCCCCCATTGCCACCAGTTGCTTTCGTCGAAGGGGCGGATGCGGCGCGCGAGCAGCGCTTCCTTGTGCTTCTCGAGATGCGGGTGCCTGATGCCGTAGAGCATGCGCCGGGTTTCGCCGGTGTCCACGGTCTTCGAGCAGACAAACTCCATGTTGCCCTTGGGGTGGGTGTAGATGCTGTCCGCCCCCGAGACCGCGCCGACCTTCACCGAGAAGACATCGGCGAAACGCACGCTGTAATTCTCGCGCAGGAACATCAGTTGCCCGTCGACCTCGGTGAATCGCCGGCCATCGGCCATGTGCCGGTCCGTGCGGCCCTTCTCGAAACGGAAGATGGCGCAGTTGGGCGTGTGCTCGCCGAAGACGCGGGTGTCGCCGGTCTCGTAAAAATGCGTGATGCTGCCCTGCTGGTAGAGCCAGGCATTCAGCTTCCGCGCCGCGGTCAGCTTGATGAACTCGCGCGGCACGATGAAGACCAGCTCGCCGCCCGGCTTCAGGTGACGGACGCACTTCTCGATGAAGAACAGGAACAGGTTGCTGCGCGCATCGAAGAATCGGGAATTCAGGCGTTTCCGGGTGTCGACCGCGACATCCTGAAAGCGCACGTAGGGCGGGTTGCCGACGATCGTGTCGAACTGCTCGCTCAGCGGGTAATCGAAAAAATCGCATATTTCTGCGCCCTCAGGAGCGACGCGCGGGTCGATCTCGATGCCGACGCAATCCGCATGCCGCTCCCTGAGCAACTGGAAGAACACCCCGTCGCCGGCCGACGGCTCGAGCGCCCGCCCGCGGTTGGTGCACAGGGCGAGCATGAACTCCACCACCTGCAGCGGCGTGAACACCTGGCCGAGCTGTTCGACGTTACGGCTCATGTGCCTCCGGGCGACCTGTCCCTGGCGGCGACCTGCTCCTCCCGCGCCCTCTTCTCCCAATAGCGCTCGTTCTTGCTGTCGTCGGCAAAGCGGTAGCGCCCGGCGAGTTCGCAGCCCTTCATGCCAGGATTGCAGGGGAGGTTGTTGACCCTGGTGCAGCGGTCATCAACCTCGTGCGGACAGCCCCAGCTTCCAGCCATGTCAGCCGCCCTTGCCCCACGAATCCTTGAGCGTCACCGCACGGTTGAACACCGGCCTGCCGGCGCCGGAATCGACGGGATCGACGACGAAGTAACCGTGGCGCTCGAACTGGAAGCGTTGTTCCGGCCGCGCATCCTTGAGCGCCGGTTCCAGTTGGGCGGTGATGACCGATTTCGACTCCGGGTTGAGATCGGCGAGGAAATCGCGCTCCACTTCCGGAGCATCCCCTTCGCGCCGCGCGCCGGGAGCGGGAACGGCGAACAGCCGGTCGAAGAGACGGATTTCGCCGGCATAGGCATGGGCGGCGGAAACCCAGTGCAGGTTGCCCTTGACCTTGACGCTGTCGGCGCCCGGCGTGCCGGACTTCGTTTCGGGCAGGTAGTCGCAGTGGACCGCAACGACCCTGCCGTCCTCGTCCTTGTCGGAGCCGGTGCACCTGACCACGTAGCCGTAGCGCAGGCGCGCCATGTTGCCCGGGAACAGGCGGCGGAAGCCCTTTTCCGGCACCTCCTGGAAATCCTCGCCCTCGATCCACAGCTCGCGGCTGAACGGGACGCTGCGCTGGCCGAGTTCCGGATGCAGCGGATGGTTCGGCGCGAAGCACTCCTCGACCTGCCCTTCCGGGTAGTTGTCGATGACCAGCCTGAGCGGGTCGAGTACGGCGATGCGGCGCTCGTCGGATTCGTTCATGACCTCGCGCATGGCGTCCTCGAACAGCGCGTAGTCGATCAGCGAATCGTTCTTGGAGACGCCGATGCGCTCGGCGAACAGGCGGAACCCTTCCGGCGAGTAGCCGCGGCGGCGGGCGCCGACCAGCGTCGGCATGCGCGGGTCGTCCCAGCCGTCGACGTGCCTTTCGTCAACGAGCTGGATCAGCTTGCGCTTGGAGAGCACGACGAAGCTCAGGTTGAGGCGCGAGAACTCGATCTGCTGCGGCAGCGGGCGCTGCAACAGGCCGCCCTCGGCGAGGCATTCGAGCAGCCAGTCGTAGAACGGCCGCTGGTCCTCGAATTCCAGCGTGCAGATCGAGTGGGTGATGTTCTCCAGGGCGTCCTCGATCGGATGGGCATAGGTGTACATTGGATACACGCACCACCGGTCGCCGGTGTTGTGGTGCGCGGCGTGGCGGATGCGGTAGATCGCCGGGTCGCGCATGTTGATGTTGGGCGAAGCCATGTCGATCTTCGCGCGCAGGACGTGCGTGCCGTCGGCGAATTCCCCGCTCTGCATGCGCTTGAAGAGGTCCATGTTGTCGACGGCACTGCGGTTGCGAAACGGCGAATCCCTGCCGGGTTCCGTCAGCGTGCCGCGGTTGGCGCGCATTTCCTCGGCGCTCTGGCTGTCGACGTAGGCATGGCCGGCCGAGATCAGGTATTCGGCGAATGCCACCATCCAGTCGAAGTAGTTGGAGGCGTAGTAGAGGTTGTCCTCGCCGCCCTGCTCCCACGAACAGCCCAGCCACCTCACCGAGTCGATGATCGAATCGACGTACTCCTGCTCCTCCTTCTCCGGGTTGGTGTCGTCGAAGCGCAGGTGGCAGCGGCCGCCGTATTGCTGGGCGAGGCCGAAGTTGAGGAGGATCGACTTGGCATGGCCGAAGTGCAGGTAGCCATTCGGCTCGGGCGGAAAGCGGGTGCGGATCCGCGCCGGGTCGAGCGGGCCGGCGGCATGGTCGGCGGCACTGCCCGGGTGGCCGGCCCAATGCCGCTGCGCGTGCTTGCCGGCGGCGAGGTCGGCGTCGACGATGTTGGTGATGAAGTTGGCGGCAGGGGCCGGGGTGTTGGCGGGTTGGTTGGGGCTGCTCACGGTGGGGCCTCGGTTTTCGATCGCGCCATTTTAACCGGCAGACGCGATCAAACCGCTACAATTGGCCGTGATGTCCGTCCTCCACAACCTGACCGCCCTGAATTTTGTCGCCGTCGGCGTCGGCGCTGCCCTCGGCGCCTGGACGCGCTGGCTGCTCGGCCTTGCGCTCAACCCGTTGTTCATCGCGGTGCCGCTCGGCACGCTGGCCGCCAACGTGATCGGCGGCTATCTCGTCGGGGTAGCGGTCGGGTTGTTCCACATCAACACGCATTTCCCGCTGGCCTGGAAGTTGTTCGCCATCACCGGCTTTCTCGGCGGGCTGACAACCTTTTCCACCTTCTCGGCCGAAGTCGTCGAGCGCCTGCTCGCCGGCCAGCCGGCCTGGGCGATCGGTCTGGCCTCGCTGCATCTGGCGGGTTCGCTGACGGCGACCTGGCTCGGCCTGCTCACCGTCGGCGCGACCCGCATCTGGTCCTAGCCGAGCCTGGCGGCGCCGTCGGCAGCGGCCAGAACCCGTGCCCGGTGCGGGCGCGGGAGGCGGAGGCATCACGACTTGCCTCGCTGGCCGCCGAACGATCGCAGCCGGTTCCGAGGGGCTTGCGATCCTGTGCGGCAAGCGCAAGCCCCGGTCACGCCAGGTCAGAAACGACCGACGAAAGTCAGTCCGAACAGCGGTGCCGGATCGAAATTCTCTTCACGCACCCGGTCACCGGAGGAGTTTTCGACCCGCAGCTTTCCGCCCGCGACGACGCCACCGTAGAAGTGCAGGGCCATTTCGTTGCCCAGGCTGCGTGTCACGCGCACGAAGACGGGGATGCCACTCTCCTCGCCGATCCCGTTGCGCACGGGACCACTGTCGCTCAGACGGAAGCGCAGGCTCCGGTAAGCCGCACCGATACCCGCCGTCCAGTCGCCGTCGAAGCGAAAGTCGAGCTCGAGACCGGCCGGACCCGTCGGGCCGCTGGGCAAGGGATTGACCAGACGCCAGCGCTCGTTGAAACGCCAGTCGACGATCAGGAACGGGAATGCGCTGGTTTTCTCGATGCGCGAATATACGCCCGCGCCCAGACCGAGACGATTACCCCCCGCGAACTGCCTGACCCCTGACACTGTCGCTCCCCAGATCAGGGAATCTCCGGCATTCGCCCCGTTCTCCTTGACCCAGTCCAGGGAAGGGGCAAAGCCCAGGACCCAGCCGTCTCCCACCCCGAGCGAAAGCGGCACCGCCACGCCGTAGCGCTGCACGATGTTCCACGGCGCGATCGATCCGAAGGCGCGCGCGCTGGAGAACGAATAGTCGAGGTAATCGTAGTTTAGGGTCACTCCTGCGCGGTTCCCGGCGCCGAAATCGTAAGCCGTGCCGCCACGCAGGATGAGCCCGCTCGTCCGGTAATCCCCGCCCTGATCGAGGTTGGCGCCACTCTGATAGACCGCCGTCGCCGACGCGAAGGATTGCCATGGGCCCGGATCGGCGGCTTGCGTCGATCCGGCAACCGCCAACAGGGCGCCGAGCGCCGACAAGCTTGATACGGGCTGTGAACGCCAAGTCATGGAAACCTCTTCTCCGTCAGTATCGAACAGCGATGATAGCACCGGCCCAGCGCCTTGCGGATGGCGACGGCGTCAATTCCAGCGCCTGCCGGAATCCGGCACTGAACCACGGCCTGCGCCGCGTGGCGCAAGGGCCGGCGTCAGCCTAGCCGGCATGCCGACGCTTGCCAGCCACGGAGCGACGCCAGGGGGCATTGCCGAACCGTTCGACCAGAAAATCCACCATCGCCCGAATCTTGGGGGAAAGATGGCGACCGCTCGGGTAGGTTGCGTAGAGCGGCACCGGCTCGACGTGGTGCCATTCGCTGAGGATCGGGACCAGTTCGCCGCGCCCGATGGCGTCGCCGACGATGACATCGGTCAGGCGCGTGATGCCGACCCCGGCGACAGCCAGTTGCAGTACGGTCTCGGCATTGTTGGCAACGACATTGCCGTCGATATGGACGACGCGGACGCCATCGTCGGTATCGAACGGCCAGCGGCGCAGGACCGGCAGGCTGGTGATCCACAGGCAATTGTGGTGATGCAGCTCGTCCGGCGTGCGCGGCGTGCCGTGTTGCGCGAGGTACGACGGCGCGGCACAGATCACGCGCTCCAGGCTGCAGATGCGCCGGGCGACCAGCGACGATTCGTCGAGCGCGCCGATGCGGATCGCCAGATCGACCCCTTCCTCCAGCGCCGCCAGCGGCTCGTCGCTGATCGTGATGTCGAGTTCCACCTCCGGGTGGCGTTCGAGAAACAGCGCGATCGTCGGCGCCAGCTGGTGCATGCCGAACGCCGACCCGCAATGCAGGCGCAGCAGCCCCTGCGGACGCAGGCCAGCTTCGAGCACCTCGGCCTCGGCCTCGTCCATATCGGCCAGGATGCGCCGCGACCGCGCGTAGAAGGCCTCGCCCTCGGGGGTAAGGTGCAGGCGCCGCGTCGTTCTCTGCAGCAGGCGCGCACCGAGCCGATCCTCAAGCCGGTTCACCAGCTTGGAAAGCGCCGATGGCGTCAGGCCCAGCTCGCGCGCGGCGGCTGAAAACCCGCCGGCATCGACGGAACGGACAAACGCGGTCATTTCAGCGGAGCGGCCCATAACGTTATTATCGACCAGAATTCACAAATGTTTTTCCCGTTGCGCGGATTGTCTTTCCACGCGAGGGCAATTAGAGTTCCACATGTGCCATGTTGCACTGAACCAGATGGAGTTAATGATGTACCCGATCGACATTCCCGCCATTGAACGCCAGGCCCGCGAACTACGCGCCGCGGAAATCCAGCGCATAAACGGCCTGTTTGCCGAGCGCACGCTACTGCTCACAAGACTCGCCGCCAGCAGCATCCTTGCCGGCGCGCATGCCATCAGCGAATTGCTGCGCCCCCTGTTCTCGTGGAATCCGCAAGAACGGCCGGCGTCGCTGTCGGCAAATTTCGCACCCGCGGCCAGCCGTCTCAACGACGCTGCGCGCGCCCTGTTTTCCTGGAATCCGCAGGAGCGTCGCTCCTGAACGACAGGCCGCGAACGCTGCGGGAGATCTGACACGGGTCTCCGGCGGGTGATAGACTTAAAAGGTAACTAGGTCCATCAACCGCTACAGGAGACAACCATGAAGGATCCCCAACAAGACGCCGGCATGCTGGCCGTGCTGATCGAGCGCCTCGAAAGCCAGCGCTTGCCAAGAGCCTTAGCCCTCAAGGAAAAGGTCGACCAGGGCGGGCGCCTCGACGACTTCGACATCGCCTTCCTCGAGGAGGTATTCTCCGACTCGCAGGAAGTCCAGCCCTTGATCGAACGGCATCCTGAACACCAGGAAATCGCGGCCAAGATGATGGGGCTTTACCACGACATAACCGAGAAGGCCCTGGCCAACGAGCAGGCCGGCGGCAAGGCCTGATCAGGAAAGCGGCGCGGCTGGCGCCGACAGTGTCAGCCAGCGTCTCGCGCCGGCCATGAGTGGTCTATCCGCACTCGGCAACGGATGACGCGGAAGGAATTCGTCATTGGCGAGGCTTGGCTGTCGTCGCCCGTTCACAGCACATAAAGCAGGATGACGATGAAATGCATCAGGCTGCCGGCGACCACGAACAGGTGCCAGATTCCGTGCCAGTGGCGGAAGCGATCGTCGAATGCGAAAAAGATGATCCCCACCGTGTAAAACACGCCTCCCGCCGCCAGCCAGACGAAGCCGGCCGTGCCGAGGCTGTCCAGCAATGGTTTTACCGCCACGAGAACGATCCAGCCCATCACCGCGTAGATCACCAGCGACATGATCCGCGCCTCGGAGCGCGGCTTGATCTCCTGCAGCATGCCGATCAGCGCCAGCGTCCACACGATGCCGAACAGCGACCAGCCCCACGGCCCGCGCAGCGTGATCAGGCAGAACGGCGTGTAGCTGCCGGCGATCAGCAGGTAGATCGACAGGTGGTCGAGCTTGCGCAGGATGGCCTTGGCCCGCCCGCGCACGCTGTGATAGATGGTCGAAATGCTGTAGAGCAGCACCAGGGTTGCCCCATACACGGCAATGGCGAAGACCTTCCAGCCGTCGCCGCTGGCAACCGCGAGCGCCAGCAGCCACAGCGCCCCGGCCAGCGCCAGCAAGGCGCCGACAAGGTGGGTCCAGGCGTTGAATTTCTCTCCGTGGTACATGGCTTACCTTGTAGTGACTCTAGGCGCGGTCTCTGCGCGACACGCAGCTTAGCTGCTTGGGACAGCGAACGGCAGCATCGAGCCAGGTCGGGAGAATGGCACGTGCGGAGAGCGTATCAGAAGAGGCGAGCCAGATGCGCAGCCAGTTCCCGCTCATTGACGAACGTCAGGTCGTACATGGCGGTCAGGCCCTTGGCGTGTTCGTCGCCGACGCCAGTGATGCACAATATGAAGTTCTTGAACTCAATGCCGAGGCGTTTGCGCAGACCGAGATACTTGTCGATGTTGTGGCGGTATTCGCCGGTCTTGCATTCGATGCAAATCGGCAATTTGCCGTCGATCAGCATGAAGACATCGAGTTCATGGCTGTCGCCGTTCTGCAGCGTGATGCTCAGATTGCGGGCGCAGGAAAAGCGCATTCGACGTTCCCTGGCGTAGGCCAGGCAAACCATGAGCGCATACCATTCCAGCCATTCGCCGTTGAAGAAGTCGCGGATGGTCGGGGCGGTTTGCAGAATCAGCCGGATATTGTTTTCCGGCCGGTTGTGAAAGCACTTGGCAACGAATGAAAAGTCGTACAACTGCTGGCAGAAGTTCGAAATTGCCTGCGCTTCGGGCGGGGACTTCTTGTCGAGATGGATGGTCGCGCTGGCATATTCCTTCAACTGAGCCCAACGGATGCGTTCCACCACGTCCTTCAGGCTGGATAAGTTGTTACCGATGAGCAAGGCCACTTCGTCAAAGAAGCCGGTGGTGTCGACACCGTGCACATTCGCCTGTACCTGAATCTGCTTCTTGTGAAACCAGTCGAAGATTGGCCCATGCTGAAGTTCAGTCGCGAACAGGTCGGTATTCGCGATGTCGATTTGATCCAGTGTAGCGGCGCTGCCGTGCCTCGAGGATTGTCCGCCAGTCGCGGACCCCTTGAGGCGGGCAATTTCACGCTGCCCCTCGAAAAATTTGTCGAGCAGCCTGCCGATGAAAAACATCGTGCCGTAGACCGGGGCCGGGTGCCCGCACCTCGGGCACGCCATGGTTTCACCAAGTTGGTTGTCGGGGTACTCCTGAAGGTGAGCGCACTTGTTGCAGCGGAAGATGGCCATGGCTGATCTCGGGGCGATTGGTGTTGGGATGCCGCGAGTATAGCGAGTTACCTGCCTTCCAGCGCCTCGCGCAGGTAACCCGTGAAGCTCGGCCACGGCGTTACCGCAAGGCGCGACCCCCGGCAGGCGGACATGCAGCCCAAGCTGCTGCGGTCGACGGGAAAAAAATGCCGAAAAACGCCATGCCGATTTCTCGGCGCTCCCATTCATGACACCGCCAGCATTCGCTTGCCAACGCGGACTCCGGGCCGATCATGTCAACTGAGCGTCGCTGATCCGTCGGGTATCGTCTTCCACGGCTAGAACACGATTACCTGGCGTACCGCCTGGCCCGCCGCCAGCCGGTCGAAGCCCTGATTGATCTCGGCGAGGCGCAGGCGGTGGGTGATCAGGCGGTCCACCGGCAACCGCCCGGCCCGGTGGAGTTCGATGAAGCGCGGAATGTCGCGCGCGGGCACCGCCGACCCGAGATAGCTGCCTTTCAGCGTGCGTTCCTCGGCGGTCATCTGGACCACCGAAAGCTGCAGGTGGTGCGCCGGATTGGGCAGGCTGCAGGTTACCGTCGTGCCGCCGCGCCGCGTCAGCTTCCATGCCAGATCGAGCGCCGGCACCGAACTCGCGGCCTCGATGGCAATGTCCACCCCGCCCGGAACCGCCGCCCGCAACTGCGCGACGACATCAGGATCGTCGGCGCGAAGACTGCGCGTGGCGCCGAGCGTCAGCGCCAGATCCAGTTTCTCCGGCAGCACGTCGCACGCCACCACCTCGCGGGCGCCGGCGGCCAACGCCCCGAGCATGGCCGAGAGGCCGACACCCCCGAGACCGACGACGGCGACGGTCTGTCCGAGGCGGATCCCCGCCGAATTGATCGCCGCGCCGACCCCCGTCAGCACCGCGCAACCGAAGACCGCCGCCACCTCGGGCGCCAGGTCCGGCGTCACCTTGACCAGCGAGCCGCGGTTGACCACCGCATATTCGGCAAAACACGAAACGCCGACCTGATGGTTGAGCACCTGGCCATCGCGCCGCGCCAGAACGCGATGCCCGCCGACCAGCGTGCCGGCGCCGTTGGCGGCCGCGCCCGGCTCGCACAATGCCAGACGACCTTCCCGGCACGGCAGGCAACGGCCGCACGAGGGCACGAAGACCAGCGCCACGGAATCGCCGCGCGCCAGGTCGGCGACGCCCGGCCCGCAACTCTCCACCACCCCCGCAGCCTCGTGCCCGAGCACCATCGGCAGCGGTCGCGGGCGATCGCCGTTGATGATAGAGAGGTCGGAATGACACAGCCCGGCGGCGGTGATGCGAACCAGAACCTCTCCCGGACCGGGATCGCCGATTTCGATGGTTTCCACGGAAACCGGCCTCGACTGCGCGTAGGGCGGCGGCAACTGCATCCGGTCGAGAACTGCGGCGAGCATCTTCATTGCTGTCTCCTCTGTCCGAGGCCCCGGTTCGGGGCCGATCTCCCGTGGCCATTCCGGGGATTGCCCCGCGTTGGCGGAAAGTACCACCAGGCCAGGACGACAAGCAAACCGAACAGCGTGTACGCGCCGGTGAACACCCAGGGCGGCGCCTCGTGGAAGAGCAGGCGCTGCACCCAGTATTCGACAAAGCTCTGCCGGTAGGCCGCCGCCCCCGCCCGCACGCGCAGCCACGACTCGAGGGTGGTCAGCGGACAGGTGAGACCGAACCATGACTCGGCAACGACAACCGCGATTGCCGCAAGATGCGCAAGGCGGAACCAGAGCCCATTCACCCAGCGCCAGGAGAGAAGATTCCCGACGATGACGAGCGCCAGGCCGGCAACGACGAAGACGACGACGCCGAAGTGCGCGAGCAGCACGAGATCCGCGAGAAGCTGGTAGGGCAGCATCTCAGTGCCCCCTCTCGGCGCCTTGAGCGAGCCTTTCCAGGATGATCTCGCCGACGCGTCGGCTCGCCGGCAGAAGCGTATGAACGCAATCGACCACGACCTGGTCTTCGATCCATTCCGCGCTGGCTTCCGCCACCGACACGACGCCGTCGTTCGCCTCCCCGGCGAACACCCTGGCCGGCCAGGGCAGGCCGCGCCGGCCGACAATGGCGGTAGTCGGCACGGTCGTCGGGCCGATTTCCTCCATTCTCGCGGTCGACCCCAGCAACTGGCCGCAGTCGCCGGCAAGCCCGCGGTAGACCGGATTGGCACCGAGCCATTGCGCGATGCGCGAAGGCTGCACGGGAGAGCCCAGTAGAAACAGGTGCCGGGGCTGCCGGACCGCCGATGGCAGGGAATTCAATGCCGCCCTGAGCAGGACACCGCCGAGCGAATGCCCGACGACCGCATAACTGCCCTTCTCCGCCAGTGCCGAAATGCGCGCGACAAGGCGGTCCCTGATCTCGGGAAACGCCTCCAGCGCGACCGAGTAGCCGAAGGTGCCGGTCAGCAGGCCCGCGCGCCTGAGCTGCAACAACAGCGGCTGCCCCGACAGCGGCGAGCGACCCATTCCATGAACGAACAATGCATGCATGACCTCTTCCCGTGGCCTGACGGCAGCGCAACGGAAGGCACCATCGCCCGCCGATGGACGCAAGGCGGCGCCGGCAACCGCCAAGTGCTCACTGCATCGAATGCAGGCCGATCATGTTGCCTTCCGTGTCAACGACCAGCGCGATGAACCCGTACTGTCCGATGGACATCTTTTCCTTCTGGACCTTGCCGCCGGCCTTGGCCGCCTTCGCCGCCTCGACGGCACAGTCGGCGCAATTGAAGTAGACCAGGATGCCATTGCCGCCCGGAGAGAAGCCGGGCATCCTGACCAGCGCGCCGGACGCGCCCGGGCTTTCCGGCAGCATGGGGAATGCCAGCATCTCCATTCCCGGGCTCACGAGTTCGGAAAGCTCAACGTCGAATACCGCCTCGTAGAATGCCCTGGCGCGGGTCATGTCGGTTACATAGATTTCAAACCAGCCAACGGGGTTGTTCATGACCTTCCTTTCCTGATAGGAATGAAATGCGGATCCCGGTGTCTCGCACAGGCTTGAGCCACCCACTTGACGGTGGCTGCCGCTTCGCTTGATGCGTCGGGTCTTACTCACCCTCCCCGACAGGCTCACCCGATGTTCCCAGGAACCCGCGTCCGTGCGCAAAATACACGCTGATCGGCTTTTCGTTGCGGAGAACGTCGAGGACGCTTTGGAACATGGCTGAGGGAAGGTGCATCTTGATGATCCCGCCATCGATCCCATCGTCTTCGAAGTACATGCCAGGATCATTGAATCGAACCCACGCAAGGGTCTTGCCCATCGCGTCACTCAGTTGAATCTGGGCGCGATCGGTCTGGTAGCCTTTCGGGCTGCCGTAAAACAGGACACTGTAACTTGATACCAACGGCATGTCATTGCTCCTTCATCTTGAGTTCGGGCAGTTGTCCACCCGGTTGCGGTCTGCTCCCAAAAGACCCGGTCGGGACGGGAACGAACTTCCGTTCCCCCTCCGATAACTCCCTGTCAGCCACCTGTCGCAGCCCCGCGAGGCCCGTCCGGGATGGATCGGAAGACCTGCGTGCGCTTCGACGGCGACCACCTGCGCATTGGTCAATTGCACGGCTCGACAGTTCCTGCCGGGATGATCACAGGTCCGCGTGCTCCAGGATTTCCTGGCCGATCAACAGGCACTCGCCCGGCAGTCGCGCATAGATGAAGCGCATCCGGTACTGTCCCTTGTAGATGTGGCCCCACACCTGCAGCACGTCGAACAGTTGCTTCCTGTTTGCCGGGTTGCGCAGGGGAGTCAGTTCCTTTGCCGACCTGTCGACTTCGATGCGGTCATCCGGGCCGTAGTGGAACGCCAGCAGCTTTGCCGCCTGTTCGATGGCGGCACCGGCACAGCGGTGCGGCGGCGCCGCATGAGCGAGACCGCCCAGCAACAAGACGGCTGCGCATGCCGCGGTCTTCAGGGCCGGGCCCAACATCATTGCCTTCCCGACTGACACCAACGGCTGCTCACCGCGCAGCCTCGCCCGCTCGCCAGCAGTGCCACAGCCTGACCTAGAACCATACCGCCTTGGTGCGCCTCGCCCACTCCATCCGGTCGGCGAGGCCAATCTGTCCGGCGTTGATGGCGCGGGTGATTCTTCTGATGTCGTCCTGGTCGGCCAAGGCATTGCATCCTCTTGCCGCCCACACGGCCGCCGCAATCGCCAGGCACCACTCCGCGCCGATGAACTCGTCGGGGGGCGGCGACGAAGTCGGGGGCGTCGGGGTTGTCCCTGCGCAGGGTGGCCGTCGCCTCCTGGTAGCTTGCCTTGCCGGTGAGTTGCAGCAGGCCGCGACCGCGATACGTGTAGCCATCATTGGGGGCGGTATTTCCCATGCGCCCGCCATAGACCTAGTTGGCGAGCTTCTGGGGGTTGTTGGCATAAGCCGACGGATCGAGCGGGCCACTCGGCTTGAAACGCGATGGCCAGACCTTCGGCAGGCGCCCGGCACTATAGTTGAGGTTCTCGAATTGGATGGCGAGACCGCCCGACTCGTGGCGTATCTGGGCCATGAAATTCGCGACGCGCAGCAGCGTTTGCGAAATTCCCTGGCGATCGAGAACGGCCTGGCCATTGTGGAAAGCGTCGCGATAGCTCGATCGCGCATTGGGCGCGAGATGCAGAACCTGGGCAAGGGAGACAGTGACGGTCATGGCGAATGCTCCTCACGCAATGGATGTTGGGCGTGCGCGGTTTCGATGTCGCGCGCGACCTCGCGAAGAATATATTCCCATTACCACGCGTTGACCAGATCGGGGGGACCGCCATCCTCAAGCGGGAACTGGCATCCGCCTGACCTCGGCGGCGTTCGTCGTCGCGGTCCCTTCCCCCTTTTTCAGGATTCGTCGGCGAACCGTGCCCAGATCTTCTTCCTTTCGCCGGGCTTGAGGTTGACCCAGAAGTGATGGTTCCATGGCTTCCTGTTGCCGCGGATCTCGACCTTGTGCTTGCCCGGCGCGACCCTGTACTCGGTCAACGCCGGCGAATTCCCGATCCTCCTGCCGTCGATGAACACGACGGCAGGCTCGCCGGGCGGCGCGATCTGGAACAGCAGCGTCGCCGACCCCACGGCCTGCGGCGCCGTGGCCTCTCCCGCTTGCGACTTCTGCCGGGCGCGCGGCGGCGACTCATCGGCGGCTCTGGATTCTGGACGCTCGGCATCAGCGGCGAGTGGTGCGACCGGCTGTGGCGTTCCCGCTGTTTCCGCGAGGGGAGCCGGGGCTGGAGGAACCGGTGGCGCGCCGGTGCGGGCGAGCACGAAGATCCCCAGCCCGGCGAGCAAGGCAACCGCGGCAGCGACGCCGACAAGCCCGGCGC
>ERZ761603.1111-NODE-1111-length-20954-cov-42.309488_pt1 | contig 20954 bp, 15 predicted proteins | sample MGYA00511879_ERZ761603 | MGnify/ENA primary metagenome ERZ761603 (study PRJEB28899, sample SAMN02850040) | bioreactor sludge metagenome | biome: EBPR Sludge; feature: EBPR Bioreactor; material: flocular biomat | place: Australia: Thorneside Wastwater Treatment... | reverse complement strand
ACCACCGAGATCTACACTCTTTCCCTACACGACGCTCTTCCGATCTATCCAGCGTCGCGCCGGGCAGCACGTCGAGATCCCAACGCAGCGACTGCAGGAACTCGAGCGCATCCACCGTCGCGCCTTCGCCGCCGCCACCTGACCGATCTCAGGATCAACACGGACCGAGGGCTCCACGTCCGCCACGCCCTCTCTCATGCTCGGCAACTGCGCGGGCTTGACCGCCATCGGGTCCGCCGCCAGACGGATCGCCTCGATATCCCGCAGCATCTCGCCCGCGCTGCGGTACCGCTTGTCGTAATCCGTCATCGCCCGACGCACCACCCACCGCAGCGCCTCCGGGCAACGCTGCGTGATCTGCGACAGCACCCCGTGCGCGGGAAAGCTGTTCTCCACGATCGAGTACAGCACCGCCCCCGCACCATAAATGTCGAACCTCGCCCCGTCCACCTCGTGGACCTTCACGCCCTTGAGCGCCATCCGAACCATTTCAGGATCTCGGAAGTACTCCGTGCCGTGCGTTGTCAGCGTCATCGCGCTCCGCAGAGGCGTGACAAGCCCGAAGTCCACCAGGTGCGCCCGCGCCCCATCCACGATGATGTTGTCCGGCTTGACGTCCTTGTGCCACAGCCCGCCCCGGTGGTACGCCTCGAGCTGCGACACCAGGTCCGACGCAAGCCCCAACGCACGCCGCAGGCTCGGGTCGTCCAAACCGTGAACCCCGTCCACCGGGCTGCTCGCCGCATGCAACTGATGCGTCACCGCCGTCAGGCTCTGTCCCGGCACATACCGCATCACGTAAAAGAACCGCTCCGCCGTCAGATCATGGTCCAGCACCAGCCCCAGCCGCTTCGCCGCGTCCAGCGATCGGCTCTCCCGCACGATCTGCGGCAGGCTCGACCCCTCCCGCATCGAGAACGACTTGATCACCACCTGGTCCACGCCAAAGTGCCCATTCCGCTCGAACGACGCCATCTTCACTGCGTCAGGCTCGGCGATGTACAACTTCCCGCCAGAACCGCCCCCCGCGAGGCTTCCCACGATCGTGTACCCCGCGTACGCCCCGGCCTTGCCACCACGCGGCGCGTCCCGCCCGGGCGCATCCGCCAACGCCTGCGGCACCCGCTCCTCGATCCCCGCCACCACATCCCCCGCGCCAAACAGCCTCGCCACGTTCCCCACGAACAGCCGGTACAGGCTCGCCCCCGCGAGGCTCAACTCCTGCTGAATCCCCGACCCAAAGTGTCGCGACGCGGACCACCGCCCGATCAGCACCGTCCCCACCACCAGAGGCACGTACACCAGCGTCGTCACCACCGACCCGATCAATCGGAACACATCCCGAATCGTGTGCGCAACGAAACGAACAATGTTGCGGATCACCAGCCCCAGCACCTGGAACACCGGCGTCAGCAGGTAGCGAATCACCAGCACCGCCAGCGCGATCGCGACGATCACCGCGAACAGCACCGCGAGGATTTCGAGCATGCCGCCCATCGCAGCCTCCAGATTCCGCCGCTGACCTCAACCAGGGTCGTCCATCGCTCGCGCCTGCTCACGCCGACGCAACTCCACCTGCTGGTGGTAGATCTCAGACACCGCCTCGTCGAACGCGGCATCCTCCGCGGCGGTCGGTCCTTTGTTCGGATCCGTCGCCAACCTGTTTCGCGCCAGCTCCCGACGCTCCTCCTCCGTGAACGAGTACTTCGCCACCGTCCGCGATAACTCCTCCCGGAGCGTCCCCCGAACCTTCGCCAACCGCCGGCTCACCGTCGGCTCGCTCATCCCCAGGTCCTCCGCCACCTGCTTCCCGCTCCGCCCTTCCAGAACACGCAGCCGAAAGATCTCAAAGTCCATGAACTCGCTGCTCTTCTGCACCGCCCGGATCGCCTCCTCCACCTTCGCCCGAAACACGGCCGCTTCGTACGCCTCGTCCGCCCCCAGCGTGGCCGACGCCACCATCCAGCTCTCCTCGAACGAGCCGGTCTTCTTGTTCCCACCGCGCTTCTGCGCACCGCGTCGGTCCATCTCGTCCCCGAGCACGTGCTTGGCGATCGCCAGCAGCCACGTCGAGAACCTCGCCCCCTTGCTCGGGTCGTACCGGTCGATCGACGCCGACAACGCCGCCAGCGTTTCCTGCGACAGGTCCTGCACCGTCTGGCTGCCGATCCGACCGCGCCCCCACCGAGCCAACTGGCTCGAGATCACCGGCCCGAACGTCTCCCACAGCTCAAACCAGGTCGCCTGGTCATTGGCCCGGAGCCGCGCGATAAACCCCGTTGTCAACTGGTCAAACATGCCGCTCCGTTCTCTGTCCCACCACTTCATGGGATTATACAGACCGAATGGGACTTTTCTCACACTCTACCGCCAACCGTCCTCCCGGCCTCACATGTCGCGAACACCCCCCTACGCTCGACCCGGGCCCAGAAGCCCTCACGGCTCGGCCGCACAAGGACCCCGACATGACGTCCGTCTCTCTTGCTCGCTTTGTCCTGTTCCTCTCGCCTGTCCTGGTGCTCGCCGGCTGCAAGAAGCCCGGCCCCCAGTACGCCCCGCCGCCTCCCCCGGAAGTGACGGTCGCCGAGCCGATCCCCAAGGTTGTTCCCGACGTCCTGGAATTCACCGGCGTCACCCGTGGCATTGAGACCGTCCAGGTTCGTGCGCGCGTCAAAGGCTTCCTCGCCAAGAAGCACGTCCGCGACGGCCAGCGCGTCAAGGCGGGCGACCTGCTCTTTACCATCGACCCGCGCACGTACGAGGCGAGCGTGTCCCAGTCGCGTGCCCAGGTCGCCTCCCGCGAAGCCGCCCTGAAGCTCGCGGAGGTCGCGGTCCAGCGCACCGAGCAGGCGGCCCAGGCCGGCGCCGTCCCGACGTTCGAGCTCGATCGCGCCCGCGCCGATCGGGACGCGGCCGTTGCCCAGTTGGAACTCGCCAGGGCGCAGCTCCGCGGGGCGGAGCTCGACCTCGAATTCACCCAGATCCGTGCGCCCATCAACGGGCGTCTTGGCCTGACCATGGTCGACGAGGGTTCGCTGGTCGGCGCGGCCGAGCCCACCCTCCTCACCACCATCGTCAACGACTCGCAGGTCTATGCGATGTACGACGTGGACGAGCGCACGCTCCTGGAGATCCGCCGGGCGAACCAGAATCGTCGCCCGGGCGAAGACGGTCGGCCGGTCACTCCGGTGCTTCTGGGCCTCTCGAACGAAAATGGCTACCCGCACGAGGGCGTCTTCGACAAGGCCGACAACACCGTCGACCCTCGCACGGGCACGATCCGGCTCGAAGCGGTTTTCGACAACAGTGCACAGGTTCTGCTCCCCGGCTTGTACGTGCGAATAAAGACCGTGCTGGGCGAGACGCCCGCGCTGCTCGTGCCGGACGTCGCGGTGCAGACCGATCAGGAGGGCCGCTTTGTCTACGTGGTCAACGCGGAGAACAAGGTGGAACGTCGCAATGTCGCCGTGGGCGGCGTAACCGATCGGATGCGCATCATCAAGAGCGGGCTTGCTCCTGATGAACGGGTGGTCGTCAACGGGATCCAGCGGGCCCGCCCCGGGACCGCCGTCGTCCCGGTGAAGCGATCGTCCACACCCGCACCCAACGCCACACCGAACGATTCCGCGGCCTCCAAGAGCGAGTCGGCGGGCTGAGCCCACCCCTCAACTCCCGACGACGTTGCGTCCGACGCCTCCGATCCGCGAGCCCCCAACCTCGGGCGATCCCGAGAAAGCGAACATGCTCAGCAAGTTCTTTATCCACCGCCCCGTCTTTGCGTGTGTGATCTCGATCATCATCGTGCTGCTCGGTGGGGTCGCCTATACGAGCCTGCCCGTCGCGCAGTATCCGGAACTGGCCCCACCGATCGTGCGCGTCGAAGCGGTCTATCCGGGCGCCAACGCCCGCACCGTCGCCGACACGGTCGCCTCGGTCATCGAGCAGGAGGTCAACGGCGTCGACAACATGATCTACATGGCGAGCACCTCGGCCAACGGGTCGTACGGGCTCGATATCTCCTTCAAGACGGGCACCGACGTCGATCTGGCGGCGGTGCTCGTGCAGAACCGCGTCAAGATCGCCGAACCCAGGCTCCCCGAGGACGTCCGCCGCCTTGGCATCACCACCAAGAAGCAATCGTCCTCGCTCGCGGGCGTCATCTCGCTCTATTCGCCCGGCGGCTCGCAAGATGACATCACGCTCTCGAACTTCCTCACGACCTACTGGAAGGACGAGGTCGCCCGCATCCCGGGGATCGGCGCGATCCAGATCATGCCGACGAAGGAATACGGCATGCGGATCTGGCTCGATCCGCTCAAGCTCAAGGCCCGCGGGCTCACGGTCACCGACGTCAACCAGGCGATCCGGGAGCAGAACGTGCAGGTCGCCGCCGGCTCGATCGGGCGCCAGCCCGCACCCACCGGGACGGACTTTGAGCTCATCGTGACGACCAAGGGTCGCCTCGCCTCGCCCGAAGAGTTCGCCCAGATCATCGTGAAGGCGTCCGTCGACGGTCGGCTCGTTCGCCTGGGTGAGGTATCCCGGATCGAGCTGGGCAGCCGCGATTACAGCACCCTCGCCACGTTCAACGGCAAGCCCAACGCCGTCATGATCCTCTACCAGCTCCCCGGGGCGAACCTGGTCGAGATTACGGACAACCTCAACAAGACGCTCGAACGCCTGAAGGACCCGAAGCAGAGCGTGCCCCTGCCCCCGGATACGGTCGCCGAGTTCTTCTACGACTCGTCGATGTTCATCCGTGCGTCCATGGACGAAGTGATGAAGACGCTGATCGAGGCGTTCATCCTCGTCTTCCTCGTGGTCTTCATCTTCCTGCAGAACCTGCGCACAACGCTCATCCCCGCGATCACGATCCCCGTCTCGCTCATCGGCACGTTCCTGTTCATGGCGGCGCTGGGCTTCTCGATCAACATGCTCACGATGTTCGGGATGGTGCTCGCGATCGGTATCGTCGTCGACGACGCCATTGTGGTCGTCGAGAACGTCGAACGCAACATGACGGAGCACAAGCTGAGCGCCCGCGAGGCGACGCTGCGTGCCATGGGCGAGATCACCGGGCCCATCATCGCGATCACCCTCGTGCTGATGAGCGTGTTCATCCCCACGGCGGCCCTCCCCGGCATCACGGGCGAGATGTACCGCCAGTTCGCCCTCACGATCGCGGCCAGCACATTTCTCTCGGCGGTGTGCGCCCTGACGCTGAGCCCCGCCCTCTGTGCCGTCCTGCTCAAGGCCCACGGGCACGGGAAGGGGTTCATCCTCTTCCGTCCCTTCGCCTGGGCCGGGTCGGCGTTCAACTGGGTCTTTGATCGGATCACCACCGCGTACGTCGCGGTCGCGCGGCTGGGGATCCGCCTCGCGGTGGTCACGCTGCTGCTCATGGGCGGGGTGCTCTACGCGACATGGTGGATCGGGGTCCGCGTGCCCGGGGGCTTTGTCCCCAACGAGGACCTTGGCTTTGTCGTGGTGGCGGCCCAGTTGCCCGACGGGGCGAGCCTCGAACGAACCAAGAACGTGATCGACCGGATCTCCGCGAAGGTGCAGAAGATCGAAGGGGTGGCCAATGTGGTCACGCTGTCGGGCTTCTCGGTGATCCAGGGGCAAGGGTCGTCGCTGGGCAACGCGTGGATCGTGCTCAAGCCGTGGGACGAACGGGTCGTCAAGGGGCGCAGCGTCGACGCCGTCATGGAGGACATCCGCGTCAGCGTCGCGGAGATCCAGGAGGCGGAGCTGCTGGTCTTCAGCCTGCCGGCGATTCCCGGGCTTGGCAACACCAGCGGCGTGGAGATGCGCGTCCAGAACAAGGCCGGGGCGGACCCGAACATGCTGCTGGGCTCGGCGTGGGAGATGATCGGGGCGGCGGTCGGGCAGGCGAACGCCGACGGGCAGATGAGACTTCTGGGCGGGTACACCACCTTCCGCGCGGGTGTGCCGCAGCTTTACCTGGATATCGACCGCGAGAAGGCGATCCGCATGGGCGTTCCCCTGCAGGGCGTGTTCGAGACGCTGCAGACGGACCTTGGGTCGGCGTACATCAACGACTTCAACATGAACGGGAGGACGTACCAGGTCAACGTGCAGGCCGATGCGCCGTTCCGGCTGTCGCCCGAGTCGATTCTGAAGCTCGACGTGCGCACACGAACGGGCGACATGGTCCCCCTCGGCACGCTGATGACGGTGCGCGACGCGATCGGCCCCGACCGGATCGAACGCTACAACATGTACGAGTCGGCGTCGGTGTACGGGATCCCAGCGCCGGGGACGAGCAGCGGTCAGGCGATGGCGATCTTCGAGGCCGCCGCCGCCGACAAACTTCCGCAGGGCATGGGCTACGAGTGGACCGGGATGTCGTACCAGGAACGTCAGGCCGGCGGGCAGGGGGTGCTGGTCTTCGCCCTGGCGGTGCTGCTGGTGTACCTGATCCTCGCCGCCCAGTACGAGAGCTGGACGACGCCCATCGCCGTCGTGGCGAGTATCCCGCTGGTGGTGATCGGCGCGCTGGGGGCGCTGATGCTGACCGGGCTTGACAACAACGTCTTCACGCAGATCGGTCTGGTGCTGCTGGTTGGGCTTGGTGCCAAGAACGCGATCCTGATCGTCGAATTCGCGAGAGAGGCCGAGCAGCGGGGCGTGCCGCTGGTCGAAGCAACCCTCACCGCCGCTCGAACCCGCTTCCGCCCGATCCTGATGACGAGCTTTGCGTTCATTCTGGGCGTCGTCCCGCTGACGCTCGCCACGGGTGCCGGTGCGTCGAGCCGGCGGGCTCTGGGCACGGCGGTGCTCGGGGGCATGCTCGGCGCGACGATCCTCGGGCTGCTGCTGACCCCCACCTTGTACTACGTGACACGCCGCATCGTCGGGCTTTTCGCGCGATCCAGCACACACCCGACCCCTCCCGCGCCGGACCAGGGGCACGAACCGCCGAAAGCCGCACCGGCTCCCGTGAGCACCACTGATTCAGGCGGTTCGCCCGCGGCGACGTAACCGGGCGAGGGGCGTGTTGGCCGACGGGATGAAATCAAGCGAGGCCGACCCCCAAGAACGCTTCCGTGAACGCCGCTGAACGCGGCGGGGCCCGACGAGGAGTGCGGGCTTGAAGGAGGCGTAGCAATGCCGATGGTCAAGACACTGGTTCGGGCAGGCGTGGTGGCGGCGGTGGTCGGAGTGGCGGGCCTGGTGATCGTCGGCCCGGTTCGGGCGCGTCTGCTGGTGGACAAGGCCCGCGACAACGTGAACAGCGTGGTGGACGGGATGATCGACGATCCCTCCGCGTTGCGGGCGCAGATCCGCGAGCTCGAGTCGCAGTACGCCCCGAGGATCGCGTCGGTGCGCACGGACGTGGCCCAGCTCCGGCAGCAGATCGGGGACCTCAAGCGCGAGCAGGCCGTGGCCTCGCGGGTGGTCGAGCTGGCCCAGGCCGACCTGCAGACGCTGCACGGGATGCTGGCCAGGGCGCAGGACGTGCGCGAGACGCACTCGGCCCTGACGAGCGTGCGTTATGAGGACGGGCAGGGCTTTGAGAGCGCGACGACCCCCGAGGTGCGCATCAACTTCAACAACGAGCAGCTCACGCTCGATCAGGCGTTCGCCAAGGCGACGCGTGTCGAGCAGGTGATCGCCTCGTACACCGCCCGCCAGGCCGAGATCGACCGCGACCTTGGATTCATGGGCGAGCAGGACAAGCGTCTGGGCGAGTTGCTGGACAAGCTGGAGGCGGAGCGGTCGGAGTTCCAGGCTCAGCTCTGGCAGCTCGATCACCAGATCGACGCGATCTCCCGCAACGAGCGTCTCATCACGATGATGGAGAAGCGTCAGCGGACGATCGACCGCCAGAGCCGCTACGAGGCCGGCAGCCTCGACAACGTCAAGGCCCGCCTGGCGGAGATCCGGACGAAGCAGGAGGCGCAGCTCGAAAGCCTCGGCCGGGGCTCGACGACGGAGAACTACGAGAACAAGGCGAAGATCGACCTCGACGCCCGCAACAAGTTCTCGAAGCGGCTGCCCGCCCCGATGCCGGCGGCTCCCAAGCCCCCGGTGATCGAGATCGGCCCGGGTGACGCGGCCCCCGCCGAGCCCGCGCCGACCAAGCCCGCCCGGGCGAGCACGGTAGCTCTGAAGAAGTAATCGGCCACGCCCACACGGACAATCAGGCCTCCCGGGTTCACCCGCGAGGGCCGTCCACAGCCCGCCCGTCCTTCGAAAGGATGGGCGGGCTTTCGTTGCATCGAGCCGTGCCCCGGCCCGATCGACGCGCAAACAAGCCCCGTCCGTGCTATTGTGAGGATGCGTCGGCGGCTGATCGACGCGTCCAACCACGGGCCGGGCTTGAATCCCGGGGCAGGAGGCGACCCGCCGTGTTCCTCGACCGATTGCTGGGACTGGTCACCGTTGACATGGGCATCGACCTTGGCACGTGCAACACGCTCGTGTCGGTTCGCGGTCAGGGGATCGTGCTCAACGAGCCGAGCGTGGTCGCTGTTGCCAAGGGGACCAACAAGGTCCTGTGGAACGGGAACGCGGTCGGGTGGGTCGCCAAGGAAATGCTGGGCAAGACCCCGGGGACGATCACCGCTGTCCGCCCGCTCAAGGACGGGGTGATCTCCGACTTTGAGATCACCGAGGCGATGCTCAAGTACTTCATCCAGAAGGTCAACGGCACGAGCCGGATCTTCGGGCCGCGGGTGGTCATCAGCGTGCCCAGCGGGATCACGGCGGTGGAGAAGCAGGCGGTGTACGAATCCGCCGCCCGGGCCGGCGCACGCCGCACGTACCTCATCAAGGAGCCGCTCGCCGCCGCCATCGGCGCCGGGCTGCCCTTTACCGAGTCGACCGCGTCGATGATCGTCGACATCGGGGGCGGGACGACCGAGGTCGCCGTGCTCGCGATCGGCGATATCGCGGTGTGCGAGTCGCTCCGCGTGGCGGGCGACGACATGGACGAGGCGATCATCGGGCACATGAAGCGTGCGTACAACATGATGATCGGCGAGCAGACCGCCGAACGCATCAAGATCGAGATCGGTTCGGCGGCCCCCGTCGGCCCCGAGGCGACGATGGAAGTCCGCGGGCGCGACATGATCAGCGGGCTGCCCCGCAAGACCGTCATCACCAGCGAAGAAATCCGCGAAGCCCTGCAGGAACCCGTCACCGCGATCGTGCAGGCCGTCAGCCGGACGCTCGAGCGAGTCGAGCCCGAACTGGCCGCGGACCTCGTGGACAACGGGATCACCATGGCCGGCGGCGGTTCGCTGCTGCGTGGGCTGCCCGCGGTGATTCAGAAGGCGACCGGGCTGGACACCCGCCTGGCCGACGACCCGCTGACGTGCGTCGCCCGCGGGACCGCGAGCTGGCTCGAGAACATGGACACCCTGAAGGCCGCCCTCGAGAACAACGCCGACGGCTGACCCCACGCCCCCGGTATCCTGCCGACGCGATGACCCCCCAACGCTTCCATCACGACCGACCCGGCCCAGCCTTTCCGCTGGCCGTCGGGCTGCTGGTGGTCGCCTCGTTGCTGCCCAGCGGGTGGCTCGCGTGGCTCCAGTCGCTCTCGGCCCTGGTCATTGTGCCCACCGGGCCCATCAGCGCGGTGGCGTATCGCCTCACGCGGTCGGCGATCCCCAGCGAGGCTGTCGAGAACGTCGAACGTGTTCGCATCCTCGAGGAGGAGCGTCAGGGCTTCGAGACTCTTTATCTGAAGGAGCGCGCCGAGAACCAGCGGCTTCGTGATCTCATCCGCGAGCTGCAGGGCGGCCTGGCGCTCAACCCACAACTTGCCGTTCGGCAGATGCCCGCCTCGGTGATCGGTGCCTCGTCGGATCTGTCGAGCGGCATTCTCAAGGTCCGCGTGGGCTCCTCGGGACTGGTGGACGCCAACACCGTCGCGACGACGACCGGGCTGCAACTGGTCGGGCGCGTGGTGAGCACCGCCGGGCCGATCTGCAACGTACAGCCCTTCACGCGCAAGGCCGCCGGAAAGATCCAGGTCCGCATCGTGACGGGCGGACCGGACCTCCCGCTGATGGCGAACCTGACGCCGACGGGCGACGGGACGCTCCGCGGAGAGGTCGGTGTCATCCGTCCACTGCTCGGCGCGGACGCCCCCACGCCCGAGGTGGCGCAAGGAATGATCGTTCGGCTCGATGATCCGCAGTGGCCCGACAACGCCCGGATGCTGGTGGTCGGGCGTGTCGAGTCGGTGGAGGCGTCGGAGGATCAGCCGCTGCGGAAGGTGATCGTCGTGAGGCCGACGGTTGATGTCGCCCGCGTCACGGAGGTTCTCCTGAGGCTTCCCCCGGCGGAGCCCGCCCAAGAGGTCGGGGGGACGCCATGAGGTGGCTCGCCTTCGCCCTCTTTGCGATTGTTTTCCTCGGGCTTGAATTGGGCGTTCGCGGTGCGCTCGCTTTGGGCGGGCGCACGGTGGCGCCGAGCTTTGTGATGGTTCTTGCGGTCTTCGTCTGCACGTCCGCGCCTTCTCGCCAATCGCTTTGGGCCGCCCTGGCTCTGGGCATTTGCCTCGACCTGACCAACCCCATCGAGGTCGTCGATCAGGCACGCACGATCACTCTGCTCGGGCCTCACTCCCTGGGCTACGTCCTGGCGGCCCAGCTCACGCTGACCATGCGGGGGCTTGTCTTCCGCCGAAACCCGCTCACCATCGCGTTCCTCTCGCTGCTCGCCGCGGCGATCGCGTCGATCGTCTTCGTGGCGATCATGACGCTCCGCTCCGCGTTCGACCCGATCGACTGGCACCCGACGACCGAGCTCTTCCAGCGGTTTGCCTCGGCCCTGTACACGGGCGGGCTCGCCCTGGTGATTTCGCCCCTGCTGCTGCTGGGCATGCCGTTGCTCGGGATCTCGGGCGGGACGTCCCGCGGTCGGTCCGGCCGGATGATGTAGCCGACCTGACGCGCCCTTGATCGGTTCTTCACCCCCCCGCCGCCCGACCCGGCCCCGATCCGGTATGCTCGCCGCATGACCGAGGTCATCTTCTTCGACGATGGGCATGGGTTCCTCAGCCCGCTGACCGACACACGCGCCTCCTTCGACGTGCGCACGGGCGGGCTGACGACGCTGGACCGTCAGTGCGCCGCCTTCGGGCTCGACCCGATCTGCCTGGTCGTGCCGGCCCACCTTGCGGACGTGACGCGGGAACGCCACGCCGCCCCGCGCCCCGGCAGCGAACGAGAGAAGCCCCCCACTGTCAACCAGCTCCCGCGGACGTCCGAGCCCAGGCTGTTCATCAACGGCCGCTGCCCGCTCCCGCTCGATTCGATCGCGTCGCTCGAACCCGGACAGGCGCTCCTGGAAGCGGGCAGCGGGCATCTGGTCGCGGCGGTGATGGAGCCCGCCGAGTTCCGTGCCTTTCAGTCCGAGGGCAAGCCCCCCGTGTCGCCCGTGGCGGAAGAGCCCGCGCCGGCGTTGCTCTCTCGCCCATGGCATGTCGTGACCTTCCGAAACCGGTGCCTGGACATCGACCTCGAACTGCTGACAAACCAGCCGACGCAGGACCTGCCCCCGGCCGTGCTGGGCATCGGGGAGAACCCGCTGACCATCGCCCCCACCGCCGTGGTCTATCCGGGCGTGACGCTCGACCTGGAGGGGGGTCCGATCGTGATCAGCGAGCACGCCACGATCCGTCCCGGGGCGACGATCATCGGCCCAGCGTTCATCGGTGAGCACGCCACCATCCTCGAACGCGCGCTGATCAGGGCCCACACCGCGATCGGCCCGTGGTGCAAGGTCTCGGGCGAGATTGCCGGCGTCATCATGCAGGCGTACAGCAACAAGGGGCACGAGGGGTTCCTGGGCGATTCGTGGGTCGGCGAGTGGGTCAACCTCGGCGCGGGCACCACCAACAGCAACCTCCTCAACACCTACGGCGAGGTCATCGCCAAGGCGCCCGGCGCGGGCAACGAGCGCACGGGGCTTCAGTTCCTCGGTGCGATCATCGGCGACCACGTCAAGACCGCGATCGGCAGCCGCCTGATGACCGGATCGATCGTGCAGACCGGGGGCATGTTCGCTCAATCCGCCGCCGTCTCGGGGACCACGCCCAGGTTCGCGTGGGCGACCGACGCGGGGACGAAGTCGTTCCGCCATGACAAGTTTGTCGAGACCGCCAAGGCGATGATGTCACGGCGGAAGGTGCAGATGTCCGACGCGTACCTCGAACTGCTCGCCTCCCTTTCCGCCTCGGCCGCGGAATCCTGAGGCCGACCCCCCACCCCCTCCACACCAATGCCCACGCTCTATCTCATCGACGGGTACGCCCAGTTCTTTCGGGCGTACCACGCCATCCGCTCGCAACTGACCAGCCCGGTCACCAAAGAGCCGACCAACATGACCTTCGGGTTCATCGGGATGCTGCTCAAGCTGCTGCGCGGGCAGGGCAACCTCGGCGGCAAGCCCGACTACATCGCGGTCGCCCTCGATGTCTCGGGCGATCGCGGCACGTTCCGATCCGAGATCGACCCGGAGTACAAGGCCCACCGCCCGCCGCCGCCCGAGGACCTCTTCCCGCAGGTCGAGCGGTGTGTGTCGATCCTGTCGGAGCTCGGCGTGCCCACGCTGGGGGTCGAGGGGTTCGAGGCCGACGACGTCATCGCGACGCTCGTCCGCCGGCTGCGGCAGGAACGCCCGGATCTTCGCGTCCGGATCGTCAGCAAGGACAAGGACCTCAAACAACTGCTCGAATCGGGCAAGGTCGAGCTGTTCGACATCCACAACGACGAGGCGATCACCGAAGAGACGCTCATGGCCGACCTGGGCATCACGCCCGCGCAGGTCCGCGAGATGCTGACGCTTATGGGAGACGCGGTCGACAATGTGCCGGGAATCGCGGGCGTCGGCGAGAAGACCGCGGCCGCCCTCGTGAAGGAGTACGGCTCGGTGGACGGGGTGATCGCCGCGGCCGACACGATCAAGGGCAAGCGCGGCGAGAACATCCGCGCGTGGATCCCGAGGTCCGATGTCACCAAGAAGCTCATCGCCCTGCGTGAGGATGTTCCTCTTGCGTTCTCGCTCGACCATGCCCGCGCCGACCGCCTCCACCTCGATCGGCTCATCCCCCTGTGCAAGACGCTGGGGTTCAATCGGTTCCAGGACGAAGTGCGGTCGCTCATCGGCGGCCCGCCCGCCGACGACGCACCGATGCCCGAAGCCGCCACGGAGAACAAACGGGCCCGAGAGGAGTCCCCCGGCCGAGCCAACGGCGCGAGTCGCTCGGCCGAGATCCCCGCGAGCGAGTCACTGTTCGGTGCGCTCGCCACGGGCGAGAACAAGGCCGACCGCCCCGCGCTGGGCGAATACCGGCTGATCACCACCGAGAAGGACCTCGCGGAGCTGTGTGCCACGCTCGCCAAGGCCGAAGTCATCGCCATCGACACCGAGACCACCGAACTCTCGCCGATGCGCGCGAAGCTCTGCGGGATCAGCCTCTCGACCCGCGTCGGGACCGGCGTCTACATCCCCGTCCGCTCGCCGGAGCCCGGCGCACACCTCGACGAGCAGACCGTGCTCGCCGCCCTTCGGCCCATCCTCGAAGCCGCGGACCCGCCCAAGTGCGGGCACAACATCAAGTACGACCTCCTCATCTTCCGCAACGCCGGGATCACCCTCGGCGGCGTCGCGTTCGACTCCATGGTCGCGTCCTACCTCATCGACGCCTCGCGATCCTCGCACGGCCTGGAGTACCTCTCCGAGGCCCTGCTCTCCCGCGGCAAGCAATCCATCTCCGAGCTCATCGGCTCCGGCAAGTCCCAACGTTCGTTCGAGTCCGTTCCCGCCGCGGACGCCCTGAACTACGCCGCCGCCGACGCCGACCTTGCGCTCCACCTGCGTGAGATCATGCTCCCGCAGCTGCGGGCGATGGGCCTGACCGACCTCTTTGACAATGTCGAAGTGCCGCTCGTGCGCGTGCTGGCGGAGCTCGAATACAACGGCATCCTCGTCGACGGCGAGGAGCTCGAGCGCCAGCGCCGCCGGCTGCAATCCAAGATCAACGAGATCCTCAACGAGCTCGACGCCGAATCCACGCGCGCCATCGGCCGAAAGTTTGACCCCAACAGCCCCAAGCAGCTCGCCGCCGTCCTCTTCAACAAGCCCGACGACGACACACCCGGCCTGGGCATCAAGCCCACCAAGAAGACCAAGACCGGCTACTCCACCGACGCCGAGGTCCTCGAAGAGCTCGGGCAGGACGCCTCGCTCGAAACACCCATCCCCCGGCTCATCCTCGAATACCGGCAGTTCAGCAAGCTCGTCTCGACCTACCTCGTCGCGCTTCGCGAGGCGATCAACCCCGCGACCGGCCGCGTCCACACCAGCTTCCACCAGACCGTCGCCGCCACCGGACGCCTCGCCAGCAGCGACCCGAACCTCCAGAACATCCCCATCCGCACCGACGTCGGCCGAGAGATCCGCAAGGCCTTCATCGCCCCGCCCGGTTCGCTCCTCATCACCGCCGACTACTCGCAGATCGAACTCCGCCTCCTCGCGCACCTGTCCCGAGACCCCAACCTCATCGACGCCTTCCTGACCGGGCAGGACATCCACCAGCAGGTTGCCGCCCAGATCAACAACGTCCCCCTCGACCAGGTCACCAAGGACATGCGCTCGGGCGCCAAGATGGTCAACTTCGGGATCGTCTACGGCATCACCGCCTTCGGGCTCGCCCGCAGGCTCGGCGTCTCCAACGCCGCCGCCGACGAGATCATCACCAACTACAAGCGGCGATTCAGCGGCATCACCACGTTCCTCCACGAGTGCGTCGAGCAGGCCCGTCGATTCGGCTACGTCGAGACGATCCTCAAACGCCGCCGACCCATCCCCGACATCGATTCCTCCAACCCCAGCCGTCGCGCCTTTGCCGAGCGGACCGCCATTAACTCCGTCGTGCAGGGGTCCGCCGCAGACCTCATCAAACTCGCGATGGTCAATCTGCTTCCTCCGCCGAAGGACTCGGCCCCCGGCCCATTGGGCAAGGCCCGGATGCTCCTGCAGATCCACGACGAACTGGTCTTCGAATGCCCCGAACCCGACGCGCCCGCCGCCCGCGACACCATCGTCGTCGCCATGGAGAGCGCGATGACCCTGACCGTACCCCTCAGGGTCGACGCGCACCTGGGCCGAAACTGGTTCGAGGGCAAGTAACCCCCCCTACGCTCCCAGCGTGAACGAGGCCGCCCCCGAACTCTGGACCACCCGCAAGCTCCTCTCCTGGATGCGGCAGGCCTTTACCAAGAAGGGCCTCGACTCCCCGGGGCTCATGAGCGAGATCCTCCTCGCCCACGTGCTCTCCTGCGATCGCCTCCGCCTCCACATGGAGGCCGACCGCCCCGCCTCTTCCGACGAACGCTCCCGCCTCCGCGACCTCGTCCAGCGAGCTCTCAACCACGAGCCCGTCCAGTATCTGACAGGCGAAGCGTGGTTCTACGGCATGCCCTTCAAGGCTGACCGCCGCGCCCTCATCCCGCGCCCCAGCACCTCCACCATCATCGATCAGGTGCTCCAGCACGCCCGCGCCACGCCCGGGTTCGGCGGCCCCGCCGGCCCCAACGCCGGTGAAGGCGTGCTTCTCGCGGACGTCTGCACGGGCTCGGGCTGCATCGCAGTCGCCCTGCTCAAGCACCTGCCGCAGGCCCGCGCCATCGCCACCGATCTCTCGCCCGACGCACTCGCCCTCGCCCGAGAGAACGCCGAGCGTCACAAGGTCTCGGACCGCATCGAGTTCCTCGCGGGCGATCTGCTCTCCCCCTTCGCGCAGCACCCCGTCGCCGGCGCCAAGGGTTCGCTCCACTATCTTGTCAGCAACCCACCCTACATCCCCGACCACGAGTGGGACGCCGTCGAACCCAACGTCAAGGACCACGAGCCGCACCTCGCGCTCCGCGGCGGGCCCGACGGCCTGCGGCTTGTCCGCCCGCTCATCGAACAGGCGCCTCGCTTCCTCCGCCCGCGCGGCCTGCTGCTCATCGAGATCGCCGCCTGCACGGCCGAGGCCGCCTCGTCGCTCGCCCGATCCCACCCCGAGCTCGCCGATGTGCGCATCGTTCGCGATATCGATGGGCTCGACCGTGTGCTGGTCGCATCACGTCGCGAGTCATAACCGCACTGACCCACGATCCCGCGGCTCAGTCCTCCGCCTCCTGCACCCACTTGACCACGCGGACCCGCGGCGCCGAGGCGAACGCCGACGCCGGCACAATGTCGTTGACCGGCACACCGGGCCCCCGCCACCACAGTTGCAAGCCCTGCTGACCCCCGTTCTCATAGAACCGGACTTCGAAAGGGTACCGCCCGGCCGCGAGCTGCACCGAGCCCGCCGTCGTCCCGAACGATCTCGGCGTCTCGAAGATCGCGACCGTCTGATTGTTGATCCGAAGCCACGCCCCGTCGTCACTACCCAGCGTAAAGGTCCAGAGCCCGGTCGTCGGGATCGTGATCGTCCCCGTGAGCTTGACGCCGAAGTTCTCGCGATTCACCCCGGACGTAAACGCCGCGTTGGTCGTGTTGATGAAGTTGACCTGCTCCTCCTTGGTCGTCTTGACGGGCGTACCCCAGGGCATGGTCGAGACGCGCGACGTTGAGCCGACGATGTGATACCACTCGGCGCTCAGCCCGGCGTCGGGATCCGTCGTCGTCGCGGGCATGTCCGTGTGAACATCATCAAACTGAGCCACGTCCGAACTTGACCGCGACGCCACCAACGCGATCACCGCGTACTTGTACGCCGCCGCGTCCGCCGCGCTGATCGTGAATGAGTTGCTGTAGGTCACCCAGTTCCCGTTGGCGTTGCCGCTTCCGGGCTGAACGCGAACCAAGCTCTTGACCCCTGGCTGCGTGATGGTCGTCGGGACGCCACCCTGCAGCAGGCTGATGGTGGTCCCCTCCGTGACCAGAAGCACGTGCCAATAGAACCGCTGCTGGGCGCTTGTGAATCGCGCGCGGACCTGCACCACGTACGTCGTCGCCGCGGGGATCGGGATCGCCTGGAGCAGTACCCGATCCTCCGCCCGCGAATCCGCCGCGTGCGAGAGCACAGCCGCCTCGCTCGTCGTGCTGAAGCCCGAGGTGTACCACTTTCCCGTGGTTAACGCGCTCGCCGTCCACGTCGTGGAGGTCTGAGGCGTCACCATGAACCCGGGCTTGAAGAAGTTGCCCCGCGCCCCGGGCGCCACAACGACCATCAACGCGAACCAGAACCCCAGCATGATGATCCTGTGCCTCATGACAGCCTCCGCCGATGCCGATCGCACCGGCCGAGAACCATCGGCCTGTTTGATCCCGGAGTTGAGGGTCGCGAGAGGTTCTCGGGCTCAGCCGGCGACGCCGGGCATCGCTTTCTTCACCAGGTCGACCAACTGCTCCACCTGGAAGGGCTTGAACAGCACGCTCTGCAGACCCTCCTGGCTCGCACGCACGATCGAGTGGTTCGGGTCGTACCCAAAGCCCGTCATGAGAATCACCGGCGTCCCCTGCATCGCCGCCTTCACCGCGCTGAACACCTCGTACCCGTTCGCCTCGGGCATCATGATGTCCGACACCACCAGGTGGAACGGCGCGATCTCGCCACGCGTCACGCGCTCGATCTCGCGGATCGCATCCCCGCCGTTCTCGCACACCGTCACGTCGCACCCGCGGTTGCGAAGCACGTCCCCGATGATCCGCCGAATCTTGCTCTGGTCGTCCGCCACGAGCACGCGGCGGCCGGCCAGAGCCGGGTCCACCTCGCGCTGCTCGAGCGCCCGCTCGACCCCCAGCAGCGTCGTGGGCCCCTCCGCCGCGTCCCGCATCCGCCGACGGATCGCCTCTACGTCCCCGCGGATCTTGTCGATGTGGATCAGCAACTCCCCGTCGCCCCGCGCCACAGCCCGCAGAACGTCCACCTCGTTCATGATGTCCTTGAGCGGCTCGTCCAGCTCCTGCTCGAACCGCCCCGCGATCGCACGGTTCGTCATCGTCCGCTCGACCACCAGCAGATCCAACGTGTGCACCGCCATCGCGATGTACCGCGCGAAGATCTCCGCCAGACGCCGATCATCCTCGTTGAACGCCGACGCCTGCTGGCTCTCCACGTTCATGATCCCGATCACGCGATCATGGAACTTCAGCGGCACCGTCAGCGAGCTCCTCGCCCCGTGCAGCCCGGGCAGGAACAGCTCGTCCGACAGCGCGTCCTTGCAGATGTAGCTCCGCCCCGTCGCCGCCACCCACCCGCTGATGCCGTTGCCCTCCGCCCTGGGGTACAGATCGAAGGCGTCGTACTCCGGCGGCAGGTTGTGCTTGATCACCAGCTCGAGCTTGCCCGTCCGCTCGTCCAGGATCCGAACCGCGAAGTGGTCAAAGTGCAGCAGATCGTGCGCCGCTTTCACGATCCGGCTTTCGAGCAGCGCGAGCCGCTCGATCATGTTCTTCTCGCGGACCGCCTGCGTCTCGATCTGCACCAGATCGCTGCCCGCCTGGTCGATCGCGTCCATCCGCTGACGCAGACGCCGACTCTCTGTCACGTCCCGTACCACTACCGCCAGCCCGCGGGGCCAGGGCTCCTCGCCCGCGACTGGCTTCCCGTAAGGCCTCGGGTCCACCGGGCTCACCATCACGTCATAGTGCGGCCCAACATCGGTCTCCGACAGCTCTCCACGCCACGTCCGCACGCCCGCCCCGTCCTGCGGGCGATACATCTTCCGCAACGCGATCAGACTCCGCGTCGCCTCCGACGCCAACACCCCAAGCCGCTCTCGCACAGACGACGCCAGCAGCGAGTACAGGTCGTTGCACCAGACCACCGCCCCGGTAGGCTCCGCCAGCGCCACGCTCTCGCCCGTCGCGTTCAGCAGCGCCGCCAAAGACTCCAGCGGCGCAGACCGAACCGCCGCCGATTCGTGCGCCTCACGGGCCGCCAGCACCACCGCCGCTCCGTCGGCATCCCCCGTGCTCGCCCCGATCACCACCTCATAAAGGTCAGCCAACCGCCCGCGGAGAATCTCCGTGGGCACCTGATCTCCGCCGACAATCAGTAGTTTGGGCCGCGCGTCTGACATGCATCCCCGAACCGAACCCGGCAACAACGCTCGCAGTGTAGCGACCCTCTCGCAACCGTGGTTTATCCAAGACCATCGACCCCCGCACCCGATACTCTCCCCCGCCCCGGGGAACACCCACCCGGGTTCCCGGACCGTCCCCTACCCTACCCCGAATGCTCGTCGTTGACCGCGTCCACAAGTCCTTCGGAAAGCATGCCGCCGTGCGCGGCGTCTCCTTCGAGCTCCCACGCGGGCAGGTCGTCGGGCTGCTCGGCCCCAACGGCGCCGGGAAGACGACCACCATCCGCATGATCACCGGCTTCCTGCCTCCTGATCAAGGGCGGGTCCTCGTCAACGGCCACGACACACTCGACGACTCCGCCGCCGCCCGTCGCTCCATCGGCTACCTCCCCGAATCCGCACCCCTCTACCCGGAAATGTCCGTTCGCGGCTATTTGGAGTACCGCGGCCGTTTGTTCGCAATGCCTCGCCGCGAGCGCAGAATCGCGGTGGACCGCGTCCTGACGCGCTGTTGGCTCGCCGATGTCGCCGATCGCCGGATCGGCCACCTCTCCAAGGGGTACAAGCAGCGAGTCGGGCTCGCCGCCGCCCTGCTCCACGACCCGCCGGTGGTGATCCTTGACGAACCGAGCAACGGGCTGGATCCGACGCAGATCAGCGAAACCCGCCGACTGATCGCCGAGCTTGGTCAGACGCACACCCTGCTCATTTCCTCGCACATCCTGCCCGAGGTCGAGCGCACCTGCACGCGTGTGGTCATCATCATCCGGGGCCTTGTCCGCGCCGACGGCACGCCCGCCGACCTGATCTCCCGCAACACGGGTCCGGCACGGATCACCCTCGAAGTGCGCACGACCGACGACACTCTTCTCCGTGGCGTCTTCGCATCGCTGCCGGGCGTGTCGTTCGGCTCGGCCGCGCCCGCGGGCGACGGTTGGTCCGCCGTGACTCTGCTCCAGCAGTCGGGCACCGACATGCGCGAGGCGATCGCAGCCGCCTGCGCCGCGCGGGGTCTCCCGCTGCGTGCGCTCGCCCGCGAGCGGTCCACGCTCGAAGGGGTCTTTCTGTCGCTGCTGGAATCGGGCGAGGCCCGGGAGGCCTCGGCATGATCGGCCCGGCGTGCGTCGCCTGGGCGGTCGCCCGGCGTGAGTTCTCCTCGTTCTTCCGCATCCCCCTCGGATGGATCATCATCGCGGTCTTCGCGCTCTTCGCGGCCGCCATCTTCTGCTCCATGACCCTCCGCACCGGGCAGGTCGCCACGATGCGTGCGGTCTTCGCGTGGGCGGGCTGGCTGCTGTGGCCTCTGGTGCCCGCGGTGTCGATGCGTCTCTTGGCCGAGGAATACCGCACGGGCACGATCGAGCCGCTCATGACGAGCCCGGCGGGCGACTACGCCGTGGTCGTCGGCAAGTTCGCCGGCGCGATGGCGTTCGTCGCCTGCCTGATCGCCCCGACGCTGGTGCTGGTCGGGGTGCTCGCGACGTTCAGCTCGCCGGCCCCGGACGCCGGCCCGATCCTCGCGGGCTACTTGGCAATCCTCCTGACGGGATCGCTCTATCTCTCGCTCGGGCTGCTGGCCTCTTCGATGACCAACAACCAGACACTGGCGTATCTGCTGGCGTTCTTCGGGATTCTGGGCGTGCTCACGCTCCCGCAGATCGCGCTTTCCGCCGTGCCGCCGCAGCCCTCGTGGGATTGGGCCCGCACGACGCTCGCCGCCCTAAACGTCAACGCACGCATCGTCGACTTTGCCCGGGGCGTGATCGATCTTTCCCATGTCGTGTTTTTCGTGACGACCAGTCTTGTGCTCGTGCTGCTCGCGGGCGTCGCCCTTGAAAGCCGGAGGTGGCGATGAACCCCACCCCCCCCACCCCCCCCTTTAGGGGG
>ERZ761603.1104-NODE-1104-length-21023-cov-445.837085_pt1 | contig 21023 bp, 16 predicted proteins | sample MGYA00511879_ERZ761603 | MGnify/ENA primary metagenome ERZ761603 (study PRJEB28899, sample SAMN02850040) | bioreactor sludge metagenome | biome: EBPR Sludge; feature: EBPR Bioreactor; material: flocular biomat | place: Australia: Thorneside Wastwater Treatment... | reverse complement strand
CACGCTCGTTATGCTCAGCGTGTCTCGGTCGCTTCCGCCCCAGGAGTTGCCAAGAACAACCGACCGCCCGCAAACCCGCGCCATTACAGGAAGTGGCCACGCGCGCGCTCGCGAGACCATCAGATAAAAACTGAGAACAGAGAGGCTGTGAGGGGCCAGAAACGCGGGGATGGGAGGAGTGGCGCTCGCGAGGCAAGTCCGCGAAGCCCCGCCAGGACTGCCGTTGCGGGCGGATACGAAAAAGCCCGGAGCGAGTCCGGGCTTTGGAATCTGGTGGCCAAGCGCGGAATTGAACCACGGACACGCGGATTTTCAGTCCGCTGCTCTACCAACTGAGCTACTTGGCCAACGAGGACAGCAGTATAGCCAATCGCCTCCGTGTCGTCAAAAAAGAAAACGCGGCACTGCTCGGTTCCGTCTGCCACCTTCCAGGCGAAGCCTTCGCAGCTCACTGGTGGCAGAGGATCTGAACGCTGCGTGCGGCGACCGGCGTCGCCCTGTCCCGCTGGCAGTTTGCGAAAGCCGCCTCGGCGCTGCTGTCACAGACCTGCTGCCAGGTGTCGGGTGGCAGCAGGAAAGAAACCGGGATGTCGTCACGGTTGATCAGGCAGAGCAGGTCCGGCAGCCCGGTATCGCGATTTCCTGCCGCTGTCGGCGCCGTCAGGTGCAGTCCGAAGGCTCCCAGTTTCTTCGACTGCCAATCGCTGACGCGCATCGGCCGGCCGGCGGGGTGCCACCACAGCACATCGGGGCAAGCATCCGCACACTGTGGCTCGCCCGTCAACCAGCGCGTCTGCCGCAACTGCGGGAAGCGCCGACGCAGCGCGATCAGTCCGGCGACGAAATCGATGAGGCTCTCGTCGGCATTGCGCCAGTCCAGCCAGGTCATCGGGTTGTCTTGGCAGTAGGCGTTGTTGTTGCCCGCCTGGCTGCGCCCGAGTTCGTCGCCGCCCTGCAGCATCGGCACTCCCTGCGCGATGAGCAGCGTTGTCAGCAAAGCGCGTTGCAGCCGCCGGCGCCGTTCGAGTACCGCCGGTTCGCGGCTCTCGCCTTCCTCGCCGCAGTTCCACGAGCAGTTGTGGCTGTGCCCGTCCCGATTGTCCTCGCCATTCAGTTCGTTGTGCTTGTGCTGGTAGCTGACGAGGTCACGCAGGGTGAAGCCATCGTGCGCGGTGATGAAATTGATACTGGACTGTGGTGATCGCCCTGTGGTGCGAAAGATCTCGCTCGAGCCGGCAAGGCGCTGTGCCAGTTGCCCGGCGCCGGCCTCGCCAGTCAGCCAGAAGGCACGCACGTCGTCGCGGAAGCGGTCGTTCCACTCGCTCCAGCCGGGAAGGAAGCGACCGAGCCGGTAGCCGTCGGGGCCGATGTCCCACGGTTCGGCAATCAGCTTGACTCTCTGCAGTACGGGATCCTGCCTGAGCACCGGGAGGAAGGCGCTGTCACGGGTGAGCGCGGCGGCGAGATCAAAGCGGAAGCCGTCCACGTGCATGACCTTGACCCAGTACCGCAGCGAGTCCATCACCAGTTGCAGAACGCGCGGGTGGGCGAGATTGACGGTATTGCCGCAGCCACTGAAGTTGTCGTAGGTGGCAAGGTTGTCCGGCGGCAAGCGGTAGTAGCTGCGGTTGTCGATGCCACGGAAGGAAAGGTTCGGGCCCCACTCGTCGGTCTCGGCAGTGTGGTTGAAGACCACGTCAAGGATGACTTCGAGGCCAGCGGCATGGAGTGCGCGCACCATGGTCTTGAACTCGTCGATCACCGACTGGCCGCCGATGCGCGCAGCGTAGCGAGGTTCCGGAGCAAAAAAGGCGAGCGAATTGTAGCCCCAGTAGTTGACGCGGCCCTCATTGACCAGTCGTTGCTCGTCGATGAAGTGGTGTATCGGCAGCAGGTTGATGGCGGTGACGCCGAGGCGTTGGAAATGCCCGATCATCGCTGGGGTGGCGAGGCCTGCATAACTGCCGCGCAGGACCTCGGGAACGCCGGGATGCTGCCGGCTCATCCCCTTGACGTGCGCTTCGTAGAGCACGGTGTCTGACCAGGGCGTTGCCGGTGGCGAATCATCACCCCAGTCGAAGCGCTCATCCACCACGGCGGCGGTCAGCGAATGCACCGGATCGTCGTGGGCCGGCCAGGAAAAGCGGCCGACCACCTCGCGTGCGTAGGGATCGAGCAGCAGGCGCCTGCCGTCGAAACGATGCCCCTGCGCGGGTGCGTTCGCGCCATGTACGCGAAAGGCATAGCGCAGGCCTGGTGCTGCGCCGGCGAGATGGCCATGCCAGACCTGATCGGTGCATTCGCGCAGCGGTAGCACGCGCAGCTGATGGCCTTCGACAAGGCAGAGTTCGACCCGTTCGGCGTGGGCGGAGAAGAGCGCGAAATTGACGCCGGAGCCGTCCCAGTGACTGCCGAGCGGCCAGGGCCGCCCGGCAGTGAGGACCCCGGAGCCGCTCAGGCGGCCCATTCGAAGTACAACCCAGCGAGGGGCGGTAGAGTCAGATTCAGTGACCATGCGCGGCCGTGCGCGGCCACCTCTTCGGCAAACAGTGGCTCGAGTCCGTTGCCGACGTTGCTGCCGCCATAGTGCTGCGAGTCGGTATTGAGCCGCTCTTGATACATCCCCGGCATCGGTACGCCGATGCGGTAACCGTGGCGCACCACCGGCGTGAAGTTGCCGACGTAGAGCAGGGCGCGCGAACGATCACGGTTCCAGCGGACGAAGGCGACCACCGAGCACTCGGAATCGTCGGCAGCAACCCATTCGAAACCGGCGGGTTCGAAATCGACCTCATGCAGCGCCGGGTTGCTGCGGTAGGCGCCATTGAGATCGCGAATGAGATCACGCACACCCGCATGCAGCGGAAAGTCCAGCAGCCCCCAGTCGAGCGACGTGTCGTGATTCCACTCGTTCCACTGGCCAATCTCGCCGCCCATGAACAGCAGCTTCTTGCCCGGATGGGCCCACATGAACGCATACAGCGAGCGCAGGTTGGCGAACTTCTGCCAGTAGTCGCCCGCCATCTTGCTGATCAGCGAGCCCTTGCCATGGACCACCTCGTCGTGCGAGAGAGGCAGCACGAAGTTCTCGGTGAAGGCGTACATCAGTCCGAAGCTGAGCTGATTGTGGTGATACCTGCGGTGCACCGGATCGCGCGTCATGTAGTCGAGAACATCGTGCATCCAGCCCATGTTCCACTTGTAATGGAAGCCGAGGCCGCCCATTTCCGGCGGGCGGCTGACCATTGGCCAAGCCGTGGATTCCTCGGCGTGGGTCGACGCCGCCGGGTGTTCCTGGCCGAGAACCTCGTTCATGCGGCGCAGAAAAGCGACCGCCTCGAGGTTCTCGCGACCGCCGTGCACGTTGGGCAGCCATTGTCCTTCTTCACGGCTGTAGTCGCGATAGAGCATCGAGGCTACGGCATCCACCCGCAGGGCATCGACCCCGTAACGTTCGATCCAGAAAAGAGCATTGCCGATCAGATAGTTGCTGACCTCGCGACGGCCGAAGTTGTAAATCAGCGTACCCCAGTCCTGATGCATTCCCTCGCGCGGATCGGAGTGCTCGTAGAGTGCCGTCCCGTCAAAGCGGCCGAGGCCATGCTCGTCGGTCGGGAAATGCGCCGGCACCCAGTCGACGATCACGCGCAGCCCGGCAGTGTGGCAGGCACGAACGAAGTCGCGGAAGCCGGTCGGCGTGCCATGGCGAGCCGTCGGCGAGTACAGCCCGAGCGGCTGGTAGCCCCAGGAACCGTCGAACGGGTGTTCGGAAACCGGCAGCAGTTCGAGGTGGGTGAAGCCCAGGTCGACGAGATAGGGGATCAGCGTTTCGCTGATCCGCTGCCAGTCGGGGAAGCCGCCATCGTCAGCCCGTCGCCAGGACGCCAGATGGACTTCGTAGATGGACATCGGCTTGTCGAGTTGGTCGCCGGCCGGAGTCGACGAAGCTTCGACGGGCGGCGGCAGCGCGCAGACCACCGACGCCGTGGATGGCCGCATTTCCGCCTGGAATCCGTATGGGTCCGCCTTCAGCGGCAGCAGGTAGCCGTCACGCGAGCGGATTTCGAACTTGTAATGCGCACCGGCAGTGACCCCGGGGAGAAAGATCTCCCAGACGCCACATTCGCGGCGCAGGCGCATCGGATGGCGACGGCCGTCCCATGTATTGAAGTCGCCAACGACGCTGACGCGTTGTGCATCCGGCGCCCAGACGGCAAACGCGGTTCCGGTGACACCGTCGATTTCGCAGAGGTGGGCGCCGAGACGCTCGAAGGGGCGCAGGTGCGAACCCTCGGCGAGCAGCCAGACGTCCATCTCGCCGAGTACGGTCCAGAAGCGATAGGGATCATCCGTCTCCTGGACCCCTTCCTGCCAAGTGATGCGCAGGCGATACGGGAAGTGGTTGCGGCGCCGGGGGACGGCCCCCTCGAAGAAGCCTTCGACTCCCTCGATCCGGCGGTGTTCGAGTTCGGCGACCTGACGGCCGGTCTTGGCGTCGATGACGGCAACCGCGAGGGCGCCGGGTTGCATGCTGCGCACCCAGAGCTTTGAGTCGGCGTCAACGTGCATCCCGAGAACCGCATAGGGATCGCTGTGCTGCGCTCGGTAAAGGGCAATGATGTCTGCAGAGTCAAGCATTTGAGACTTCCTTACTTAGAGTGTGCTGATGTGCCAGGTATCGTCGGCATAGTCGCGGATCGTTCGGTCGGCAGAAAACGGGCCCATGCCGGCGACGTTGATGATGGCTTTGCGCTGCCATTCGTCGCTGTTCAGGTAGAGCGCGTCGACCCGTCGTTGCGTGGCGACGTAGTCGGCGTAGTCAGCGAGCAGCAGGTAGTGGTCGCCGTAGTGCAGCAGACTGTTGAAGATGTCGTGGTAGCGCGGACGCTCACCCGGCGAGAAGAAGCCACTGTCGATGCGGTCGAGGGCCTCCTTGAGCGCCGGGTCGTTGTGGTATAGCGCCAGCGGTTGATGTCCGGCCTGCCGGATCGCGTTGACCTGGGCGGTGTTGTTGCCGAAGATGAAGATGTTGTCAGCGCCGACGTTGTCGCGAATCTCGATGTTGGCACCATCCTCGGTGCCGATCGTCAGCGCGCCATTGAGAGACAGCTTCATGTTGCCGGTACCCGAGGCTTCCGTGCCGGCGGTGGAAATCTGTTCCGACAGGTTGGCAGCCGGCATGATCAGTTCGGCAATCGACACGCCGTAGTTGGGGATGAACACCACCTGCAGCAGATCGCGCGTCCGCGGGTCGTTGTTGATCACCGCGGCGACGTCGTGGATCAGGCGTATCACCTGTTTCGCCATGTGATACGAGGAGGCTGCCTTGCCGGCAAAAATCACGCTGCGCGGCGCGTAGTCGCGCGCCGAACCGTCGAGCAGTGCGTTGTAGCGGGTGATGACGTGCAGCACGTTGAGCAGCTGCCGCTTGTATTCGTGAATCCGTTTCACCTGGACGTCGAACAGGCTGTCGGGGTCGAGGCAGACGGCGAGTTCGCGGGCGACATAGTTTGCCAGGCGCAGCTTGTTGCCGCGCTTGGCCGCCGCGAAGGCACTGCGGAAAGCGGCGTCGTCGGCGCTTGCCCGCAGCTCCTGCAGACGGTCGAGGTCGAGCCGCCACTCCTTGCCGCCGAGTCGTTCGTCAAGCAGCGTCGACAGCGCCGGGTTGGCCTGCGCTACCCAGCGCCGGGGCGTGACGCCGTTGGTCTTGTTATGGAAGCGCTCGGGGTAGAGGCGGGCAAAGTCGGCAAAGATGGTCTGCACCATGAGGTCCGAGTGCAATTGCGACACGCCGTTGACCCGGTGGCTGCCGACAATGCACAGGTTCGCCATGCGGACCCGCTTGTCCTTGTCGTGGCCGCCGCCATCATCGATCAGCGAGACCCGCCGCATGAGGTCGATGTCGCCCGGGTACAGGCGGACGACCTCGTCGAGGAACTCCTGGTTGATGCGGTAGATGATCAGGATGTGGCGTGGCAGTACCCGCTGGATCAGCGTTACCTTCCAGGTCTCGAGCGCCTCCGGCATCAGCGTGTGGTTGGTGTAGGAGAAGATCCTGCGGCATTGCTCCCAGGCGGCAGCCCACGGCATTCCATGATCGTCCACCAGCAGCCGCATCAGCTCGGCGACGCTGATCGCCGGGTGCGTATCATTGAGATGGATCGCCACGTGCTCAGCGAGGTTGCTGAAGGTGCCATGCTCGGCGTCGTGGCGCTGCAGGATGTCCTGCAGCGATGCCGAAACGAAGAAGTACTCCTGCCGCAGGCGCAGCTCGCGGCCGGCGGACGTGCTGTCATTCGGGTAGAGAACCCACGAGATGTTCTCGAAACGGTTCTTGAAGTCCGCCGCGCGGTGGTAGTCGCCGGTGTTGAAGGCGCCGAGGTCGATCTCCGCTGGCGCTGCCGCCTTCCACAGCCGCAGCGTACTGACCCGATCCGTACCGTGGCCCGGGATGACGTAGTCGAAGGCCTTCGCCTCGACCGAGTCCGCCGCATGCCACTCCGCCCATTCGCCGTGATGCTCGCAGGTGCCGCCGAAGCGAACGGTGTGATGCTTGTTGGCACGCGGGAATTCCCAGGGCGAGCGATCCTGTAGCCAAGCTTCGGGTTTTTCGACCTGCTGCCCGTTGAGGATTGACTGCGCGAACATGCCGTACTCATAACGGACGCCATAGCCCCATGACGGCAGTCCGAGGGTCGCCATCGAATCGAGGAAGCAGGCGGCCAGCCGGCCGAGTCCGCCATTGCCGAGCGCTGCATCGGGTTCGCACTCCATCACCTCGTCGAGTGACGGGCCTGGCGGCGGGAAGACAGCGGCTGCCTCGTCGCGCAGTCCGAGAGCCGACAGCGCGTTGTTCATCGCTCGTCCGATCAGGAATTCCATCGACAGGTAGTAGATCCGGCGCGCCTTGCTGTCGCGGTCGGCGTTCTGGGTCTTCACCCAGCGCTCTGCCAACTGCTCACGAGCCACTTGCGAAAGCGCCAGATAGAGATCGGCCCTGGTGGCGCGGGTCGGCTCGGCGGCGACCGTGCCGATGAGTTTGTGCTCGATTGCGCAGCGCAGTTGTTCGCTTTCGGAAAGGGGTTTGGCGGCATCGGACATCAGGCTGGTACTCCAAAAAGGTTCATAGGCAAGCCTCGCACTCGGCCAGGGCATGAGCAGCACCCAGGAGGGCCGGTGCGGGAGAAAGGATTACATAGGTCGGAATAGCGGCCAGATAGGAAGCAAAGCGCCCCTTGGCCTCGAAACGCGCGCGGAAAGGCGAGCGATCGAAGATTTCCCCCAGCCGGGGAATGATACCACCGCCGACATAGACGCCACCCTGTGCGCCGAGGGTGAGTGCCAGATTTCCGGCCAGCGAGCCGAGCAGCGCGCAGAAGGTGTCGACAACCGCTGCGCACTGCCGGTCTTCGCCGGCGACCGCCCGAGCGACGATCTCGGGGGTCGTCAGGCGCTGATGCGTGCGCCCGTCCACCGTCGCCACCAGGCGATGCAGCAGCGGCAGGCCGCTGCCCGAAAGGATTCGTTCGCCAGAGACATGCCGGAACTCGCGCCACGCCAGTGCCAGGATCGCCGCTTCGCGCTCGTCTGCCGGGGCCAACGAGCAGTGGCCCCCTTCGCCGCTCAGAGGCAACCAGTGGCCGGCATGGTGGAGTAGGCCGGAAACGCCCAGACCGGTCCCAGGCCCGAGTACCGCCTTTGCGGCGCCGGCGATGGTGTTGCCGCCACCGACCTGCCGCAGGTCGGTGGCGGCAAGATGGGGCAAGGAAAGGGCGAGGGCGCTGAAATCGTTGAGCAGCAGCAGGTGCCGCAGTCCCAGCCGCGTCCGCATGCTCTCGCGCGAAAAGGTCCAGGAGGCATTGGTCAGCGTGATCAGCCCCTCGTGTACCGGTGCCGCAATGGCGATTGCCGCTGCCGATGGCGTGGCGCTCGCGGACTCTTCGAGGTACGCCTGTATCGCCTCGACCGGCCCGGGAAAGTCGGTCACGGCAAGAACGCGCACGTGCTGTGGCGTGTTCGCTTCGTCGAGCAACGCGAAGCGGGCACGGGTGCCGCCGATGTCCGCCACGAGTCGTGTCGGCCGATTCATCGGCACGGGTACCACAGGGTATCTGCCTGCGGCTGCCGGCAATGGCGCGCGCACCGGCGCCGGCCTGCATCGAGATGAGCGATCGTCATGGGGTTCGAGGGAACGAGATCTCCACCTGGCGTTTGTGGCGACGGTGTTGCAGAACCTGGTCAAAGTCGGGTTGCCAGGCAGCAACTGGATTGGGCCGAATCTTCGCATCAAACGCGCCATTAATCAAAGACCCTGCTAACATCAGACGCGGTGGCAGCCACGCGGCACGCTGCTGCCGGGAGACGAGTCTCGCCGGCGTACGCGGATCATGGCGGGGGTTGCGCGTGCTCTGCGGCAGGCAGCCATTCTTGAGGGCGGAGGGGAGGCTATCGGTGGACAAGGCAGCTCTGATCGGCAAGCTTGGCGAAGTGGTTGGAGAGGCGAACGTGCTCGTCGCAGCCGACGCCATCGCCGGGCATCTTGTCGACTGGCGGGGTCGCTACCGTGGGCGCGCCGTCTGTGTCGTCAGACCGGCGAACACGGCGGCCGTGTCGGCGGTGGTCAGGCTGTGTGCGCAGGCCGGCGTGGCGATGGTTCCGCAGGGTGGGAACACAAGTCTCTGTGGCGCGGCGACGCCGGCCGTTGATGGCAGCTCGGTGGTCATCAGTCTGGCACGGCTCAACCGCGTACGGGCGATCGACGCGGCGAACAATACGATCACGGCCGAAGCAGGCTGCCTCCTGCAGCGGGTGCAGGAGGCAGCCGCGGCTGCCGGACGCCTCTTCCCGCTGTCGCTGGCTGCCGAGGGCAGCTGCCAGATCGGCGGCAATCTGTCCACCAACGCCGGCGGTGTGCAGGTTCTGCGTTACGGCAACGCCCGCGAGCTGACCCTGGGTCTCGAAGTGGTCCTGGCCAGTGGCGAGATATGGGACGGACTGCGCGGCCTGCGCAAGGACAACACGGGCTATGACCTCAAGCATCTGTTCATCGCTGCCGAGGGAACGCTCGGCATCATCACGGCTGCCGTTCTGAAGCTTTTTCCCTGGCCGCGGGCGAGGGCAACTGCCTGGCTGGCGATCGCTGCTCCGGCGACGGCAGTGGGCCTGCTGACCGCCCTGCAGGATCGTTTCGGTCCAGCGCTCACCGCGTGCGAACTGGTTTCTGACGTCGCTCTCGCTCTCGTCCGCAAGCACATTCCCGGTTCCCATCCGGTGCTGGCGGACAGTCCGTGGCACCTGCTGGTCGAGCTGTCCGGTGGTGGTGACGAGCTTGTCCTGCGCGAGGCGCTGGCGTCCTTTCTTGCCGGAGCGATCGAGGATCGGAGCATCGCAGATGCCGTCCTCGCGCAGAGCGGCGAGCAGGCAAGGCGGTTGTGGACGCTGCGCGAGAGCATTGGCGAGGCGCAGCGGATCGAAGGACCGAGCATCAAGCATGACGTTTCGCTGCCAGTCTCGTGCCTGCCCGACTTCGTCGAACGGGCCGACGGCGCCCTTGTCGAGGCTTTCCCTGGCATCAGGATGGTCACCTTCGGTCATGTCGGCGATGGCAACCTGCACTACAATCAGTCGCAACCGGCGGTTGGCGACAACGCCGCGTTCCTGGCAGCACAGCCGCAGGTCGATCGCCTCGTGCACGATTTGGTGCATGAACTCGGCGGCAGCATCAGTGCTGAGCATGGCATCGGTCAGTTGAAGCGCGCGGAACTTCTGCGCTATCGAAGTCCAGTGGAGATCGGGATGATGCGGGCGATCAAGGAGGCCCTCGACCCGCGTGGGCTGATGAACCCCGGCAAGCTGCTGTGAGTGGCGATGCCTGCCGTTGCCGTCAGCTCAATGCAGCGGCGTCAGCGGAGGCACCGCTTGTGCGGCAAACAGCGCAGCGATCGCGTGCTCGTCGAAGCGGTACTCGCGATTGCAGATGTCGTCCCTGATCAGCACTTCTCCCTGTTCGCGCAGGGTGGCGTAGACCTCAGCCGGACCAAGGGCGAGGAGGAGCGCACGCGCTTTCTGCCAGTCCTCGGGACAGTTCAGTGCGACGGCCTGTTCGGGAAAGAGCCGGACTGCCTCCTCGGGAAAGAGGCGTGTGAGGAGCTCCTCGACCGCCAGTGACAGCAACTCCGGCCGCGTGACGGTCGCTGCCAGCGCCTCGGCGCGGGTCCAGCCGTCGGCATCGCGCTCCTCGGTTGTCGGCAGTTTCTGCAGCAGAAGCCCGGCAGCCGTCTCGTCCGATACTGCCAGGAAGAGGCGCGCCGGCAGTTGAACCGATTGTCCGAGATACTGCTCGAAGACCTCGGCAATGCTGTCACCGTCGATGGGTACGATGCTCTGGTAGGGCTCGCGCATCGACGGCATGTCGAGCGCGAGGAGCAGATGGCCATCACCGAGAAGCTCCCGCAGCGAGCCCTCTGGCGTCGGCTGCGCGGACTTCGCCATGCCGCGAATCTGCAGTTGCTCGTTGCAGTCGATGACCAGGAGCGAGATCGGACCATTGCCGCGCAACTGGAGCGTCACCCGGCCGGGTTGCTTGAGATTGCTGCCGACGAGCAGGCTGCAGGCGGACAGTTCGCCAAGCAGTCGCGCCACTGCCAAGGGGTAGCCGCGATCCTGCAGCAACTTCTGCCACACCGGGCCGAGTCGGACCAGTGCGCCGGCGATGTCCAGATCGTCGAGCAGGAAGCGGTGCAGGCAGTCGGTGGTCATTGGTGGCTGGGCGGACATGGCGCTACGGCGGCTGTGCGCCGTCTGCAGGTCGGAACGGGGCGTCTCCTGGTCAGCGTTGCGCCGCGCCTGCGGGCTCGCTGGCCCGTGCTTTGCCCGGCAGGGCATACCGTCCTCAGGAAACCTCGAGCATGCGGTCGAGAGCCAGCTTGGCGAGTTCCCGCTCGTGCTCGGGTACGCGGATCTGGTTGACCACCGTCCCGTCGGCGAGGTTTTCCAGGGTCCACGCCAGATGCTGCGGGTCGATGCGCTGCATCGTTGAGCACATGCAGACGGTCGGCGCCATGAACTGGACGACCTTGCCCTCGTTCCTGACCTCTTCGGCGAGGCGGTTCACCAGATTGAGTTCGGTGCCCACGAGCCAGCGGGTGTTGGCGGCGGCGTCCTTGATCGTCCTGACGATATGTTCGGTTGAGCCGACGAAGTCAGATTGCCGGCAGACCTCGAAGCTGCACTCCGGATGGGAGATCACCAGGCCGTCGGGGTGCTGGTTGCGAAAACGCAGGATGTGTGCCGGCTGGAACATCTGGTGTACCGAGCAGTGACCCTTCCAGAGCAGCAGTCTGGCCCTGCGGACTTGCTGCGGTGTGAGACCACCGAGCTCGAGATCGGGATCCCAGACCACCATCTCGTCGAGCGGGATTCCCATCTGGAATCCTGTCCAGCGGCCAAGGTGCTGGTCGGGAAAGAAGAGGATCTTCTCGCGCCGGGCGAAGGCCCAAGTGGCGATGGTTCCGGCATTCGATGAGGTGCACACGATGCCGCCGCGTTCGCCGCAGAAGGCCTTGAGGTCGGCCGCCGAGTTGATGTAGGTCACCGGGGTGACCAGCTGATCGACGTCGATGACCTCGGCCAGCTCGCGCCAGCAGCGTTCGACCTTGGCCAGATTGGCCATGTCGGCCATCGAGCAGCCGGCAGCGAGATCAGGGAGGATGGCGATCTGTTCAGGCTTCGACATGATGTCGGCGACTTCGGCCATGAAGTGGACGCCACAGAAGACGATGAAGCGGGAATCGGTATGCGCTGCCAGGCGCGACAGCTTGAGCGAATCACCGGTCAGATCGGCGTACTGGTAGACGTCGGCCCGCTGGTAGTGATGACAGAGGAGCACGGCCTCCTTTCCCAAGCGCTCGCGGGCGGTGCGGATACGCTGGTGGCAGGCGTCGTCCTGCAACTGGTTGAACTTGTCGAAGCTGATGGTTGCGGTCTGCATGTGTGCTGTTCGAATTGATGTCAATAAAGACCGGGACGGACACGCCGATCGCTTGTCAGCTCTGCCATGGCAGACCGGCGAGGCGCCAGCCGCCGACCCTGCCGCGCTGCCCGCTGGCGTCGACATCGCCTTCGAAGCCCTCGAGCACGTTGTAACATTCGCGCTGCATGGCCTGCGTGGCGAGAGCGGCAGCATTGTGCGAACGCGCTCCGCTGCGGCAGATGAACAGCAGCAGCGCTTCACGATCGGCCTGCTGCTTGAGTTGGGCAAGGAAGTGCTGGTTCGGCCGGCTATCCGGGTAGCTCATCCACTCGATCTCGATGGCACCGGGGATGCGGCCAACCCAGTCCCATTCTGCCCGAGTGCGCACGTCGACCAGTCGCGCGCCTGGCGCCAGTTGCCAGATTTCGCAGGCTTCACGCGGTGTCAGTGCGCCGGCATAGGGCAGGCCCAGCTCGTGACCTCGCTCCTGGGCGAGCTGCAGCAGGTCGGTCAGTCTTCCCATGATGTCTGTCGAGGCCTCGTCGGGTGCGTTGTCGTCAAGCTGGGAGTATAAAACACTTGCTTCGTTCCCGCTGCCCGGGCGCGACGGCAGTCGGGGCGTTTGCACGCACCATTGCGGTGCGAGTTGCCGGGCTGGGCACCAATGCCGTGCGCCGAAAAAGCGCGATCGGGACTTGGACCGTTGTGGCACAATGACCAGTCAGCAGGGCAACTATTGGCACGTTTCATGCTAGTACCCTTGCGCAACGATTTTCCAATGTCGCCGCTGACCGCGGCACCTGTTCAGGAGGCCCTTTGATGGCAAGCCCGCAAGACGTGATCAAAATGGTGAAGGACAACGAAGCGAAATTCGTTGATTTTCGTTTCACCGATACCCGTGGCAAGGAGCAGCACGTGACCGTTCCGGTCAGCGCATTCGATGAAGACAAGTTCGAGACTGGCCACGCTTTCGACGGCTCGTCGATCGCCGGCTGGAAAGGGATTCAGGCTTCGGACATGCAGCTGATGCCCGATCCGAGCACTGCGTACGTCGATCCTTTCTTTGACGAGACGACCGTCGTCATCACCTGCGATGTCGTCGATCCGGCGGATGGTCGTGGTTATGATCGCGACCCGCGTTCGATCGCCCGGCGGGCAGAAGCCTACCTGAAGTCCTGCGGTATCGGCGATACCGCCTACTTCGGACCGGAGCCCGAGTTCTTCATCTTCGATTCCGTCTCCTGGAGCGTCGACATGTCCGGCTGCGCGCTGAAGATCTACTCTCAGGAAGCGGCGTGGACCAGCGGCGAAAAATCCGAGGGCGAGGGAGGTACAGGGCACCGGCCGGGGGTCAAGGGCGGCTACTTCCCGGTGCCGCCCGTCGATAGTCTGCACGATATCCGCTCGGCGATGGTTCTGACGCTCGAGTCGGTCGGTGTGCCGGTCGAGGTGCACCATCACGAGGTCGCGACGGCGGGTCAGTGCGAGATCGGCACGCTGTTCAGCACGCTGGTGAAGCGTGCCGACTGGACGCAGATGCTGAAGTACGTTGTGCATAACGTTGCGCACCAGTACGGCAAGACCGCGACCTTCATGCCGAAGCCGATCGTTGGCGACAATGGCTCGGGGATGCACGTCCACCAGTCGATCTGGAAGGATGGCAAGAACCTCTTTGCCGGCAACGGTTACGCCGGCCTGTCGGAACTCGCCCTGTTCTACATCGGCGGCATCATCAAGCACGCCAAGGCACTCAACGCGATCACCAATCCTGGTACGAATTCGTACAAGCGGCTGGTGCCGCATTATGAGGCGCCGGTCAAGCTCGCCTATTCGGCAAAGAACCGTTCAGCCTCGATTCGCGTGCCGCATGTGGCTTCCGACAAGGCGCGGCGCATCGAGACGCGCTTCCCCGATCCGATCGCCAATCCCTATCTGTGCTTCGCGGCGCTGCTGATGGCTGGTCTCGACGGCATCCAGAACCGGATTCACCCGGGTGATCCGGCCGACAAGAACCTGTATGACCTGCCGCCCGAAGAGGATGCGAAGATCCCGACCGTCTGCGCCAGCCTCGAGGAAGCATTGGCGTCGCTCGACAAGGATCGCGACTTCCTGACGCGCGGCGGAGTCTTCTCCGACGACTGGATCGATGCCTACCTCGAACTGAAGATGGACGAGGTCAACAAGGTGCGCATGACCACCCACCCGGTCGAGTTCGATCTGTACTACAGCTGCTGAGCGAAGAAGACGCGTGCGAGAAGGGCGGGCCTGTGCCCGTCCTTCGTGCGTCTACCGATCGTCGTCCTTCCGCGTTAGTATTGCTGTCGCCTAGCCACCACACTGACGGCCGTGCGATCGCCCCAATCCCAGCCGGGCGCGCCTCGGCCAGCAGGTCCGCCAGCGCCCGGGGAATTCGACGACTATGAGACGACTGCCATATCTGTTCTGCACCATTGCCCTGCCGCTTATCGCCCTCTCGCCGGCAACAGCACAGGACATCTACAAGTGCGTCGATGCCGAAGGGCATACGACCTACTCGAATGTGCCGACCAGAACCTGTCGGAAGCTGGTTCTGGACCCCGTGAACCTTGCGCCGGCATCCCGGCAGCCGGCGGCGAGGACGGCCACTCCGGGCAACTTCCCGAAGGTGGACGAACAGACGCAGAAGTCGCGCGACGGCGACCGTCGGCGTATCCTCGATAGCGAGCTGGCTGCCGAGCAGAAGAACCTCGAGCAGGCCAAGAAGGAACTCGCGCAACAGGAAGGGGTTGTCCTGCCCAACGAGCGCATGCAGGGAGGCGCGATCAGCGGCGGCAAGGTACAGGAGCGGCTGCAGCCGTACAAGGACAAGGTCGCGTTGCATCAGCGCAACATCGAGGCCATCCAGAAAGAGATCGCCAATCTGCGCTGACCTGCCCGCGGCGCCCGCTGCCCGGTGTCTGTCGCATAACGCGGAGCGTTTGCTGGCGTGACCGCATGAGCTTGCGAGCCAATGCCTGACGACTCGGCGAATCCATACGGCGGCCTTGACCTGCTGTCGTCGGCGGTCGTCCTGCTCGACGAGAGACTGGCAATCCGCTATCTCAATCCGGCAGCCGAGAACCTGCTCGAGATCAGCCACAAGGTCTTCTTCGGCTGTCGCCTCGACAGCGTGATCGAATGCCCGGCGAAGCTGTTGGCTGCACTGGGAAGTGTCCGCGAGCACGGTTGGAGCTACAGCGGGCAGAACATCGAGTTGCAGCTGGCTGGCGGCGACGTGCTGCAGCTCAACTGCACGGTAAACCCGGTTGAAGCGCCGGCGGTTCGACTGCTCATCGAGTTGTGGCCGATAGACCAGCAACTCCGGGCCACCCGTGAAGAACGCTTGGTCGAGCAGCAGCAGGCCAGTCGCGAGCTGATCCGGAACCTGGTGCACGAAATCAAGAATCCACTGGGAGGGATTCGCGGCGCGGCACAACTGCTCGAGCGGGAACTCGGGAATCCCGGCCTGCACGAGTATACGCAAGTCATCATCAAGGAGGCGGACCGCCTGCAGGAACTGATGCGCCGCCTGCTGTCGCCGCATCGGCCGATGCAGCCGGGCCCGGTGAACATCCACGAGATTCTCGAGCGCGTGCGCAGTCTGCTGACCGCCGAGTTCCCGACCATTCTCGCGGTACGCAGGGACTACGATACCAGCCTGCCCGAACTCGTTGGCGATCGTGAACAGCTGATTCAGGTCTTTCTGAACATTGCCAGGAATGCTGCCCAGGCGATCACCCGGCAGACTGCCGGCGGGTTCTCTGGCCAGGGTCAGATCACGCTGCGCACGCGGGCAGCGCGTCAGGTCACCCTGTTCAAGCGCCGTCACCGTTTGGCGCTCGAGGTGCAGGTGATTGACGATGGCCCGGGAATCGCCGAGGACATCCGCGAACGCATGTTCTATCCGCTGGTTTCCGGGCGCGCCGGCGGGAGCGGCCTCGGCCTGACGCTGGCGCAGAGTTTCGTGCAGCAGCACCAGGGAACGATCGAGTGCGAGAGTCGGCCGGGCCACACCTGTTTCACGATCCGCTTGCCGCTTGGTTGAGCACCTGGCAGGTTTCTTGCTAGAAATTCAGGACATTTTGATGACAGCCAAGCTTGCCGAGGAATCAATGAAAGCGGTGTGGATCGTTGACGATGACAAGTCGATTCGCTGGGTTCTCGAGAAGACCCTGGCGCGCGAGAAGATCCCGTTCTGCAGCTTCGCTTCGGCAACCGAGGCACTGGCACGCCTCGATGCGGGGGCCCAGGAGCCGCAGGTGCTGGTCTCGGATATCCGAATGCCCGGACAGTCGGGGCTCGAGCTGCTGCAGGTGTTCAAGGAACGCTTCCCGACGCTGCCGGTCATCATCATGACCGCCTACTCGGATCTCGACAGCGCCGTTTCGGCGTTTCAGGGCGGCGCTTTCGAGTACCTGCCGAAGCCGTTCGATGTCGATCAGGCACTCGAGCTGATCCGGCGCGCGATCAGCGAGAGTCTGCACCAGACTGGTGCGCCGAACGATGTGGACCTGACGCCCGAGATCCTGGGTCAGGCGCCGGCGATGCAGGAAGTCTTCCGTGCCATCGGCCGCCTGAGCCAGTCGAGCGCCACAGTGCTGATCACCGGCGAGTCGGGTTCCGGCAAGGAACTTGTCGCGCGCGCGGTGCATCGCCACAGTCAGCGCGCAGACAAGCCGTTCATCGCCATCAACACCGCCGCCATTCCGCGCGACCTCCTGGAATCTGAGCTGTTCGGCCACGAACGCGGCGCGTTCACCGGTGCGGCGGCGCAGCGCCAGGGGCGATTCGAGCAGGCCGAGGGTGGTACCCTCTTCCTCGACGAGATCGGCGACATGCCGGCAGAGCTGCAGACCCGGTTGCTGCGCGTTCTCTCGGATGGTCACTACTATCGCGTGGGCGGCCATTCGCCACTCAAGACCCGGGTGCGGATCATCGCTGCAACACACCAGGATCTCGAAGCGCGTGTCAGGCAGGGACTGTTCCGCGAAGACCTCTTTCATCGCCTGAACGTGATCCGGGTGCGGCTGCCCAGCCTGCGTGAGCGCCGCGAGGACATCCCCATCCTCGCCCGCCACTTCCTGCAGAAAAGCGCGCGCGAACTGGGTGTCGAAGGCAAGCGCTTTTCGGATGCCGCCCTGAAGCATCTCTACGCGCTCGATTTTTCCGGCAACGTGCGGCAGCTCGAGAACCTCTGCCACTGGCTGACGGTGATGGCACCGGGCCAACTGGTCGAGGTCGCGGACCTGCCGCCGGAACTGCGCGAGTCGTCGCCGGCAGTCGCCAGCGACGACTGGGAAGCGGCGCTCGGCCAGGCGGTGGACCGCTGCCTGGTCGGCGACTCGGGGCAGGTCCATGCCAAGCTGTCGCAGGCCTTCGAGCGGGTCCTCATCAACCGCGCGCTGGCGCATACCGGCGGGCGGCGGATTGAAGCCGCACAGGCACTTGGAATCGGTCGCAACACGATCACACGCAAGATCCAGGAACTCGGGATCAGCGCCAGCGGCTCGATCGACGACAGGGAAGTCTGAAGAGCCCAATAATCGGCGATAATTGCCGGCGTTGATTCGGATTCCCCTGCAATGGCCCAGCTTCCTCCCGCTTGTCAGATCGATCCCGGACGTATTGACCCGCTGCTTGGTCCGGCGCGTGGCCGTTTCATGGTCGAGGCGCTGGCTGAATGCAGCTCGACGAACACGCTGCTTCTCGAGCGTGCCCGGCAGGGCGCCCCATCCGGTTCGCTGCTGATCGCCGACCAGCAGACTGCGGGACGCGGCCGCCGTGGCCGTAGCTGGCTTTCGTCGCCGTCCGCCGGGCTGACTTTTTCGCTCCTCTGGCGCTTCAATGGCACGGTCGCACGGCTTGCCGGACTGTCGCTGGCTGTTGGCTTGGCGGTGGCACGAGCCCTCGAGCGAATGGGCGCCACAGGTGTCGGACTCAAGTGGCCCAACGACATCCTGCTCGACGGCGGCAAGCTGGGCGGCATTCTGGTGGAACTGGAATCCGAGCCCGCGGGCATGCTGGCGGTGATCGGCATTGGTCTCAACCTGCAGCTGCCGCCGGCCGGCGAGGAGGCGTTCCTGCATCCGCCGGCGGCTCTGGCGCAGGCGCTGTCGCCACTGCCTGATCGCCACCGACTGCTGGCCGATCTCCTTCTTGAACTGGCGGTGGTGCTCGACCGCTTTGCCGAAGGCGGCTTTCGCGTTCTGCGCGCAGACTGGCAGCAGCAGCATTCGTGGCAGGGGCAGCCAGTGCGCCTGCTGGACGGCGGCCGGGTGGACCGGCAGGGAATCTGCCTCGGCGCCGACGAGTATGGTGCTCTGCTGCTGCAGACGGCGAGCGGCATCGAGCGCTGCCTGTCGGGCGATCTGTCACTGCGCGTCGCATGATCGTCGCCATCGACGCCGGCAACAGTCGTATCAAGTGGGCTACCCATGCGGGTGGGCGATGGCTCGACAGCGGCGTGCTGGCAACCTCCGATGTGGCTTGGCTGGCTGAGGCGGCGGACGAGTGGCCGGCGGGAGCCCGGGTCGTCGTCTGCAATGTCGCTGGCGCCGGGGTTGCCGCGAGCATTTCATCGTTGCTGGCTGCCCGCCAGGCGACGCTTTCATTTCTGCGCCCGACCGGCTCTGCCTGCGGTGTTCGCAATGCCTACGAGGTGCCGGCACAACTCGGGGCCGATCGCTGGGCGGCGCTGATCGGTGCGCGGGCACGGTCAGACAAGGCCTGTCTGGTGGTCTGCGCCGGCACGGCGACGACGGTGGACCTGCTCGATGCTGGCGGAGTCTTTCGCGGTGGCCTGATTCTTCCTGGATTCGACCTGATGCGCGCCGCATTGGCGAGCAACACGGCGCAGCTGCCCCTCGCGCAGGAAGGAGTCTTTCGGGCAGAGCCCCGCAACACCGTGGACGCGATCGTCAGCGGTTGTCTGCAGGCGCAACTCGGTGCGGTCGAGCGCATGTTTTCCGGGATTGCCGGAGCAGCGGGGGCGCTCTGCCTGCTGACCGGTGGCGCGGCCGAGCGGCTCTCGCCGCACCTGCGGATTCCCTTCGTTTTGGTGGATAATCTGATCCTCAGCGGCCTGGTGCGCTATGCAGAATCCCTGTGAGCCACCCGCCAGGCGTTGCTCATGCGTGAAGACAGGAGAAGCCTGATGCCGACCCATCTGATGAGCATGCTACCCGCCTTTCTCGCCTACTTCGCAGTGGCGATTGTCCTGCTGGCACTGTTCCTGCTGGTCTACCTGAACGTGACCCCGTACCATGAGCTGGCACTGATTCGTGCCGGCAACTGCGCCGCAGCGACGAGTCTGTCCGGCGCCCTGCTGGGCTTCGCCATGCCTGTCGCCAACGTCATTGCGCACAGCGATACGCTGGTCGATCTCGCCGCCTGGGGCGTGATCGCCGGTGTGATCCAGATTCTTGCCTACCTGATCATCCGCCTGGCACTGCCGCAGCTGACGCAGGACATTCCTGCCGGCAGGATTGCGCCGGCGATTCTTCTCGCGGTCGTTTCGCTCACCGTTGGTCTGATCAACGCAGCCTGTATGACCTACTGACGGATTCCCCTCTGGCGGCGCCCAGCTCGCCACAACTTGCCTTGCAGGAGATCGCCGTGGCACTCATGGATTTCATCAGAAAACAGTTTGTCGATGTCATTCAATGGACCGAGGAGGGCGACGGAGTGCTCGCCATGCGCTACCCGATGCAGGATCTCGAGATCCAGTATGGCGCGCAGTTGACGGTTCGCGAATCGCAGATGGCGGTTTTCGTCAACGAAGGCCAGATCGCCGACGTGTTCGGACCCGGCCTGTACCGGCTGACGACGCGCACCCTGCCGGTGCTGACCTATCTCAAGAACTGGGACAAGCTGTTCGAATCGCCTTTCAAGTCGGACGTCTACTTCTTCTCGACCCGCCTGCAGCTCGACTGCAAGTGGGGGACGCCGAATCCGATCACCATCCGCGACAAGGACTTCGGAATGGTGCGAATGCGCGCTTTTGGCATCTACTCGTACAAGCTGAGCGATGCGCGCAAGTTCCACTGCGAGATTTCGGGTACGCGCGAGCAGTACACCGTTGCCGATCTTGATGGTCAGCTGCGCAACCTGGTCATCAGCTCGATGACCGACCTTTTCGGTGAGTCGGGCGTTCCTTTCATCGACATGGCGGCCAATCAGGATGAGCTGAGCAGACAGTTGAAGGGCAAGCTCGAGGCCGTGTTCGAACGCTACGGGCTGGCGCTCGACAGCTTCGTCGTGCAGAACGTCTCACTGCCCGACGAACTGCAGAAGATTCTCGATACCCGCATCGGCATGAACATGATCGGCGACCTCGGGCGCTACACGCAGTACCAGGTGGCGACGAGCATCCCGCTGGCGGCGCAGAACGAAGGCGGCATTGCCGGTATTGGTGCTGGGCTGGGCGCCGGGCTTGGCATCGGACAGACGATGACCGCGGCAATGGCGCAGGCGACCGCTGCCGCCGTGCCGGCAGCGACGCCGATGGCCGCGCCGGTGGCCCCGAGCAATGCCGACGAGGTGGTGGCAACCCTCGAGAAGCTGCATGGACTGGTCAGCAAAGGCATCCTGTCGCAGGCCGAGTTCGACGCCAAGAAGGCGGAGTTGCTGGGTCGCCTGGGTTGATCGCCGGCGCTGTCTGACCCGCCGACGGTGCCGGTCCTCCCGTTGTGAAGAGAGCCAGCTGCCCTTCCTGCGGGGCGCCGGTCGTCTTTCGCGCGGCGACCTCGCTGTATGTCGTCTGCGACTTCTGCCGCAGCACGCTGCTGCGCAGCGGCGAGGATCTGCAGAACATCGGCCGCATGGCCGAACTGCTCGAGGACAGTTCGCCGATCCGGATTGGCAGTGAGGGCCGGTTTCGGCAGCGTCATTTCGCGGTCGTCGGCCGCATCCAGCTACAGTACGAATCGGGCATCTGGAATGAGTGGCACATCCTGTTCGATGATGGGCGAAGTGCCTGGCTTGCCGAGGCGTCCGGCGAGTTCATCGTCAGCGCACAGGTCGCGGTCAGCGATCC
>ERZ761603.1102-NODE-1102-length-21045-cov-38.512101_pt1 | contig 21045 bp, 15 predicted proteins | sample MGYA00511879_ERZ761603 | MGnify/ENA primary metagenome ERZ761603 (study PRJEB28899, sample SAMN02850040) | bioreactor sludge metagenome | biome: EBPR Sludge; feature: EBPR Bioreactor; material: flocular biomat | place: Australia: Thorneside Wastwater Treatment... | reverse complement strand
GCGGTAGCTCAGTTGGTAGAGCGCATCGTTCGCAATGATGAGGTCGGGAGTTCGACTCTCCTCCGCTCCACTTGAAAGCGCCCTCGGCCGATAGGCCGAGGGCGTTGTCGTTTGTCGTTGCCTCTGTAGTTCTTGATTCTGGTTGCAGGACCAAACTACTGGCCAGTGAGTTGGCCTAGGAGGTCCTTTTCGCGAGTCGCAGCGGCCCGACGCGCTGTCGCAGCGATCGCTTGGCGTTCCTGTGATCGTTCGCCGAAACTGCGAGCTACAGCCTCCCAGGCCGAATCCAGCGTTCTCTTCACCGGCGGTTGCTGCGGACCCATCTCGATGGAAAGTCCAACTGAATTGGCCCCCAGTGATTGGATATCGATGTCCATGGCCAGAAGTCTGCCAGAGTACTTGCCCTCAGTAGCAACAATATGTTGGCCTAGTTTGATCTGCGTGCCTTGCTCTTCGCCGTCGATATAGCGAAACTCAATGCGAAACCGGCCTGCTTCTGTGCGAAATCCTCTGACTGCATCGGGAACGTCATACGGAGAAACAACCACTCCAAGCACAACGTCCGGTTGTCCTTGCGTGGGAGATAGGGCCTGGATGTCTCCTAACCGCAACCACTCTGTCATGACTCAGGTCCTTTCGAGAAGTGGGGTGAGGAGGTTCGCATATGCTTTGAAGCGATCAAGTTTCTCTTTGTCGATTGGTTCAGGGTTCCGGCTGTCAAGTACCAGAACGCCCCATGGCTTACCCCGCAATTGTACCCGAAGTGCCGCGTAGGACTTGGCCAGAGGTCTTCGCTTCTGTAGTTGTCCCGTAACCCATGCTGGATCAACTTTGCACAGATTTGCATACTTTTCGATGTCGTCCTGCGGGGACGTGTCATTAAGCGATGGAAGCGGAACCCGGTCGTCTGGGACGAGCACCCAGTCCCTGTGTCGCCAGGCAAAGCCCACTACACCCTGACATGCTTCTCCGTCGTCGGGTGCTCTGAACCGTCGAATACGCTCCTTCGTGAGGTGGCCAGAGCGAGCCGCTGCGACAAGCCAGTTCCGCATTAACGAGGGATTCCAACTCCAACACCACTTGCGGTGCTTGAAGAGTGTGACTCGGTGATAGTCATCTGGGTCGCGAGAATCCTTGAATACCTCGTGACTGAATTCATCGAGGATCTTCTGGATCGCATCCCAAGCCCAAGGGTTGCCAAAATGTCCACGTGCCCACTGAAGAACCACCACGATAATCGGTCCAGCTACGGCGACCAACCAAGCCCATCGCTGCATGCCTCCCACTAATGGGCCGAGTGCTTCACCAAAATGGCTGGGCTCAGCTTTGAGCACGGCTCCGAAGAGTGTCACCGAGAAGGCCGTGGCGATCTGCAGCTTGCCGAGCCACCAGTCAATCCAGCGACGTTGTTCAATCGGAAGCAAACCGGAGCCCTCCATCAGTGGCCTCATGGTCCATTTGATGATATCGAGTTAATCCACTCTTGTGGGTGGTCAGTAAGACATCCTTGTACAGGATTCGTCAGTCATGACAGGTCCAAAGAGGCGCAGATATCGACCGGTGCACGCTTAGGGAAGGCAGGTCTACCCACAGAAACGCCAGCGCCGGGGTCGTCAGGGATTGGAGTCTGCGGACTGCCTGTGGCGTGTTCACTGACTGGAGGACTCAGACCGGTAGTCATGATGGGCACGCAAGCCGCGACAGAAGCGGCTGTCGAGGCACCCTTTCCATTGCGCTTCGACGCTTCCCCCCACCCCCCCAATGATCCCCCATGACCCCCCGGGCCCACCGTCTCGCCGCCAGCACCAGCCCCTACCTCCTCCAGCACGCACGCAACCCCGTGGAGTGGTTTCCGTGGGGTCCCGAGGCCTTCGCCGAGGCCCGTCGGCGTGACGTGCCCATCTTTCTCTCCATCGGCTACTCCACCTGCTACTGGTGCCACGTCATGGAGCGGGAGAGTTTCGAGTCCGAGGCGATCGGTCGGCTGCTCTCGGAGCGATTCGTCTGCATCAAGGTTGACCGCGAAGAGCGCCCCGACGTCGACGACCTCTACATGCAGGCCACGCTTGCCGTCCGCGGGCAGGGTGGATGGCCCATGTCCGTCTTTCTCGACCCGGCGAGCCTGCGGCCTTTCTGGTGCGCGACGTATCTCCCGCCGCAGCCGCGCCACGGGATGACCTCCCTGCCGGAAGTGGCCGAGGCGATCTCGCAGGCCTGGCGTTCGAAGCGTGACGAGGTGCTCGCCCAGGCCGCCGCGATCGCCGACGCCGTGGCCGAGGGGATGCACGCCCGTCCGGATCCGGTCCCGCTGGGCGTGGGGCACGTCACCGAGGCGGTCTCGACGCTGCTCCGCATGTACGACCGGCAGCACGGCGGTTTCGGGCGAGCGCCCAAGTTCCCGCAGCCGGTCTACCTCGATCTGCTCCTCGAAGTGCGGGGCTTTGCCGGCTCGGGCGAGACGGTCGAGGCCATCGACGCCGCCCTCCGGCACACCCTCGACCGCATGGCCGTCGGCGGGCTCTTCGACCAGGTGGGCGGCGGGTTCCACCGCTACAGCGTCGACGCCCACTGGACCGTCCCGCACTTCGAGAAGATGCTCTACGACAACGCCCTGCTCGCCGGGGTCTACGCACGGGCGGCGTCGCTGTATGACGACGCGTTCTATGTCCGCTTGTGCACGCGCACGCTCGACTTCATGCTCCGCGAGCTGCGGACCGAGGGCGGGGGCTTCGCGTCCGCGCTCGACGCCGAGGTCGATCACCGCGAGGGGCTCAACTACCTCTGGACCCCCGCCGAGCTCGCCGCGGCTCTCCCCGAGCGCGAGGCCTCGCTCGCCGCGGAGATCTACGGCGTGTCGCGCGGGCCGAACTTCCAGGACCCGCACCACCCCGACGATCCGCCCCGTAGCGTGCTGCGTCTGGACGACCGACCCGAGCGGCTCGCCGATCGCCATCGCATGACCCCCGCCGAACTCAACGACGCCCTGCGCGACATCAACGCCGGGCTGTACGTCGAGCGGCTCAAGCGCAAGCAACCCCACCGCGACGACAAGGTGCTCGCCGGCTGGAACGGGCTGGCGATCGGCGCGCTGGCGGAGGGACATCGCCTCACGGGCGACGATCGGTACGCCCAGGCCGCGTACGAGGCCGCGCTCCACGTGCTGCGGGTGATGCGCGACGCCGAGGGGCGATTGCTGCGGTCTTCCCGAGGGCTGCAGGCCCACACGCCGGCGTTCCTCGAGGACTACGCGTTCCTCATCGACGGGTTGCTCCGTCTCGCGAAGGTCGGGAACGACACGCAAGCTCCGCTGGTGAACGCCGCCCGGGATCTCTACACCAAGGCCCGCGCCCTCTTCCGCGACGCCGACGGCTTGTGGTTCGATGCCCAGGCCGACGCGCCCGATCTCTTCGCCCGTCCCGCCTCGACGCACGACGGCGCGATCCCCAGCGCGATCTCGGCGACGCTGCACGCGATGCTCGATCTGCACGAGCGGACGGGCGACGCGAGCTACGCCGACGACGCGGTCGAACTGCTGGGCCGTCTGAGCGGGACCATCGCCGCCGCCCCCGCCGGGTGCGCCAACGCGGCTCGGGCCCTCATGAGAGTGCTCGCTTCGACGACACTGAGAGGATCGCTCGCATCCCGGGGCATGCTGGGCGAGCCCGCCGCCCCGGCCCCAGGCAATCAGGCCGACGAACCCGCGTCCTCCTCCGACGTGGTCGAGGTCTATTCCGGTCGCGAGCGTGTCGAGGTCCGCGAGGATCTGCCGGGCGTGCTGGAGTTGCTCGTCAAGATCGCCGACGGGCACCATGTCGTCGCCGCCCAGCCCGGCGAGGAGTGGGACGGCACGCTGATCCCCTTCCGGGTCGATCTGCACGACGGCAAGGGGCTCGCGATCTACGCCGACTATCCCGCGGGCGAGACTTACGCCGCCCCGGGGACCGACCGCCCGCTCCGCGTGTACCGCGGAACGCTGGAGTTTAAGGCGCTGATCGAGCGCACGGGCCCGGTCAAAGGCAGGCCGCTGGTCACCGTTTCCTTCCAGGCCTGTTCCGATACGGAATGCCGTCGCCCATCGATCGTCGAGCTGGATGTGGCGATCGACGTCCCTTAGAAGTCACGCCGGCGGAAGAGCCACGCCGCGAGTCCGACCATGACCGCCTCGAACGCCAGGCTCGTGCCGACGACCCAAAGAGTGGTCCTGTTGGCCATCGCCTGTTCGACGCGGCGCTGGACCTCGGCCTGATTCTGGCGTGACATCGGGCCGCCGAAGATCGCGACCTCGCCGCTGTCGGCCTCTTCCGTGGGTGCGGGCGGGGCCAGATCACCCATCTTCCGTTTCATCGCTTCCAGCGTCTCCTGCGTCTTGGGCAGCAGCGTCTTGGCGATCACGATCATCCGCTCGACGCGACGCAGCGTCTGATTCGCCTTGTCCAGCTCCGCCAGGCGCTTGCGGTTGTCGGCGATGAACGGGTTAGCCTTCTCGAGATCCTCCGGCGTGGGGTCCTGCCCTGGGTTGTCCCGCGCGAAGGCCTCGGCCGCGGTCTTCTCCTGACGCTCGATCCGCGAGATCACGCGTTCGCGGTTGATGTCGTTGCCCACCCGGCTCATCAGCACCAGGTTGTCCCCGGTGTTGATGATGAAGACGCAGAACCACACGAGAATCGTCAGCAGGATCGAGGGCATCGCCGACCGCGTGATCATCCCGAGCAGCACGCAGATCGAGAACAGGTAACTGAAGAACAGCACGACGAACGGGATCGCCCAGAAGACCCCGGGGATCCAGACGCCGCCGCGCAGCCCGAACACGAGGAAACAGGCCGATGCGAACACCGTGACCTGCATGGCCGTGAACAACAGGCCGCAGATGTACTTGGTCAGAAAGAGCCGGACCCGCGAGATGGGCTTGCTGAGGGTCAGCTCGATCGACCCGCCCGCGATCATGTCGGGGATCATCCCCCCCGTCGAGACCAGCGCGAGAATCGTCGCGCCCCAGGCGAGCCAGAGCCCCACCCCGAACTGCGAGAACATCCCCTTGTAGAACCGGATGGGCTCGACGCTCGAGGAATTGATCAGCTCGCTCTCGATCTGGAACCACAGGATCGTCACGCCCTTGGCGTTCAGCCCGATCGCGGCGAACACCAGCACCACCACCAGCGACACCAGCAGCGAAAGCCAGAAGAGCTTTCGGCTCGACAACTCCCGGTACGCGTCGACCACGAGGGCCCATGTCTGGATCATCACCCGGCCCTCCTTGTGCCCAGGTCCGCGCCGGGCGTCCCCCCGCCGGTCGACACCGCCTCCATGAACAGATCTTCGAGCGAAGGCCTCACCGGCCGAACCGCCGCGATCACCTTGCCCCGCGCACGCAGCGCGTCAAGCAGCGGCTGGATCGCCGCGGGTTCGGCGGTCGGCACGATCAGCACACCCTGCTCGACCTTTCCGCTCAGCCCCGCGTCCCGTGCTGCCGACAGCAGCCCCTCCGCATCGCCTCCCTCCACCTCGATCTCGTACCGTCGGCGATGGTCGGTCAGCTCCGCGATCGTGCCCTGCGCCGCGACCTTCCCCTTCACGAGGATCGCCACCCGGTCGCACACCAGTTCGAGTTCGCTGAGCAGGTGGCTGTTGATGAACACCGCCCGCCCCTGCCCGCGGAGAGTTTGCACCATCTCGCGGATCTCGCGCCGGCCCACAGGGTCCACGCCGTCCGTCGGCTCATCGAGGATGATCAGGTCCGGGCTGTTGACCAGCGCCTGCGCCAGGCCGATCCGTTGCCGCATCCCTTTCGAGTACTGCCCGACCCTCCGGTCCGCCCAGTCCTTCATGCCGACGAACTCGATCAGTTCGCTCGCCTTGCTCCGCCGCTCTTTCGCGGCGACGCCCGCGAGCGCGCCGTAGAACTCCACGACCTGCCGCCCGGTCAGATACTCCGGGAAACGATGGTGCTCGGGGAGGTAGCCGAGCCGAGCCAGCGTTGGCTTGTCCCCGATCGGCTTGCCCAGCACGTGCCCGGCCGCCGCGCTCGGGCTGATCACCGTCGTCAGGATCTTGACCAGCGTCGACTTGCCCGCGCCGTTGGGACCGAGCAGGCCGAAGACCTCGCCCCTTTTGACGCGGATGCTCACGTCGCTGAGCGCTCGGACCTTTCGTCCGTACATCTTCGAGACGCCGCGAACGTCCAGCGCGTCCTCCGCGTGCTCACCACGTCCGATCGGATCCATCGGTGCTCCTCATTCGCGCTCGGCCCGCGCCACCACGTGGTAGACGTGCCAGTGCTTCGGGGTGCCCTCGGCGTCGTGCCCGTCCTTCTCGTCCACGGTCAACTGAATGGTCGAGAGCCCTCGCAGCAACTCGTCTACCTGCTCGGGGCGGTGATGGGTGCGGGTCGGGTTGCTCGCCCAGGTGTCCAGGTGCCCGAACAACTGTCCCGAGAAGATCCCGCCGCCACCCGCCAGCGCCCCCCGAATCCCGCGCCAGGCTGACGCGAACCGCTCCGGGCGCACAAACGGCAGCGAGAACGACGCGTTGACGATCACCGGGGCCGCGAACTCGGGGTGCTCCGCGAGTACCGACGCCAGATCCTCCGCGCCGGCCCGGACCACTACAAGTCTTCCCGCCTGCTCCGTGGTCAGCCCCCGCGCGAGCAATTCCTGCGCGGCGGGGTGGGGATCCAGCGCCAACACCCGGAACCCGCGTGCCAGCAGTTCACGGGTATCACGCCCTTCCCCAGCCCCCACATCGATCGCGGAGCGACCCTCTCCCGGGCCCGCGGCCGCGAGCGCCGTCAGAAGGGTGTCCCGTGCGGGCTTGCCGCCGACCGCCGCGTAGTACGTCGACCAGTCCCGATCCCCCCAGGGATCGACCGCACGTCCGGCCATGCTCGGGTGTTCGGTGGTCATACTCTGGGGAGCAATGTACGAGACTGTGCGCGACTTCGCCCGTGAACTCGAACAGGCCGGGGAACTGGTCCGGGTTTCCGCACCCGTCTCCCCGATCCTTGAAATCGCCGAGCTCGCCGATCGGGAGTCCAAAAGTCCCGCGGCTCGGCTCCCCAGCCAGAGCGCCCGAAAGGCCGATCCGCGATTCCACGGGCTTGGGGGACGTGCCCTGCTGCTTGAAAGCGTGGCCGGCTCGGAGATCCCGGTCCTGATTAACGGCTGGGGGTCGTACTCGCGCATGGAGATGGCCTTGGGATGCCCCGCGGGCGGGTTCGAGGAGATCGCCGGGCGCATCGCCGAACTCGTCAAGCCCGAGCCGCCACGCTCGATCGCCGAAGTCTGGACCAAGCTGAAGCAGTTTCTGCCGTTGCTTCGGATTCCCCCGAAGCGTCGTCGGGGTCTGGGCCTGTGCCAGCAGGTTGTGCGCACGGGCGAGGACATCGATCTGACTCGGCTGCCGATCATCCGGTGCTGGCCCCACGATGGTCATTACGCCGCGCTGGGCTACCCGCCGGGGATCAACGACGGCATTCCCGGGCTCGGGTCTGGTCCGGCGTGGGACCGCGACTTCCGCGGGCGGTACATCACGCTGGGCGGGATTCACACGATCCACGCCGACGACCTTGGCAACCCCAAGCCGAGCAGCCACAACATCGGGATGTACCGGGTGCAATTGCTGGGCCAGCGGACGATGGCGATGCACTGGCACATGCACCACGACGGTGCGCGCCACTGGCGTTCGTGGAAGCAGCGCGGCGAGCCGATGCCCGTCGCGATCGCGCTGGGCGGGGAGAGCGTGATGCCCTACGCGGCGACCGCGCCGCTGCCGCCGGGGATCAGCGAGTTGCTGCTGGCGGGATTCCTCAACAAGCGGGGCATCCCGATGGTGATGGGGCGGACCGTCCCCGTCTGGGTCCCCGCCAACGCGGAGATCGTGATCGAGGGGTACGTGAGCCACGAGGCGGGGGGGATCGGGTGGGAGCCCCGCGACCCCGCCGCGGGCCCGCTTGGACCCGGCGCGGTGTTCGAAGGCCCCTTCGGCGACCACACCGGGTTCTACTCGATGCCGGATCGGTATCCGATCCTGACGGTGACCGCGGTCACGCATCGGCGTGATCCGATCTATCCCACGACGGTGGTGGGGCTGCCGCCTCAGGAGGACTACTTCCTGGGCAAGGCGACGGAGCGGATCTTTCTGCCGCTGCTTAAGACGATCGTGCACGACATCGAGGACTACGACCTCCCGCTGTTCGGGGCGTTCCACAATTGCGCGTTCGTGAAGATCCGCAAGGCGTACCCCTTCCAGGCCCGCCGGGTGATGCACAGCGTCTGGGGCGCGGGGCAGATGGCCTGGACCAAGTGCGTCTTTGTCGTGGACCACGACGTCGACGTTCATGACCACGAGGCCGTGCTGCGGGCCGCCGCTCAGCGCTGCGAGCCCGTGCGGGACGTCGAGAGCGTGAACGGCCCGCTCGACATTCTCGATCACGCGGCCCCGGCGGTCGGCGCGGGGATGAAGTTCGGCTTCGACTGCACCCGCCGCCTGCCCGGCGAAGAGCGCCAGGGGCGCATCTTTGACGCTCCGGTCACGGCCGCGCCCGGTCGACGCCTCCCCACGCCCGACGAATCCGCGGCGATGCTCGATGTGGCCAGGCGGGTGCCGGGGGTGCTCGATGCCGCGAATCCCGCGACGTGTGCGCACGGCTGGCTGTTCGTGCGGATCGACAAGCACGCGCCCGGGCAGGGTCTGGCGGCGGCGGAGAGCGTGGTGCGGGCGATCGTGGCCGCCGGGTTGCCCGTGCCGCCACGCGTGATCGCCGTCGACGCGCAAGCGAACGTGGGAAGCCTCGACGAATCACTCTTCCATTGGCTTGCGCACACCGACGTCTCTCGCGACAGTTCCGCCCTGCGGACGCCCGACGGGCTGGTCGAGGTCTATGACGCGACCGCGAAGGTGGAAGGCGACGAACGGCACGGCGTGCCGGTCCGCGCGTGGCCCCCGATGCTCGCCATGCCCGACGCCGTGCGCACACGCATGGCGGAGCGGCGTCACGAGCTGGGCCTGGACGACCGCCCGGCGATCTCGCGATAGACCTTCAGGGCCTCGCTCAGGGCGGCCGGGTCGCGCGTCTCGATCGCCCGGCGAATGCCCGGCAGGATCCAGTTGGCGTACCCGGAATTCTCGTCCGTCGAGACGTACCAGTTGCGGAACCAAGGTCGGCCCGGAATCCCGGGCCCGGGCAGCCAGCGCCGCGAAGAGGTCATCGCCTGCTGGTTGGCCAGGTTGAGCAGTCGCTGGCGATCGGCCTTGTTCAGCAGCAGCGCCTGCTGCCCCGGAAAGTGCCCGAGCCTGGGCACGTCCTGCACGGCCCGCGACTCTGCCAACGTCAGCAGCGCGTCGATCTCGGCGGGGTCGCCAAGCGGGCGGGTCGCCGCGAGCTCGCGGGCGGCCGGGGCGAGCGAACGCACGTGCCCGGCAAACTCGCGGGTGGCTCGTGGCGTGTCGAGGGGGAGCAACGGCGCGTCGGCGAGGCGAGCCGCCACCCCGATCGCCATGCGGGAGATCATCATCGCCGACTCGTAGTCGTCGCCGACGACCTTCCAGTACCAGGGCAAGGTGTCGTACGCGGAGTGGTAGCTGTTGCCCTTGCTACCCCCGGAGCCGAAGGACGCGCTGGGCACGCCCGCGTGCATGAGGAACCCGACGTGGTCGGACCCGCCGCCGACGTCCCCGATCGTGACGGTGCCGCCGGCGTTGGCGCGACGTGACCAGTCGTCAAAGACCGAGATCGAGTTGATCCGTGCCTGCGGAACAACTCGTGCGACGTCGGCGATGACGGTTTTGAGCTCGGGCGATGCGCTCGCGCCGAACTGGGTGCCCATGCTTGCCATGTCGAGGTTGATGTACGCGACGCCCGCGGCGGTGAGCAGGTCCCGGTGCCGCTCGACATGCTCGCACGACCCGATGATCCCGTGTTCTTCCGCACCCCAGGCGGCGAAGACGACGGTGCGCCTCGGGCGATGTCCCTGTCTGGCCTGATCGGCGAAGGCGCGGGCGGCCTCCATCACGGCGATGGTGCCGCACGTCGGGTCGGCGGCGCCGGCGTTCCACGCGTCGTGGTGGCAACCGATGATGACGCGGCGATCGGTCTCCGCCGGCTCGGTCGAGCCGCCGCGGAGCGTGGCGATGACGTTCGCCGTGCGCACCAGCTCGCGCTTCTGCTCCACCTTGAGCCGAACGCGCAGGTTCGGCCCGCCCGTAAGGCGGTAGGTGGTGCTGATGCCACCCTTCCATGACTCGGCGACTTCGGGCGGGAGGTTGTCGCCGGCCATGCGGCGCAGGATCTCGCCCGCCGGGCCGTAGCCCATGGGTTGCGCCGGGATGCGCGGGAGGGAGACGTCCTCGGGGTTCAGTCGGGCCGCGTTCTTGTCGGCAAAGACGCCGGGGGTCAGCGGGTCGCCCTGCCAGCCCGTGACGAGCAGAGAGCCGCGTTGCGTGCAGCACTCGTTGGACCATCCGCCCTCGGGATAGACCTCGCCCCGCACGAAGCCCGAGTCGGCGGGGTCGGTGAACATGATGACGGCGGCGGCGCCGGCCTCCTGGGCGAACTTCACCTTGAAGCCACGGTAGTTCCCGCCGTATCGGCAGATGACCACCTTGCCGGAGAGGTCGACACCCCACGAGCGGAGGCGGTCAAAGTCGGCCTTGGTGCCGTAGTTCGCGTAGACGACTTCGCCGTCGACGTCGCCGGACGCGGCATAGGCGAGGTAGGGGAAGGGCTCGGCGGCGGCGGAGACGACGGGATCGCCCCAGACCGGCTTCTCCTTGAGGTCGAGCGGAATGGTCTCGAGCGGGGTGATGACCTGCACCGAGGCGGCGATCGGGCGAGAGAGATACGCCCAGAATTCCTCGACCTCGACCGTCCAGCCATCGATCCCCTCGCCGTACTCGCGGAAGGCCTGCGCGATCGTCTCGATGACCTTCCAGTCGCCCGGGGTCCCGGCGACGTGCGGCTCAGAGGCCAGCGCGATGTGCATGTCGAGCAGGCGCTGCCTCGTGGGCGAGGCGATCAGGCGTTGCTCGTACGCCAGGTACTGGGCGCGTTCGTCCGAAGGCCAGCAGAGCAGCGTCGGGGCGTCCTGAGTCGACGGACGAACGTCGGCCGAGGCGAGCACCATCGCGGAACCGGCGAGAAAGGCGGCGATCATGAGAGGGATGTCTCCGAACGAGCGGGTGTGCGCTTCACAGCGCGGACGGCCTGGACGATGAACTGCGCCGCGAGGAGCAACAGTGCGGTGCCGACCGCGGCGTTGAGCACCTCGGCGTGCAGGAGCGACTGCTTGGCCCACGCGGTGCGGATGCCGCCCAGGATCTGGAGCGACAGTGCCGTCAGCGTGATGGACATCACAAAGAGCATGGGGAGGAAGGTGTACCAGCAGCGCCGGCCCTGGTTGTACAGCCAGACCGTGACGCCCAGAAGGGTGAGACTGGCCAGAAGCTGGTTGGACGTGCCGAAGAGAGTCCAGAAGAGGAGGTAGCTCTTGGGTTCCGCGGTCAGGAGAATGCCCAGCGGTGCGCCGACCGTGAGGAGCGACATGACGATGCCGGCCAGACGCGAGCGGAGCTGGAAGAGTTCCTGCAGGAGGTATCGCCCGAGGCGTGTGGCGACGTCGAGCGTGTCGAAGACGAAGGTGGCGACGGCCATGGTCCCGAAGGTCTTGGCGTAGACGAGGGCTTCGGGCCCGAGGATCACGGTCATGAAGCGGGCGATTCCCTCGCCGTAGATCGCGCCGGGCGGGAGCGGCTTGCCGTCGGCGCCACGGAGGTCGGCGGGCTCGACCATCATGATCGTGGAGAGGGCGATGATCGCGACGAAGCCTTCGAGGAGCATGGCCCCAAAGGCGACGGGCTTGCAGTGGCTTTCCTTGGCGATTTGTTTGCTGGTGGTGCCGCCGCAGACGAGCCCGTGGAACCCCGAGCACGCGCCGCAGGCGATGGTGACGAAGAGGAACGGGAAGACGATGGTGGTGAGCGGCGGGGCCTCTGCCGAGCCCGCAAAGACGCTGCCCAGGGCGGCGAGCCCACCGGCGTTTGGGTTGATCATGGGCTGCTTGATGGTGTAGTTGCCAAAGAGCAGCCCGACAACGCCGATGGCGATCGCGAGGTAGAGGACGAAGCCGCCGAGATACCCGCGACTCTGCTGGAGCAGCCAGACGGGGAGCATGGAGGCGACGAGGCAATACCCGAGGATGATCCAGTACCAGGTGGAAGGCGGGAGCACGAGGACGGTGGAGATGCGCGTGCCGACCCAGACGACGGCGAGCGTCGCCGGGACGAAGATGAGCGTCGAAAGCCACATCGGTGGCTTGAGCGTGCGCTCGACGATGCCCATGACGAGGGCGAGGAGGATGTAGAGGACGCTGGCGGCGGCGACGGCGCCGCCCTTGTTGAACTCCCCGCCGGCGATCAAGGCGAGGTCCGGATCGGTGCCGACAAAGGTGGCGACGGTGGCGTCGGTGAAGGCGACGATGACGTAGAGCAGGGCGAGCCAGATGAAGAGGGTGAGGGAGACGAAGGCCTTGGGCCCGAGGTTTCGGCGGGCGATCTCGGCGATGCTGTGGGCGCCGTGGCGGATGCTGGCGATGAGCGCGGAGAAGTCGTGGACGGCCCCGATGAAGACCACGCCCAGCAGGATCCAGAGGACGCAGGGGAGCCAGCCGAAGCTCTGGCACGCGAGGATCGGGCCGACGATCGGGCCGGCGGCGGCGATGGCGCTGAAGTGCTGCCCGAGCAGATAGAACGGGCGTGTGGGGACAAAGTCGATCCCGTCGGCCTTGGTGACGGCGGGGGTGGCCGAGCGGTCGTCGAGGTTGTACTGGCGGGCGATGTACGTCCCGTAGGCGAAATAGCCCGCGGTCAGCACGGCGATGGTGATCAGGGCGAGGAGGAGTAGACTCATGCGGCGAGCCCGGCGGCACGCGAGGATCCCGGCCGGCGGGCCGCGGGAGCATACCGGATGAACGTGCTGTGTCGCGCCAAACAACCTGCTGTGGCCCTCGAGACGACGCTGCTGCTCCACGGCGTGCCCCGTGCGGAATCCAAGACGCTGGCAGGATTGCTCGCGGCGGACGTGCGCGAGAGCGGCGCCAACCCCGCGATCGTCGGTGTCGTGCACGGCGTGCCGACGGTGGGGCTGAGCGAGGCCGAGTTGGATGAACTTCTCGCTGCCGCCCGCGTGGAGAAGGTGAACTCGGCCAATCTGGGGATTCTGATCCACCGCCGCGCGCACGCGGCGACGACGGTCTCGACCACGATGGAGCTCGCCGCGGCGGGCGGGGTGCGGGTCTTCGCGACGGGCGGTCTGGGTGGCGTCCACCGGGGCTATGGGACGCAACTGGACATCTCGGCTGATCTGGCCGCGTTCACGCGGTTCCCCGTCGCGGTGGTGACCTCGGGGGTCAAGTCGCTGCTGGACGTCGTGGCGACGCGCGAAGTGTTCGAATCGCTGGGCGTGCCGGTCGTGGGCTATCGGACCGAACGTTTCCCTGCTTTCTACCTGAGAGAGAGCGACGCCGACGTGGACGAAACCTTCGACGATCCGGCCGACTTGGCGAGGTTCGTGGCGGCTGAACTGGCACGAACGGGCCGAGGCGTTGTGGTGTGCAACCCCATCCCCAAATCAGAGGAAATCGATCGTCGCCAGTGGGATCGGTGGTTGGCGGATGCGACGGCGCAGGCGGGGGCGGCCGCCGGACGGGATGTGACGCCGGCAACGCTGGGGCGGCTGCACGAACTCTCGCAAGGGGCGACCCTTCGGGCGAACATCGCGCTGGTGCGCTCGAACGCGGCGTTGGCGGGTGCGATCGCGGCGCGGATGGTGTGAGCGGAACCACTCTTTTAGGTCATGTCTGGGGGCTGTGTTGGGATTGCGCAAACTTGGCCGGACGGCGTGATCGGGTGTTGGAGAAGAGGCCGGGGCCGACTAGGATGGTTCGGCGCGCAAGGTTGCGGCCTGTCTGGGCTTGGGAGTATCTCAGGCTCGGTCGGAAGAGGTCAGAGAGGTCCTCCAAGGTGACGTTCGGAGCGGTGCGTTCGGGCGGAGGCCCGAGCGCGAGTGGTCGGTGTCCCCACAGGGCGGCGGCCGAGGCGATGGTTGAGCAACTGGAGAGGTCGATTATGAAGAAGACGATGGGCGTGATTGGTCTGATCGGCGTGTGCGGGGCTGCGGCTCCGGTGTACGCGCAGGACAGCGTGGGCACCGGCACGGGCCTGGCGGGCGGGGACGCGCTGCCGGTCGACGTGGCGGGCGCGCCGTACCAGCGGGCGCAGTACGTGCTGGACCTGACGGCGTTCCGGTCGTCGTGGGGCAACCGCTTCGGGATGGCCCCTCTGAGCAAGGCGTCGACCGTGACCGGCGGGTACCGGGCCCAGAACGACAACACGCGCGAGTTCTTCAACGGTCAGTTGAGCGCGCAGTACATCAGCCAGAACGTCCGTCTGGACGTCCCCTCGGCGTCGTCGCAGTACTCGCTGTGGACGACGGCGGGTCAGGGCGTTCACCCGACGCGGAACACGCCCGGGCAGTTGATCGGCGGCCCGGCGGGCTCGTTCCAGTTCGGGTTCGGCTCGGCGGATTTCGGCTTTGACGGGAGCACGCCCCAGCGTTCGATGAACTCGATCATCGGCGGCGTGGTGAACGTTGATCCGGCGAACCCGGGTCGGCTGTACGTGACGCGCGTGGTGGCGGCGCACAATGCTCCGGCGGGTCAGCCGGCGCGTTCGGGGCTGGGCTTTGGCGCGGTGGACGCGTCGGGCAACGTGGTCTTCCGTGCGGACAACAACGATTCGCCGGCGGGTACTCCCGACCGGATCGTGGGCAACAACATCTTCCGGGTGCAGACGGTGGCGTACGGCGCGTTTGCCGGTCGCGCCCCGGCGGTGCTCAACGTGATCAGCAACCTGGGCGGCTCGGACGCTTCGGCGACGAACTGGGTGGTTGCCAACTCGTCGACGACGCACACGACTCCGACACTGGTCCCCGCCGGTGTGGGTGATCTTGCGCGTGGTTCGGCGATCGGTCTGACGTTTGGTCCGGCGTACTTCTTCGAGAGCGCGCTGAACTCGGTGACGACGAACGCGACCTACCGCGGCGCGGCGGCGGACAGCCGTGGCGGCGTGTCGTTTACCCCGGTGCAGATTTTCCCGGGTTCGACGGGGACGGCGGCGGCGATCACGAAGAACGCGACGGGCGGCGGCACCCCGGCCGAGAACCTCTCGATCTGGGGCACGACGGGCGTTGGCGGCGTGCTGTCGCAGTTCACGATCGCGGGCCCACGCAATCCGGGCCAGTTGATCAACGATCCGTGCTCGCCCGGCTTTGGCGGGTGGCTCTTCGACAACGGCGAGTTCCGTCACTACTCGGGCGCGGTGGCGTTCCGCGGGGGCAACGGGCAGATCGCGGTGGCGAAGGACCAGGCCGGTCGCGGGCTGGTCGCGGCGACGGCGGTCTCCGGGCTTCTGAACACCAACGACAGCCCGTACAACGCGATCATGGTGTACCGCTTTGACACCAACAATCCCAGCGCCGGTCAGTGGGTTGCGGCGGCGTGGTACGACTTCATCAACCTCCAGGGCAAGGCGATCCTGGGCGACTCGGGCAACGACGGGACGCCTTTCACGGGCGACGCGGGCGAGAACGACGGCGTGCTCGACCTGAACCCGAGCAGCGCGACGTACGACGCGCCGATCGGCCGTCTGGCGGCGTTCGCGGAGTTCACTGGGGCGGGCAACCGCCTCGGGCCGACGATGACCGCTCCGGCGTTCGACTCGGTGGGCAACATCTACTTCATCTCGGGCGTCAAGCTCAACAAGGCTGGCGGGTTCATCGACGACGACACGGCGCTGATCCGTGCGGTGTACGACCCGGCCAACTTCTGCTACCGCCTCGAGCTGCTGGTTGAGCTGGGTGACACCAAGCTCGGTCAGAACTCGGGCGTGCGGTACAACATCCCGTTCATGTCCTCGTCGCTGTCGACGGGCGCGAGCTCGAGCGGGTTCTGGTCGGGCAACGTGGCGTCGTACGCCTTCGGCGGGACGGACGCCAGCCAGTTCACCACGTCCGATCCGCGCACGCTGGGCGGGCTGGTGTTCAACGCGGGCATCGTCTATGACGTCGATGGCGACGGCGATTACGAGAACCCGACGTCGACCGGCGGCAACCCCGCCTCGGCCGACCAGGCGTACAACGCGCTCATGTACATCGGCAACATCGAGCCTCTCGAGGAGCCGGGCTGCCCGGCGGACTTCGACGGGGACGGCTTCGTCGACTTCTTCGACTTTGACGCGTACGTCGCGTGCTTCGAGGACGCGAACGCGTGTCCGCCCGGCAAGACGGCGGACTTTGACGGCGACGGGTTCATCGACTTCTTCGACTTCGACGCGTATGTGGCGGCCTTCGAGGCCGGCTGCTGATCTGACGCGGTGAGCAACGATCCTTTCCGGACCCTCGGCTTTCGCCGGGGGTCCGTTTCTTTTTGGATGGTGCGTGTTGCGGGCGGAGGTTGCGGCTATCCTCGTTTCCGGCAAGGGTTTATACTTGCCGATCGCAGAGGAGGAGACGGCATGCGGCGGACCGGAATCTGGATGAGCGTGGTGGTGGCGGTGGTCGTGCTGGCGGGGGCGGCGCGGGGCCAGTGGAGTCCGTCGTCGGGGCAGTGGGGGAAGACCGAGACGCGTGATCTTCGGGTGATGACGTGGAACGTGCAGGACGCCCTGTGCACCACACAGCCGAAGGTCGAGGGGTTCAATTCCTGGTGTGCGTTGGCGCGGATCGTCGCGGTGCTCAAGCCCGACGTGCTGGTGCTGCAGGAGTGCGGCGACAACTCGGGCAACGGGACGGGTTCGGGCGTGGACAGCGTGGCGAACCTGACGACGGTGATGAACTTGTTTGTCAACGGCGGGACGGATCCGTTCCTGGGCGGGGCGGTGACGAGCTATGTGCGGCTGTATGCGCCGACGGTGTCGCTGCCTTATGTGTATGTGGCGGACCAGACGGACGGGTTCAATCGGAACGTGGTGCTCAGCCGGTATCCGTTCACGGATCTGAACGGGGACACGCGGACGAGCGTGTCGACGTTCTTTGTGTCGGCGGACCTGTACGTGCCTTCGGGTGGGAATGCGGGGATCCGAGGGTTTGTGTTTTCAGAGATCGATCTTCCCGACGGGCAGTACGCCGGGGACGTGGTGGTGGGGACGTGCCACCTCAAGTCGGGCGGAGCGTCGGGGGATCTGGCGGAGCGGTTGATCGCGTCGCAGCGGACGGCGTACTACATCGATTATCTGTTCAACGGGGGAGGCGGATCGACGCCCGATCCGCGGGCGAGGATTGCGGATGCGCCGGCGGCGACGCGGGTGCTGACGGCGGAGACGCCGGTGATCTGGGGCGGGGATTTCAATGAGGACGAGAACACCAACGGTCGGAACGGCCCGGCGTGGTGGATGACCAAGGCGGCGACCGACGGGGGGACGGACGGGACGGACCGCGATCGGTCGGATTCGAGGTTTGATGATTCGCGGGACCCGCTCAACGCGAACAACACGACGAACCGGTACACGCAGGGGAGCAGCAAGTTGGACTACCTCTGCTGGCAGGATTCGGTGGCGGCGCTTCGGCGGAGCTTTGTGTTTGTGGCGTCGACGGCGGCTGCGGCGGCCGTGCCGGCCGAGCTGGCGACGTTCTCGAGCCCGTCGGGCGCGGGCATTCTGGCGAGCGATCACCGGCCGGTGGTGGCGGACTTTGTGCTGCCCGTGCCGGCGACGCCTCCGGGGGCGTTCTCGCTGATCTCGCCGGCGGACGGGGCCGTCGGGGTGTCGCTCGATCCGGTGCTGAGCTGGTCGGCCTCGTCGGGCGCGACGTCGTACACGGCGGTGGTATCGCTGAGCCCGACGCTGTCGCCGGCGGTGTGGACGGCGTCGGGGCTTGGGTCGACGTCGGTGCAGGTGCCTGGGGGCGTGCTGTCGACGTGCGGGACGTACTACTGGGGCGTGGTGGCGAGCGGTCCGGGGGGCAATCGCGCGTCGAGCCCGGCGTCGCGGGTGTTTCAGACGCCGATCCCTGCGGACTTCAACGGGGACGGCTTCCTGGACTTCTTCGACTTTGACGAGTTCGTGGACTGCTTCGAGGGCGTGGTGTGTCCGCCCGGCGGGACGGCGGACTTCGACGGGGACGGGTTCGTCGATTTCTTCGACTTTGACGCGTTCGTGATCGCGTTTGATCAGGGGTGCTGAGGTCGGGAAGGGTGGTGGCGTCAGGAGCCGCTGTGCTTCTTGAGCTCGGCGAGGGTGCCCTGGAGTTTCTTGCTCAGGAGGCTGAGCCTGACGAGCGAGCGGACGCGGGTGAGAAGTTCGAGGCGATTGACGGGCTTGGTGAGGAAGTCGTCGGCGCCGAGTTCGACGGCGCGTTCGACGTCGGCGACTTCGTTGAGGGCGGTGACGACGACGATGGGGATATCGCGCGTCGTCGGGTCGGTCTTGAGTTTCTGGCAGACCTGGAAGCCGCTCATGCGGGGCATCATGACGTCGAGGAGGATGAGGTCCGGCCTGCGGGCTTTGACCTTGTCGAGAGCTTCGAGCCCGTCATGGGCGGTGTGGAGTTCGGCTCCGAGTTCCTCGATGTAGGCGAGGAGGAGTTCGAGGTTCTGGTCGTTGTCGTCGACGAGCAGGATGCAAGCCCCGGCGAGGTCGCCCGTGCGGGCGGAGGCGGGAGAGGGGGTTGGCGTGGTCATGGTGGCTCCGGTTCTCGGGCGTACGAAGGGACGGGAGATTGTAAGCGTGCGGCGGCGTGGACTGCGGGCGCGGGGTGATCAAGGATTCTGCTGGGGGTCGGGCGGTCGGGAACGACAAGGAGAGAGGCATGGCGCTGGCGATCAAGGCGAGATCAACCTGGGAAGATCGGTTCAATCGCCCGACGATCGACGAGCTGGTCGAGGCGGTGCCGAAGATGTACCTGCCGGCGTTTGAGTCGGCGCGGTCGGGGCTGCAGGGGCTTGGGCTGACGGAGAGTCTGGGGTGGCACGGGGTGCCGTGGCGGTGGTCGCTGTCGTACGGCGTGAAGGAACGGGTGCTGGGGTATCTGGTGCCGAGCCCGACGAGGCCGGTGCTGGCGATGCCGGTGCCGATCGCGGTGGCGAGCGGGCTGTCGCCGAAGAAGTTCTCGAAGGCGGTTCGGGACATGCTGGCCCACGCGCCCCTGGTTGGGGACGTGAAGTGGCCGAGTTGGGAGTTGATCGGTCGCTCCCAGGCGGAGGAGCTGGTGTCGCTGGTTGGTGTGATTCGTGGAGCGGGATGAATGGGTCCGGGGGCCCCGGAAAGTGCGGGCGCGGGCCGGGATCGGCCCGGGGAATGGGCGGTGTGGCTGGAAGCAGGGTGTTCCGGTCGAGTCGAGGCGATCGACAGGCCGATGAAGGACGTCGCGGCAGAGGGAGTGACCGCGCGGTTGGCATGGAGGGCCCGATGGTGAAGCAAACGGTGGCGGTCGGGGTGCGTTGTGTGGCGGCGGCGTTCGGGGCGGCGTCGATGCTCGCGTCGGTTGCCTTCGCTCAGCCTCTCAACCAGAGCGTTCAGGAGTTGATCGCCCAGCGGAAGCTCGCGGCCGGGGATCGCGTGGGCGTCAGCATCGTTCGGTTGGGCAAGGACGGCACGGGGGATCGGGTGCTGGCGGACGTGCTGGCCTCGCGGGCCTTCATCCCCGCGTCCAATCAGAAGGTCTTCAGCACCGGGGCGGCGTTGCTCGTGCTTGGGCCCGAGTTCACGTTCCGGACGGAGTTCCAGCTCGACGGGGATCGGCTCATCATCAAGGGTTCGGGGGATCCGTCGCTGGGCGACCCCGAGCTGCTGGCCCGGTCGCCGGCGAAGCTGACGGTGCCGGATCTTCTGAACGCGATCGTGGGGTCGGTGAAGAAGGCGGGCGTCGAGCGGCTGAGCGAGGTGGTGGTGGATGACCGGGTGTTTGATCGGCAGTGGATCCATCCGCAGTGGCCGACGAGGCACCTTGGGGAGTCGTACGGGGCCCAGGTGGCGGGGGTGAACTTCCACGCGAACGTCCTGGCGATTTTCCCGACGCCGGCCAAGCAGCGCGGGGCGGCGCCCTCGCTGAGGCTTGAGCCGGATGTCGGATTCCTGCGGATTGACAACCTTGCCCGCAGCGTGCCGGGCGAGCCCAATACGGTCGGCGCGGAGCGGGTGAGCGATCAGAACGCCTTTCGGGTCAAGGGTGAGGTCGGGCAATCGGGTCAGTCGGCGGTTGAGGTGCCCCTGAACGACAACGCGACGTTCTTTGGGAAGGTCTTGGCCGAGCAGTTGCAGAGGCAGGGCGTGCGGGTGGAGCGTGCGGACGGGGCGAAGGGCGAGCAGGCGGTCCGCATGGTGGCCGAGGGGGAGACATTCGAGAACCCCAAGACGGTGGTCGTGGTGACGACGCCGATCGCGGACGTGGTGAAGCGGTGCAACACGGCGTCGATGAACCTGTACGCCGAGGCGTTGATGAAGCGCACGGGGCACGAGTTTGCCGGTCGGAACCAGCCGGGCTCGTGGGAGAACGGCGCGACGGCGTTGCGGACGCTGTTGTCGCAGCGGCTTGGGCCGAGCTTCGCGTCGGGCACGATCATCTCGGACGGGTCTGGTCTGTCGGAGGTCAACAAGGTGGCGCCGGCGACGGTGACGCGTTGGCTTTCGATGATGGCCGCCGAGCCGTCGATCGGGCCCGTGTACCTTGCGTCGATGGCGACGCCCGGGGAGGGCTCGCTGCGGACGCGGTTCGGGCGCAGCGGGCTGAAGAACAGCCTGCAGGCCAAGACCGGGTTTGTCAACGGCGTGTCGTGCCTGTCCGGGTACGTGACGCACGAGAAGAGCGGCGTGCGGGTGGCGTTCAGCATCCTGTGCAACGACGTGCCGCGGGGGGAGCGGCTCAACAACGCGATCGAGCTGCAGCGGGAGATCGTGAAGGAGATCGACGAGTGGGTGACCCGTCAGGCGTCGCGGGTTGAGGCGGCCGCCCCCGAGGGCGGACGATGACGTGATCGGGGTGGGGATCGGGGTGGGGATCGGGGT
>ERZ761603.1100-NODE-1100-length-21063-cov-47.021896_pt1 | contig 21063 bp, 20 predicted proteins | sample MGYA00511879_ERZ761603 | MGnify/ENA primary metagenome ERZ761603 (study PRJEB28899, sample SAMN02850040) | bioreactor sludge metagenome | biome: EBPR Sludge; feature: EBPR Bioreactor; material: flocular biomat | place: Australia: Thorneside Wastwater Treatment... | reverse complement strand
GTCAGATTCTGCGCCTCGTCGACGATCAGCAGGCAGCGCTTGCCCTTGCTCGTCAGGCCAATCAGGAACGCTTCAAGGGACTGCAGGACGTCGGATTTCTCGACGCCTTTCGTGTGAATGCCGAATGCAGCGCCGACTAGACGCAAGGTGTTGTCGGCATCACCCCGGGTACTCACCAGATGCGCCGCAATGATCTCGTCCGGATTCAGGCTGTCAAGCATCCTGCGAATGATCGTCGTCTTGCCCATGCCCAGTTCCCCGGTAATGACGACGAAGCCTTCATTCTGCTGCATGCCGTACTCGAGATACGCAGTTGCGCGCAGATGTGCCTCGCTGGGGAAATAGAACTTCGGATCGGGGTTTGCCAGGAACGGCTTGCCGGTCAACCCATAGAAGGACGCGTATTTCCGCTCGCGCAATTTCCGGAATTTCAGCACGTCGACCGCGTAAAGCACCCCGGTCACGACCGTCAGCACGAAAAGAATAAGGGCAAAATTCATTCGATGAGATCTCAGCTATCGACACGCAGGATGGCCAGGAAGGCCTCCTGCGGAATTTCCACGCTGCCGACCTGCTTCATGCGCTTCTTGCCGGCCTTCTGCTTTTCTAGCAGCTTTCTCTTGCGTGTGATGTCGCCGCCATAGCACTTGGCCAGTACGTCCTTGCGCATCGCCTTGACGTTCTCGCGGGCAACGATATGCGATCCGATCGCCGCCTGGATCGCCACGTCGTACATCTGACGCGGAATCAGCTCGCGCATCTTGGACGCCAGCTCACGTCCGCGGAACTGCGAGTTGGCGCGATGAACGATCAGCGACAGGGCATCTACCTTTTCGTTGTTGATGAGAATATCCAGCTTGACCACATCGGCCGCGCGGTATTCCCTGAACTCGTAGTCAAGCGAGGCATAGCCTTTCGAGCACGATTTCAGGCGGTCGAAGAAATCCATCACCACTTCGGCCATCGGGATTTCGTAAACCAGCTTCACCTGCCGGCCGTGGTAATGCATGTCGATCTGATTGCCGCGCTTCTGGTTGCACAGCGTGATGACGTTGCCCAGGTAATCCTGCGGCACGAAGATCGTGGCGGTGATGATCGGCTCGCGCACTTCTTCGACCTTGCTCAGATCCGGCAGCTTGGCCGGGTTTTCGACCTCGACAACCGAGCCGTCGCGCATGACCACTTCGTAGACAACGGTGGGCGCCGTGGTGATCAGATCCTGATCGAATTCGCGCTCCAGACGCTCCTGCACGATCTCCATGTGCAGCAGGCCCAGGAATCCGCAGCGGAAACCGAAACCCAGCGCCTGCGAAACCTCCGGCTCGTAGTGCAGCGAAGCATCGTTGAGCTTCAGTTTTTCCAGAGATTCGCGCAGCGAGTCGTACTGATTGGACTCGACCGGGTAAAGTCCGGCGAAAACCTGCGGCTTGATTTCCTTGAAGCCCGGCAATGGTTCGCTCGCCTTGCGGTCGACCCTGGTGATCGTGTCCCCAACCCTGGCTGCCTGCAATTCCTTGATCCCGGCGATGACGAACCCCACTTCGCCTGCACGCAGCGCGTCGCGCGCAACCGACTTCGGGGAAAACACGCCGACCTGTTCGCAGAGCTGCTGGGCGCCACTTGCCATGAACAAAAGCTTGTCCTTCGGGCGCATGACGCCGTCAACAACACGCACGAGCATGACGACGCCGACGTAGTTGTCGAACCAGGAGTCGATGATCAAGGCCTTGAGCGGCCCGTCCGGATCGCCCTTCGGTGGCGGAATGCGCGCAACCACCGCTTCGAGGATATCGTCGACGCCGCGGCCGGTCTTGGCAGACGCAAGGACGGCGTCGGTCGCGTCGATGCCTATCACGTCCTCGATCTCCTGCCGCGCATTATCGGGGTCAGCCGAGGGAAGATCGATCTTGTTCAGCACCGGCACGACCTCGACGTCGAGTTCAAGCGCCGTGTAGCAGTTGGCGACGGTCTGCGCCTCGACACCCTGCGAGGCGTCGACAACTAGGAGGGCGCCTTCGCAGGCGGACAATGACCGCGACACCTCATATGAAAAGTCGACGTGGCCCGGCGTATCGATCAGGTTCAGATTGTAGATCTTGCCGTCACGTGCCTTGTACTGGAGCGCCGCGGTCTGCGCCTTGATGGTGATGCCGCGCTCGCGCTCGATATCCATCGAGTCGAGCACCTGGGCCTCCATCTCGCGATCCGAAAGCCCACCGCAAAGATGGATGATACGATCGGCAAGCGTCGATTTCCCGTGGTCGATATGGGCGATTATGGAGAAGTTGCGGATGTGATCCATTGCTGCGAGAAAAAAAGGGCGCTTTCGAGGCGCCCTTCCTTGTTCAGAAGGCCTTGAATTCTAGCGGATTCCGGCCAAGTATTCACGGGTTTTGGCCTCGTCCAGGAAGTAATGGCAGATTTCGCTCTCGCCATGCAGCAGAACGGGTACCAGTTCGTCATATCTGGCTTCGAGCCCGGGGTCGGAATCCACATCGAGAACCGTCACCGAAGCACCGAATTCTTCCGCCAATGGTACCAGAGCCACCTCCATCTCCTGACAAAGGTGGCAGTAGCTCCGGCTGAGAAGCGTCAGTTCAATTGCCATTGAGTCCCTTGATGGTGACAAAGGTCTGCATCTCGCCGCGGCGGACCAGGAGCGTGATGTTGCTGCCCTTTTCGAATTGCGCCAGCAACTTGTTGAACTGCTCGACCGTCGTCACTTCGGTCGTTGCCCCCTTGCTGATCAGAGCGATGATGATGTCGCCGGCCCGGAGGTCGACGCGCGCACTGGTGCCGCGAACGTCCTGGATCAGCAGGCCTGACGACATCTTGAGTTCGCGCCTTTGCTCTGCAGTCAGTTCGCTGACCACGAGTCCGAGGCGATTGGCCTTCTGTTCCGCGGGCTTGCCGCCACGGGAAGGGCGACTGGAAGCCGTCTTCTCGTCACTCATTTCGCCCACGGTCACCGCAATGTCGCGGGTTGCGCCCTTGCGCCAGACCTGGAGCGTCGATCGGGTTCCCGGCTTGGTTGCACCTACCATGCGCGGGAGATCGGCGGAAGCGCTGATCGGCTTGCCATCGAACTTGAGGATGACGTCGCCCGGCTCGAGTCCCGCCTTGTCGGCCGGCCCGCCCTTTTCGACCGCATTGACGACGGCGCCCATCGGCTTGCCCAATGCCAGTGACTCGGCGAGTTCCTTGCTGACCTCCTGAATGACCACGCCGAGTCGCCCGCGGCTGACTTTGCCCGAAACGCGCAACTGGTTCTGGATTTCCATCGCGACATCGATCGGAATGGCAAAGGAGACGCCCATATAGCCGCCGCTGCGACTGTAGATCTGCGAATTGATGCCGACCACCTCGCCGCGCAGGTTGAACAGCGGACCGCCGGAATTGCCGGGATTGATCGCGACATCGGTCTGGATGAAGGGGACGTAGTTTTCTTGCGGCAACGAACGGCCCTTGGCCGAGACGATGCCCGCCGTCACCGAATTGTCGAAACCGAACGGCGAACCGATGGCGACGACCCATTCGCCGACCCTGAGTTGGCCCGGGTCGCCCATCCTTACGGCCGGGAGTCCGCTGGCCTCGATCTTCAGCAGCGCGATATCCGTGCGTTTGTCGGCACCGATGATCTTCGCCTTGAATTCACGCTTGTCGGTCAGGCGCACGGTGACTTCATCGGCACCTTCGACGACATGGGCATTGGTCAGGAGATAGCCGTCCTGACTGACAATGAAGCCTGACCCGAGCGACTTGTTCTCGAACTCGCGCGGCGTGTTCCCACCGGGTCCCCGGGGAATGAAACGCTTGAAGAATTCGAAGGCCGGGTCGTTCTCATCGAACGGAAAGGGCATTCCCTGGTTGCCGCGCATCACCTGCGTCGTGCTGATATTGACCACGGCGGGTCCCTGTTTCTCGGCCAGTTCGGTAAAGTCCGGCAGACCGCGGGTCTGTGCCGGCGCGATGGACGAAGCGAGAAGGAGTGACAAGATAGCCAGAAAACGTTTCATTGGCGGTTACCTCTGTATAACTCAAGACGAACGGGAAATGATTTGCGGACGAATTGCGGAAATCCCTGTGTCCGCTGCCGCACGGCGACGAACATGCAGGAACGCAATGAACAGACCGGCCACGGCGCCAAGCATCGCGCCCGGATCATCGCCGAGGAACATCCCGAGCGCGGCGCCGGCGATGGCTGCGGTCAACGGCAGAACGTAGGCCAGATTCGCGCTGCGGCGGACGCTGCCGGCAGATATTGCGACCGTCACATGATCACCGATCCCGGCACCGATTTGGTTGGCGACGCGATAGGTTCTCGGCGTGGAACAGAACATCCGGGTCAGCTGCTGCCCCCCGCAGCCGCCCGTTTCGTGGCAGCGTCCGCAACCTTCCGGCTCCACCTCGACCAGGGCATCGGCTTGGCCGATCTCTCGGACGACGGCGCGGATCGTGCTTGGTTCGGAACTCATCGATTACCAGCGGCGGTCCGGCGCGATATCGAGCAAGGGGCGCAGCTTTTCGGCCACCGCCTCACGGGCGCGAAAGATTCGCGAGCGCACGGTGCCGATCGGACAATCCATCATTTCCGCGATCTCCTCGTAGGAAAGGCCATCAATTTCTCGCAGGACGATCGCCCGGCGCAACTCTTCGGGCAGTGCGTCGATGGCGGAATTGACGGTTTCCCCGATCTGCTTCGACATCAGAAGGCTTTCCGGGGTGTTGATATCACGCAACTGATCGGCGGACTCGAAGGTTTCGGCTTGCTCGCTGTCGAACTGGGTCGACGTCGGTGCGCGCCTGCCCTGAGCTACCAGGTAGTTCTTGGCAGTATTGATGCCAATCCGGTAGAGCCAGGTGTAGAAGGCGCTGTCACCGCGAAACGACGGCAAGGCCCGGTAGGCCTTGACGAAGGCTTCCTGGGTCACATCCTCGATTTCCGCGGCATCGCGAATGAAACGCGACAGCAGACGCCCCAGCTTGCGCTGATACTTGCTGACCAACTGATCAAAGGCGTGTCGATCGCCAGCTTGCGCCCGCTCGACCAGAATCTGGTCAATCTCGCGCTCGCTCATAAGCTCTTGCATGCTCTGTCAGATTTTCACCGGTATCTTCGTCGAGCGGAGTATATCCCAGCCGAATTGCACGGGCAGATATGTCGTTGCCCATAATTGTGACCATCTGTAACCGCAGGAGGCGTTGTTGCCATGCTATATTTCGCGCTGGGCAATCCCGCTAGAGAAGAGCGTTGCAGAATTTCGATGTCCTGATCATCGGCAGTGGCCTCGCCGGACAATCAGCCGCGCTTCGACTGGCCGGGCATTGCCGGGTGGCGCTCGTCAGCAAGCGTGGTCTTGAGGATTCGGCATCCGGCTGGGCACAAGGGGGCATTGCCGCTGTTCTCGACAGCAAGGATTCGATCGAGGCTCATATTCGCGACACCCTGGTCGCCGGCGCCTGGCTCAACGACGAGGAGGCGACCCGTTTCGTCGTCGAGAACGGTCGCCGTGCCATCGCTTGGCTGATTGCTCAAGGCGTTCCCTTCACCCAGGATGAAGCCGGATACCACCTGACGCGCGAAGGCGGACACAGCGCACGACGGGTCATACACGTCGCCGATGCGACCGGGTCGGCGGTTCAGGAAGCGTTGACCCGCCAGGTGCGCGCCACACCCAATATCAAGGTTTTCGAAAACCATATCGCCATCGACCTGATAACCGGCGCCAAACTCGCCATTGGCGAGAACCGCTGTTTCGGAGCCCACGTCCTCGACAGTCGTAGTGGCGACGTCATCACTATTGGCGCCCCCAGCACCCTTATCGCGACCGGTGGCGCCGGCAAGGTCTACCTGTACACGACGAATCCCGACACCTCCACCGGCGATGGCGTAGCCATGGCTTGGCGGGCCGGCTGCCGGGTCGCCAATATGGAATTCATCCAGTTCCACCCGACCTGCCTGTATCATCCGCTAGCGAAGTCTTTCCTGATCTCCGAAGCGGTGCGCGGCGAAGGCGGCCTGCTCCGTCTGCCGGATGGCACCCGCTTCATGCCGAGGCATGACAACCGCGCCGAACTCGCGCCGCGTGACATCGTCGCTCGCGCCATCGACTTCGAAATGAAGAAGCGCGGTCTGGATTGCGTCTATCTGGACATCACCCACAAGGGCGAGGAATTCATCCGGGCGCATTTCCCGAATATCCATGCCCGTTGCCTCGAGCTGGGCATCGATATCGCCAGCGAGCCGATTCCCGTCGTACCGGCGGCCCACTATACCTGCGGCGGGATCATCAGCGACTTGCGCGGGAGAACCGACGTGAAGGGCCTCTATGTTGCCGGCGAAGCTTCATGCACCGGACTCCATGGCGCCAATCGACTGGCCTCGAACTCGCTGCTCGAATGCTTGGTCTTTGCCGAAGCTGCGGTCAACGATATCCTGGGTCGCAAGACCGGCCGACTCCCCCGCTTGCCCCAATGGGATGAAAGCCGCGTCACCAATGCCGACGAGGAAGTGGTAATTTCCCACAACTGGGACGAATTGCGTCGCTTCATGTGGGACTACGTCGGCATTGTCCGCACCACGAAGCGGCTCAAACGTGCGCAGAACCGCATCCGCTTGCTGAAGTGGGAAATCGAGGAGTTCTACGCCAATTTCCGCGTCAGTCATGACCTCATCGAACTGCGCAATCTGGTCGTCACCGCCGACCTGATCATCCGTTGCGCCATGCGGCGCAAGGAGAGCCGCGGGCTGCACTTTTCGCGTGACCATCCGGAAACGCTGCCGCGCGCGAAAAGCACGATTCTCAGAAATCGCCTGAGACGTCGCTGACTGGCGCCCGCCAGCGCAGCCAGACCCGCAGGCGGCGAAATTCATCGGGCGCCGCAGAATCAGGCGCGACCACGATGAGCAACTTGCCTTCCGCGTGCGCGAGACGTATTACCGTCAGCCAGGGATGTGCCGTCGCACCGGGAAGCACACGAACAGTGGAGAACTCCGGCTCACCTGCGGCCAGACAACTGACCCGTCCGTCTTCCGCAATGCGCAAGACCCGGATTCGCGGCGTCAATGCATGCGCTGCCGAGACCCCCGCCAGAAGGGTCACGACTGTCAGCAGGAAGGAAGTGACCGGAGACCAGGCCGCAAACGCCAGCGCAAGAAGGCCGACGACGGTTGAAACGAGAAGGATGCCATCGACCAGGCACGACCGGCGCAGTCCGATGGTTGTCGGCAACTGCAACGTTCCCTGCCGAGTACCGAGATCTGGCGCGAGATCAGATGCGCTTGAAGGCGACGGTGCTGTTCGTGCCGCCAAAACCGAACGAGTTCGAGAGGGCAGCGTCGATCCTCATCGGGCGCGCCTGATTCGCACAGTAGTCGAGGTCGCAGCGCTCGTCCTGGTTGAAGATGTTGATGGTCGGCGGCGAAATCTGATTGTGCAGCGCCAGCGCCGTGAACACCGCTTCGATCCCGCCCGCCGCGCCGAGCAGGTGGCCGGTCATCGACTTGGTGGAATTGACCACGATATTCTTCGCGGCGTCGCCGAAAGCACTCTTGACCGCCATCGTCTCGGCGACGTCACCAAGCGGCGTCGAGGTGCCATGGGCATTCACATACTGGATGTCGGATGGAGACAGTCCGGCATTCTTCAGGGCGGCCAGCATGCAGCGACGGGCGCCGTCGCCGCTCTCCGCCGGCTGCGTCATGTGATAGGCATCGGCGCTCATGCCGTAACCGGCCACTTCGGCGTAGATCCTCGCGCCGCGAGCTTTGGCGTGCTCGTACTCCTCGAGCACCATGCACCCGGCCCCTTCACCGAGAACGAAACCATCGCGATCCCTGTCCCACGGCCGGCTGGCGGTGGTCGGGTCGTCGTTGCGCGTTGAGAGCGCGCGAGCGGCGCAGAAGCCCCCTATGCCAAGAGGTGACACGGTCGATTCCGCGCCTCCGGCGACCATGATGTCGGCGTCACCGTATTCAATGATGCGCGCGGCGTCGCCTACCGAATGGGTGCCGGTCGAGCAGGCGGTCACCAGCGCGATGTTCGGGCCCTTGAAGCCGTACATGATCGACAGGTTGCCAGAAATCATGTTGATGATCGAGCCGGGAACGAAGAACGGCGACACCTTGCGGACACCGCCGGCATTGTATTCGTCCTTGGTCACCTCGATCAGCGGCAGGCCACCGATACCCGAACCGATCGACACTCCCACACGCTCGAGGTCGGCAACATTTTCCTGGTCCAGACCGGCGTCACGCACCGCCTGAATCCCCGCCGCCATGCCGAAATGGATGAAGGTATCCATGCGGCGCGCGTCCTTGGACGAAATGTAGCTGGCAACGTCAAAGCCTCTGACCTCGCCGGCAATCTGCACCGGGAAGGCGGACGTATCGAACTTGCTGACACGGACAATGCCGGAACGGCCAGCCACGATGTTCCGCCAACATTCTTCTACGGTATTTCCGACCGGGCTAACAAGACCCAGTCCAGTGATTACGACTCTGCGACGTGCCAAGGTGAACTCCGAATACAAATGCGGCAAGGCCGACCATGGGGCCGGCCTTGTCGCTGAATCCGACGATATGAATCAGGCCTTGTTGGCCAGGATATAGTCGACAGCCTGCTGGACCGTGGTGATCTTCTCGGCCTGTTCGTCAGGAATTTCGCACTCGAATTCCTCTTCGAGCGCCATCACCAGTTCGACGGTGTCCAGCGAATCCGCGCCCAGATCGTCGACGAAAGACGACTCGTTCTTGATGTCCGCTTCATTGACGCCCAACTGTTCGGCGACAATCTTTTTGACGCGCTCTACGATGTTATCCATTAAAAAGACTCCTTCCCTCTCGGGGTGCGTAAAAAAACGTTGTTAGTTTACCAAAAGCTGGCGCTTCGGGAAATCAATCCATGAACATGCCGCCATTCACATGCACTGTCGTGCCCGTGACGTAGCTGGCAGCCGGGGAAACCAGAAAACCCACGGCCCCGGCGACATCTTCCGGGGTGCCGGCACGACCGAGCGGAATCGTGGCCAGCATTGCTTGCCTTTGCTCATCGGTCAAGGCATGGGTCATGTCGGTGGCGATATAGCCCGGAGCGACGCAGTTGACCGTGATGTTGCGGCTGCCGAGTTCCCGTGCCAGCGATCGGGTGAGACCGGCAACGCCGGCCTTCGCCGCACAGTAGTTGGCCTGGCCGGGATTGCCGGAATAGCCGACGACGGAGGTGATATTGACCACACGCCCGAATCGCGCCTTCATCATTCCGCGCATGACGCCGCGCGTCAGACGGAAAACGGCCTTCAGGTTGGTATCGATCACCGCGTCCCACTCGTCGTCACCCATGCGCATCGCCAGGTTGTCGCGGGTAATCCCCGCATTGTTGACCAGTATGGTGATGACGCCGAATTCCTTGGCGGCATCTGCCAGGACATCGTCGGTCCGGGCGGTATCCGTTACGTCGAGCACGACACCCTTGCCCTTGTTGCCAGCTTCGGCGAGACACGCGGAAATCCTGGCGGCCCCGTCTTCGCTGGTTGCGGTGCCGATCACCGTCGCGCCCTGCCTGCCGAGTTCCAGCGCAATGGCGCGGCCAATGCCGCGTGTGGCGCCAGTGACGAAGGCGATCTTGTCATTCAGCATGGCTCACTCCAGGCCCAGGTTGGCGTCGATGGAAGCGGCATCCGCCAGCGCCACACCAGTGACACCACCGGCGCAGCGCTTGGTCAGTCCGGCGAGCACTTTGCCCGGACCGCACTCGGCAACGGTCGACACGCCCAGAGCAGCCATTCTCTGGATGGTCTCGACCCATCGTACCGGGTTGTAAGCCTGACGGACCAGCGCATCCTTGATGCGTTCCGGTTCGCTCTCGATGGCGACATCGACATTGTTGATCACTGGAACAACCGGCTTCACGAAGTCCAGCTCCGCCAGACGCGCCGCCAGCTTGTCGGCTGCCGGGCGGATCAGCGACGAATGGAACGGCGCGGAAACCGGGAGGGCCTTTGCCATCTTGGCGCCACGCGCCTTGCAGGCCTCCATGGCGCGCTCGACCGCCGCCTTGTGCCCGGCAATGACCGTCTGACCAGCGGCATTGAAATTGACCGGCTCGACAACCTCGCCTTGCGCTGCCTCGCTACAGGCGGCGGCGATACCCTCATCCTCGAGGCCAAGAATTGCCGCCATGGCGCCTGTGCCAAACGGAACGGCTTCCTGCATCGCGGCTGCGCGCAGCCGAACGAGCGGCACTGCATCCTTGAGTTCGATGACGCCGGCGGCGACCAGTGCCGAATACTCGCCGAGACTGTGACCGGCTACGACAGCGGGGATGCGGCCACCCTTCTCCCGCCAAAGCCGCCAGGCAGCAATGCCGGCAGTCAGCATGACTGGCTGCGTGTTCACTGTCTGCGCAAGTGCTTCCGCCGGACCTTCAGCGACCATCGCCCAGAGGTCATCGCCAAGAGCAGCGGAAGCCTCGTCGAAGGTTGCGCGCACCATGGCAGCATCGCCGTAGGCAGTCATCATGCCAACGCTTTGGGAGCCCTGGCCTGGAAATACGAAAGCGAAAGACATGTTTTCCCTCTCCCGGATCAGAATTCGAGCAGGGCCGCGCCCCAGGTGAAGCCACCGCCGACGCCTTCCAGCAGCACTCTCTGGCCCCTCCGGATGCGCCCGTCACGCACCGCTTCATCGAGTGCCAGCGGCACCGACGCGGCGGAAGTGTTGCCATGGCGATCGACGGTGATGATCACCCGGTCGCGGTCAATGCCAAGTTTCTTTGCGGTGGCTTCCATGATACGAATATTTGCCTGATGCGGAATCAGCCAGTCTACTGCGTTCGTCGGGATGCCAGCGTCCACGCACACCTCTTCGGCGACCTCAGCCAGAACACGCACGGCGAACTTGAAGACCGCCTGACCGTCCATGCGCAGGAATGGGTCGCCGGTGACCTGGCCCCCGCAGACCTGGCCCGGAACATTCAGGATGCCGTTCTGGGTGCCATCGGCATGCATCGCCGTGGTCAGGATCCCTGGCTCTTCCGCCGCTTCGAGGACCACCGCCCCGGCCCCGTCACCGAACAGCACACAGGTGCCCCGATCGTTCCAGTCGAGAATCCGCGAAAACACTTCGGCGCCGATGACCAGCGCCTTGCTGTGGCTGCCCGAGCGGATGAATTTCTCGGCGATCCCCAGAGCATAGACGAAGCCGCTGCAGACGGCCTGGACGTCGAACGCGGCAGCGCCCTTGCTGCTGCCGAGCCTGCCCTGGATAAGGCAGGCGGTACTGGGAAAGATGAAATCCGGAGTCGATGTCGCGACGATGATCAGGTCAATGTCGCTGGCCGCGACGCCTGCCATATCCAGCGCCCGCTGCGCAGCGACCAGCCCCAGTTCGCTTGAGGTCGTTTCCGGCGCCGCCAGGAAGCGGCTGCGAATGCCCGTACGCGAAACGATCCACTCGTCATTGCTGTCGATGCCGCGCGCCGCCAGGTCGTCATTGCTGACCGCGGTGCCGGGAAGGTAGCTGCCGGTGCCGGTCAGTCGCGCATACATTCAGGCGCCCTCCTCGACGCTGGCAACCGGCGCGTCGGTCAGCGCTGCAATGCGCGCGGCGATCCGCTCGAGGACGCGGTTCTCGGCCGCATCATAGGCACGGCCAATGGCGTAGCCAAAAGCGAAAGGATCGGCCGATCCGTGGCTCTTGACCGATATGCCGCGCAGGCCCAGCAGGATGGCCCCGTTGTAGCGGCGATGGTCGAAGCGTTGCTTGAAATTGTTGAGGACAGACATCGCAATGACGGCTGCCAACTTGGTCATCCAGTTGCGCTTGAACTCCCCGCGCAGCGAGGAACCCAGCATCTGCGCCAGCCCCTCCGACGCTTTCAGCGCAACATTGCCGACGAAACCGTCGCAGACGACGACATCGGCATCGCCCTTGTAGATGCCATCGCCCTCGACGTTGCCGATGAAATTGAGGTCCGCCGCGCGGAGAAGGTCGGCGGCGGCCTTGACCGCCTCGTTGCCCTTGATCTCCTCCTCGCCGATATTGAGGATGCCGACGGTCGGGCGCTCGCTGTGCTCCATGGCGGCGACCAGCATCGCACCCATGATGCCGAACTGGAGCAGATGTTCCGGTCCGCAATCGACGTTGGCACCAAGGTCGAGCATGTGGGTATGCCCTTTGGCTGTTGGCACGGCTGCACAGATCGCCGGTCGCTCGATTCCCGGCATCATCTTCATCACAAACCGTGAAATCGCCATCAGCGCACCGGTGTTGCCCGCCGACACGCAGGCATCCGCCTCGCCATTCCTGACAAGGTTGATCGCTACCCGCATCGACGAATCCTTTTTGTTGCGCAATGCGAGCGCGGGCGATTCGTGCATCTCCACAAGTTCCGACGCGTGGACGACACGCAGGCGGGAATCAGCAGCCCGATTGCCCAGCAGCGGTTGCAACATTTCCTCGCGGCCGACGAGGATCAGGCTGGCGGCGGGATGGTCTTCGAGGAAACGCAGGGACGCCGGCACCGTGACCGACGGTCCGTGGTCTCCTCCCATGCAATCGATGGCGATGCGGGCTGTCATGGCAAAACAAAAGGCAGGCGACCCGGGACGGACCGCCTGCCCTTCATTCAACGATCACTCGCCCTTGGCCTTGAGCACCTTCTTGCCGCGATAAACGCCATTCGGCGACACATGGTGGCGCAGATGCACTTCGCCGGTAGCCGGCTCGACGGCCAGCGGCGGATTGGACAGGAAGTCGTGAGCGCGATGCATGCCACGCTTGGAAGGGGATTTCTTGTTCTGTTGAACAGCCATTTCTCTTACTCCAAAAAAATCAGTTCAGCTTGCCTCTGAGTCCGGCCAGTTGCGCGAACGGATGAATCCGCTCGCCTGCAACGACCGAGCTTGGCAAACCACATCCTTCATGCCTTGGCGCAACCGGCAGAGCCAGAAGGATTTCGTCCTCCACCAATTCGGCTACATCCAGTTTGCCCGCCACCGGCAGGAAATCACGCGTGTCGTCTTCCATCTCGTCCTGCGACACCTCAACACCTTCCGGAAGCAGTTCCAGGAAAATATCGACATCAAGCTCGAACGGAACGGCTTCAAGACAGCGCTGACAGGCCAGCAGGAGCGATCCCGAAACCTCAAGATGCAGCAACGACTCTCCCCTTTCCCCGGTCAGTCCGCCGATGCGGAAGCCCACTTCTCCAGCCGTCTCGGCTAGCAGGTCATGCAGGCGCTCAAGGCTGGATAGCGCCAGCTTTCCCTCAACGACACGACGCTCACGGGAAAACGCGAAAGCATCCGAAATCCTTTTCAAGCTCAAGCTCTTGCGACTCAAACATGTAATGATATTATCTCTTGCGCCCTAAGTCAAAACAAAGTGTCACTTTAAGAAGTTCCGGCAACACTCTGTTATATTGGAAGTTTTATGTCACAGGCCCTGATTCTTGCGTCGACTTCGCCATACCGTCGCGAATTGCTGGGCCGTCTCGGCTTGCCGTTTGCAGTTGCCAGCCCGCTAACCGACGAAAGTCGTTGGCCAGGAGAAACCCCGGAAGCAATGGCATTGCGTCTTTCAGAAGCCAAGGCGCGGGCCGTCGCGAACGCCCATCCCGACGCCCTGATCATCGGCAGCGACCAGGTTGCCACGGTCGATGGCCTGATCTACGGCAAGCCGGGATGCCATGAGCGCGCAGTCGAGCAATTGCGTGCCCTCTCGGGGAAGACGGTCAATTTCTTCAGCGGCCTCTGCCTCTATAACGCCCGCACCGGTTTGGCCGAGGTCTGTGGTGTCCCTACCCTGGTTACCTTCCGCGACCTGAGCGATGAAGAGATCGAAAGCTACCTGTGCCGCGAGCCGGCCTTTGATTGCGCCGGTTCCGCCCGCGCCGAAGGTCTCGGGATCGCGCTTCTGTGCCGTATCGTCGGCGATGATCCGAATGCGCTGATCGGTCTGCCCCTGATCGCCCTTTGTGCCCTGCTGCGGCGACAGGGCGTGGCGATTCCCTGATGGCGGGGACGCTCTTTCTGATACCTGTGCCGCTCGGCCCGACACCGCCTGAAGAATCGCTCCCGGCAAGTGTGCTGGCCGCGGTCCGTCCGCTCTCCCACTTCATTGTCGAACAGCCGAAGAGCGCCCGCGCCTTCCTGAAGGCGCTCTCCACCGACGTGCCTTTGCAGGAATTGCAGCTTGCCGAACTCAACGAGCACACCAGGCCGGAAGCGCTGGAACGCCTGCTGCTGCCACTACGCGCTGGCCATGATGTCGGGCTGCTCTCGGAAGCGGGCTGCCCGGCTGTTGCCGACCCCGGTGCCAGCCTGGTGGCGCTCGCCCAGCAGGAATACATCCGCGTCGTCCCGCTGATCGGTCCCTCCTCGCTGCTGCTGGCGCTCATGGCTTCGGGCCTGAACGGACAGCGTTTTGCCTTCCACGGCTATCTTCCGGCAAAGGAAGCCGAGCGGGCGAAAGCCTTGCGCGACCTCGAAAGCGAGTCGCGAACGCGGCAGCAAACGCAAATCTTCATCGAAACGCCTTACCGCAACCAGCCGCTATTCGCAACCGCCCTGCAGGTCTGTGATCCGGCAACCCGCCTGACCCTGGCAACCGACCTGACGCTGCCGGGCGAATCGGTCGTGACACGCACGATCCGGCAGTGGAAAAAGCAAACGCCGCCCGTAATCGAGCGGCGTCCGACGGTGTTCCTGCTGTTGGCGTGAGCAGCCTCAGCGCAGGCTGACGCCAGCCGCGGCTTCGGAAAGCCCCTTCCACATGGTGTTGACAGCGCCAGCCCCGAGGCGCCTGGCAAACCGCTCGGCGATGTTGTCTCTGACCGAATAATCGAGCACCTTCTCGGCCTTGATCACATCGCGCGCCACCGAATCGACACTGCCGAAGTCGTCGGCCAGACCGAGCTTGACGCTTTGGTCACCGGTCCACATCAGCCCCGAGAACATTTCCGGGGTTTCCTTGAGACGTTCGCCACGCCCGGCTTTGACGACGTCGATGAACTGCCGGTGAATTTCGTCGAGCATGACCTGCGCGTGCGCTGTCTGATTCGGATTCTGTGGCGAGAACGGGTCGAGAAAGCCCTTGTTGTTGCCGGCCGTCAGCAGGCGCCGCTCGACGCCCAGTTTCTCCATCGTTCCGGTGAACCCGAAGCCGTCCATCAGAACGCCGATGGAACCGACGATGCTGGCCTTGTTGACGTAGATCTTGTCCGCGGCTGCAGCCACGTAGTAGCCGCCCGAAGCACAGATGTCCTCGACCACCGCGTAGAGCGGAGTTTCGGGATGCCTGGCGCGCAGCCTGCGAATCTCGTCGTTGATCAGTCCGGCCTGAACCGGGCTGCCACCTGGGCTGTTGATGCGCAAGATCACTCCGGCAACATTCTTTTCCTTGAAGGCGCCTTGCAGCGATTCGATTATCTTTTCGGCATTGGACGCCCCTTTCGTCTCGATCATGCCGGTCATCTCGATCAATGCCGTATGGCGCTCCTGATGCGATGCCTCGGTTCCCCAATCGACCAGGACAACAAGAACGAAAGCAAGATAGCCGAAAACGAGGAATTTGAAGAAGATTCCCCAACGCCGCCGGCTCTTCTGTTCTTCAAGAGTCAGGAACAGCAGCTTCTCGAGCGTCTTCCGCTCCCAGTCCGGGGAATTGTTGGGACCTTGGGAATTATCCATGAACGTTTTCTTGCACCAGAAAGACCTGACCATCAGCCTCGTCGAGAACAAGTGCCGCCAGGCCTTTGCCTTGACAGCGCCCGCCAAGGCACCGACCCGAGTCCGGAGCATAAAGCGCGCCATGGACCGAGCAGATCAAGTATAGCTTGGATTCATCGAAGAACTCTCCCGGCCGCCAATCAAGTTGTGCCGGGATGTGCCCGCATTCGTTGATGTAGCCGAAGACCTTACCGCGAAAGCGAACGGCGAAGGCATCTGCCTCGTGCCCAGCGAGGTTTACCCGAAAGCGGAAACCCGTGCCGGCCTCGTCAAGATCGGCGCTGGCGCAGATCAGGCGTTTTCCCTGAGCCAAGTTCCGAGTTCCGCGACGGTATGCAGGCAAGCCAGGGGACGATGTTCGAGCAGATGATCGTGCGCGTGCGCGCCGTAGGTGACGGCAAGACCAGCGACGCCCGCATTCTGCGCCATCAGGAGGTCGTGCGAGGTGTCGCCGATCATCAGGGTCGCATCACCGGCGACGCCAAATTCCGTCATCAATTCCTCGAGCATCTGCGGGTTCGGCTTCGAATGACATTCGTCAGCGCAGCGCGACGCCTGAAACAACGGACGCAACCCGGAATGATCGAGCGCCCGTTCCAGCCCGAGGCGGCTCTTGCCGGTAGCGATCGCCAGGATGTGCCCGGCTGACTGCAGTTCGGTCAGCAACTCGGGGATTCCCGCGAACAAGGTCAGTCGATGATCCGCGCCGAGATAGTGAAAGCGGTAGCGATCAACCATCGCTTGGTAGCGTTCCGGGGGCAGGTCCGGCGCCGCATGGCGCAGTGCATCTGCCAGGCCAAGGCCGATCACATGCCGCGCCCGATCGTCGCCGGGCGGGGGATGGCCAATGTCGCGACATGCGTCCTGGATGGCCTGGACGATCGCTCCCGCCGAATCAAGCAGCGTCCCGTCCCAATCGAAGACCACCAGATCGTATTTCATGGCGATCAGGGCCGCCTGCCGATGATCTCTTCGAGACCGTCGGCGCTGAATTCACGCGTCTTTTCGCCGTCGACCGCGGCAATGTAGCCGGCGATGGCCTTCGGCAGCGGAGCGGTGCATTCCAGAGACGCTCCGCTCAGCGGGTGCCGCAGAGCGATGCGCCAGGCGTGCAATGCCATGCGCTTGAGTCCGGCGCGCTTGAGATCCCGGTTCAGCGCGAAGTCGCCGTATTTTTCGTCACCGAGTATCGGAAATCCCAGGTGCGCGAGATGCACGCGGATCTGATGGGTTCTCCCGGTCTTAAGCTGGGCCTCGAGCAGGCTGATCTCCGGCCAGCGCACCAACAGCCGGAAAACCGTGTGCGAGTCCTTTCCTTCGGGATTCACCGACACCCGCCGCTCTCCGCCTTCCGTCAGATACTTGTGCAGCGGCAGTCTGACGTGCTGCGTCGTGTTCATCCAGCGCCCCTTGACCAGCATCAGGTACCGCTTGTCGGCGCTGGCGCCATGCTCGCGGAACATGTCGTGCAGCGCCGTCAAGGCGAGCCGCTTCTTGCCGATCAGCAGGATGCCCGAGGTTTCGCGGTCGAGACGGTGCGCCAGTTCGAGAAACCTGACCTCGGGACGTTGCCGGCGGAGTGCCTCGATGACGCCGAAGCTGACACCGCTGCCACCATGCACGGCAATGCCGTCTGGCTTGTCGATGACCAGCATGGCTTCGTCCTCGTAGATTATCGGCAGATCGACGCGCTGCTTGGCTGCCTCGTCAACCTCGCACTGAGGCCGTTCGGCCATCCGGAGCGGCGGCAGGCGCAGGACATCCCCGACGCAGAGCCGATAACCTGCGGCGACCCGCCGCCTGTTCACACGGACTTCCCCGCTGCGCAGGATGCGATAGATGTGGCTCTTGGGAACACCCTTGCAGATGCGGATCAGGAAGTTGTCGAGACGCTGGCCCGGATCGTCTTCGCCGATCATCAGATGGGTAACCGAATTGTTACCAGCGCCGTTCATTTTGCAATATACTGCCCTCGCTTCATTTTCCGGTTTGCAGGAGATCCTGAACCGTCAGACCGCTTGCTTCGCGCCCCAGGTGCGCCCGTCACGCGGCAGGCTCCGAAGTCTCCCTTGGCCAGTTGCACAAACCAGACCAACGTGAAGCGACTGGTTAAGTTCACTCACCACAAGTAGTGATGGTAATGGATAAGCCCACCGTAAGCACGCACGGATTGCCCGTTGCAGGAATTTTCAGGCCGCGCCTTTCAATAGAACAATTCGCGAACCGGTCCAAATCAGCGCTTTTGTCGTCGCTTTTGCCTTCTTTCGCATGACGCAACCCGATAACTTAACTGTCGCTGCCTGCACGGGATCCGTTGCAGCGTGCCTTGGTGCGCTGGAGCCCCCAAATAATGAAACGCATGCTTTTCAATGCGACACAGGCCGAAGAACTTCGTGTCGCCATCGTCGATGGCCAGAAACTGATAGACCTCGACATTGAATCGGCCGCCAAGGAACAACGCAAGAGCAACATCTACAAAGGTGTCATCACCCGCATCGAACCCAGCCTTGAAGCCTGCTTTATCGACTATGGCGGCGAACGCCACGGTTTTCTGCCCTTCAAGGAAATTTCCCGCGCCTATTTCCAGCCCGGTGTCGAGGTCAGCCGCGCCAAGATCAACGAGGCGCTGAAGGAAGGCCAGGAGCTGATCGTCCAGGTTGACAAGGACGAGCGTGGCAACAAGGGCGCCGCCCTGACCACCTATGTGTCACTTGCCGGCCGCTACCTCGTCCTGATGCCGAACAACCCGCGTGGCGGTGGCGTTTCCCGTCGCGTCGATGGCGACGAGCGTGCCGAACTGCGCGACACGATGGATCAGCTCGAAGTACCCAGCGGCATGAGCCTGATCGCCCGCACGGCGGCCATCGGGCGCCAGGCCGAGGAACTGCAGTGGGATCTGAATTATCTGCTGCAACTCTGGAACGCCATCGAAGGCGCTGCCCGGCAGCAGAGCGGCGCCTTCCTGATCTATCTTGAAGGCAGCCTGGTCATCCGTGCCATCCGTGACTATTTCCAGCCGGAAATCGGCGAGATCCTGATCGACACCGACGAGGTATACGAACAGGCGCGCGCCTTCATGGGCACCGTCATGCCGGCCAACGTCAATCGCGTCAAGCGCTATCGTGACGATGTGCCTCTGTTCTCGCGTTTCCAGATCGAACACCAGATCGAAACCGCCTTCGTCCGTCAGGTCAATCTGCCTTCCGGCGGTGCTGTCGTCATCGACCACACGGAAGCGCTGGTCGCCGTCGACGTCAACTCGGGTCGTGCCACCAGGGGTGCCGACATCGAGGAAACGGCCTACAAGACCAACCTTGAAGCTGCCGAAGAACTGGCGCGCCAGTTGCGTCTGCGTGACCTCGGCGGCCTGATCGTCATCGACTTCATCGACATGGAGAACCAGCGGAACCAGCGCGAGGTGGAGAACCGCCTGCGCGATGCGCTGCGATTCGACCGGGCCCGCGTGCAGATGGGCAAGATCAGCCGGTTCGGCCTGATGGAATTGTCGCGCCAAAGGCTGCGCCCGGCCCTGGCTGAAACCAGCTACATCTCGTGCCCGCGCTGCACCGGCACCGGCCATATCCGCTCCACTGAATCTGCCGCGCTGCACATCCTGCGGATTCTGGAAGAGGAAGCGATGAAGGAAAACACCGGCGCCGTGCATGTCCAGGTTCCGGTCGATGTCGCCACCTTCCTGCTCAACGAGAAGCGCCCCGATATCCAGGCCATCGAGTTGCGCCATAAGGTCACCATCCTGCTTATCCCGAACATCCATCTCGAGACCCCGGCCCATTCGATTACCCGGTTGCGCCACGACGATCTGAACAACGAGGATCTGCGCGAGCCTTCTTACAAAATGGTCGATGTGCCGCTCGAGGAAGCAATCAAGCAGGCTACCCAGCAGGAAGCCGCCAAGCCCCGCCAGGAAGCGGTCATCAAGGGCGTCTCCCCGGAGCAACCTGCACCGAATCTGTCCCGGACAGCAACCGCCGCACCGGCTCAAGTGCCGATGCCGCCACCAGATTCAGGACAAGGCGTGTTTGCAAGAATCATCGCCTTGTTTCGCAAGACCCCGGCGCCGAGTGCGCCGGCACCTGCTCCCGAACCGCTCCGGACGACTGGCGATGCTCGCGGCCCCGAACGTAGCGAGCGCGGGCCGATCCGTGACAGCCGTCGGGGCGGCAGGAACTCCGGCAGTCGCAGGAGCGAGGAAACCGGCGAACGCATCGGCGAGCGTCAGGAACGCCCTGGCAGCCGCAACGAGCGCGTTGCCGAGAAGAACCCGCGTGAAGAGACGAGCGCAGGTGGCGAGCGTCAGGAACGTCGCCCGCGCGCCGAGCGCAAGGAGCGCGTGCCGCGCCAGCAGCCTGAAGCCGTTGACAACAGGCCTGTCCAGCCTGCGGCCGTCGCCGGGGTCGCGGCAGGCAGCCTCCCGCCCGACACCAACGCCGCCCGCGAAGGCGCCGGTACGACCGAAGAGCAGTCCAGTCGCCGCCGCGGTCGCCGCGGTGGCCGTGGCCGCGGCGAAAGGCGCAACGAGCCTGATGGTGCCGTTGCTTCGGGAATCCCGGAAGCGACACCCGATGTCATCTCCACCCTCGGCGAGGAACCGGTGGTGGTCGTGATACCGCCAGTCGAGAGCGAGCGCATGTTTGTCGCTGAAACTCCGGCAGTGCTGGCGCCAGTCGAGGCGTTGCCGGTTGTCTCAGAACCCGCGCCCTTGGCCTTGGCCATCGAGCCGGCCCCGGCTGCTGCCGAGCCCGTCCCCGTTTCGCTGACGGGCGAAATCGCAGTGCCTGAGGCTGTCGCGTTCGACGTTGCTGCGGTCGACATTCCAAAAAGCAGGGAAATCACGCCGCGACCGGCGCCTGCCGCTGCCGAACCGACGGTCACCCTTGAAAAGGCGCTGAGCGACAGCGGACTCGTCCTGGTGCAGACGACGGTGCCGGCCGCAGTCGTTCCAAGCGAACCGGCACCCCGGCTTGGGCGGCCCCGCAAGCAGCAAGCACACTCCGCGACAGCCGACGAGGCACCGCTGGTCATGGTCGAAACCGTCAAATAGGCTGGCGAAACAGGAGTCCGGGAGAGCCCTCGCATGCCCTCCTGGATCCCGCGCCCGGTCTTCACGTCCTGCCGAAGCGCTGCCTGAGTTCGTCGACCAAGCCTTGGGCGCCATCCTCGATCATGTCGAGGACCAGGTCAAAGCCGTGCCCCAGGCCATAGTAAGGATCGGGAACTTCATCATCGTCGAAGTTCCTGGCGTATTCCATGAACAGTCTGAGGCGCTTGTGCGCCTCGGGCGGCGCCATGCGGCGCAGGTTGTCGAGATTGCTC
>ERZ761603.1099-NODE-1099-length-21101-cov-21.070465_pt1 | contig 21101 bp, 18 predicted proteins | sample MGYA00511879_ERZ761603 | MGnify/ENA primary metagenome ERZ761603 (study PRJEB28899, sample SAMN02850040) | bioreactor sludge metagenome | biome: EBPR Sludge; feature: EBPR Bioreactor; material: flocular biomat | place: Australia: Thorneside Wastwater Treatment... | reverse complement strand
CGCTCTGACCCTGACTCCGGCGGCTCCCGGACACTATAACTACAGCCTTGAGATGGCGCAGCCATTGCTGACCTTCTATGACATTACTGATGTACCAACCTACAAACTGACCACCGCCGAGCTGTCGCTGCGCGGCATCTGGGATACCGGGCACAATATTCTGACCCGCGTCAGCCTGACGGCCCCGAGCGCAAGTGTGAATAATGAGCATCGACTGAAGCTCGCCGGACAGTCGGGCCGCGTGACCTTTGAGCAAAACGCACACGTCGATCCGTCGGGACGTCTGCAGTCCACCACTCAGCTCTCTGTTGCGGCTCTGCGGGTGTTTGATGAGACCGGGGATGAGGTGCTGTCGGCGCGCGGCTTGGGCGCGAGCTATCACCTGAATGGTGATAACTGGGAGAGTTATTTCGCCACTGCGCCAGCCGGCAACCCGGCCGGGGTCCAAATTCCGCGCACCCCGCAAGACGCCGTTAAAATGATGCTGGAGCGGACTGGCAAGGCGGCCTACGCCTTTGCTGTACGTGACGGATTTGTTCAGGACACACAAAGCAGCCAGTTGGCGACCATGGTGCGCAGCACTTCCTTTAACCGTCTTGGCGCGGTAGTCGCTACAGCGATGGGCCAGAACGGGCATTTTCAGGCCGATCTGAACTACAGCCATGAGGGCTTTAACGCCATCGACAACACCGCCCCGGTCGTGGCCGATGTGGCGCCAGTAAGCCTGACTCTTTCGGCCAGTCTGGACCGTTTGCCGGTTGGCGCGATGTGGGGTAAGGCACAGGATACCGACACCAGTGGCGTACCGCAAAGCGCCGACGAGCCGGGCGTTCTTAAGCAGAAGGCCTCATTCACAGCGCTGATGGATCGGGCCGATACTGTGTTCCGGATCAAGGAGCTGTCCTATGCGGCGCCCTTGCTCACCATCCGCGGCACCTCGCGCATTGAAGCGGCGGAAAAGGCCACCTTTGGCCTGACCGGAAATCTGCTGCTGACCGTCGGTGGACTTGACCCCTTGATTCAGAAGCTTGGCAGTGCCCGGATGGCGGCCGGGGCGATACCCATCAATCCCAGCCCAGAAACGCAGCAGATGCTGATGGGCTTGAACATGCTGCGTGGCTTTGGCCGCCCGGTCCCCAATGATCCCAGCGGCGCCCGCACCTACGAGATTGAGGTGACCAGCACCGGCGATGCCCGCCTGAACGGAACCAGCCTGATGGGCCTGTTTGCCGGACTGAACAGCCTGTCCGGTGCCCCGATCAGCGAAGTTCCGGCGACATCGCCGTAACTCTTAATTTTTTTAATTCGCACCCCGCTGCCCTTGACAGCGGGGTGTTTCATTCCGACATATGTCGCCACAAGGAGCCTCGTCATGACGACCCAAACCCATGCCTTTCAAGCCGAAGTCAGCCGCCTGCTCGAGATTGTTGCCCATTCGCTGTACAGTGAGCGCGAGGTCTTTCTGCGCGAGCTGATTGCCAATGCCTCGGATGCGTGTGATCGCCTGCGCTATGATGCGCTGACCACGCCAAGCCTGATGGGGTCCGACAGCGAGCTGAAAATAACCCTGAGTTTTGACAAAGACGCCAAGACGCTGACCATTGCCGATAACGGCATCGGCATGAGTCAGGCCGAGCTGCGCGACAATCTGGGTACCATTGCCAAATCCGGCACTGGCGAATTCCTCAAGCGCGCCGCCGAAGTGAAGGACGCTCCCTCGCTGATCGGCCAGTTTGGCATGGGGTTTTACGCGGCCTTCATGGTGGCCGATAAAGTTACGGTGCACAGCCGCAAAGCGGGTGACCCGCAGGGCCATGTCTGGCAAAGCGATGGAAAGGGCAGCTTTACGCTGGATGAGAGCCGCGACGCGCCCACGCGCGGCACGCGCATCATACTAAGCTTGAAAGACGATGCGCTAGAATTTGCCGATGAAGCGTGTCTGAAAGCGATTGTCACCCGCTATTCCGACCATATCGCATTCCCGATTGTCGTGCCCGGCCCGGAGGGGCTGCAAAAGACCCTCAATACCGCTAGCGCTCTGTGGCAGCGCACGCCCAAGGATATTAGCGCCGATCAGTACAAAGAGTTCTACCATCACACTGGCGGCGCGTTTGACGACCCGGCCCTTACCTTGCACTGGCATGGCGAGGGCGTGATTGAGTATCGCGCCCTGCTGTTTGTCCCCACCACCAAACCCTATGATCTGTTTGATCCGCAGCGCCGCCATAAGGTGAAGCTGTATGTGCGCCGCGTCTTCATTACTGAAGCGGCAGACGGCCTGCTGCCGCCCTATCTGCGCTTCCTGCGTGGGGTGGTGGACAGCGAGGATCTGCCGCTCAATGTCAGCCGCGAAATGCTGCAGAACAATCCCGTTCTCGCCAAGCTCAAGAGCAGCTTGACCAAGCGCATTCTCGGCGATCTGGCCAAGGCCGCGAAGGAAGAGAGCTGGCCGCTGATCTGGGACAATTTTGGCGCGGTGCTGAAAGAAGGCCTTTATGAGGACAAGGACCACCAGCCGCTGCTGCTGAAGCTCTGCCGTTTCCATACCACCCGCACGCTGGAGAAAGGCGAAGCGCCGATTGATCTGGAAACCTATGTGGGGCGCATGCAGCCGGGGCAGGACGCCATTTACACCATTAGCGGCAAGGATCAGGCCAGCCTTATCAACTCGCCCCAGCTTGAGGGCTTCAAGGCCAAGAACATAGAGGTGCTTTTACTCACCGACCCGGTGGATGATTTCTGGCTGCCCGCAGTGGAGAATTTCAGCGGCAAGCCGTTCCGCTCGGCCACCCGCGCCGATGCCAACCTTGAGGCGGTAAAGACGGATGACAGCAAGCCAGACACCAAGGAACCGCCCACTGAGGTGGCCAAGCTGGTGGCGCTGATGAAGAACACACTGGGCAGCAGCGTGAAGGATGTGCGCGTAAGCCACCGTCTGACCAGCAGCGCGGTCTGTCTGGTGGCGGGGGAAGGCGATATCGACATCAACCTTGAGCGCCTGTTACGCCAGCACAAGCAGCTACCGGAAGGGCTGACCCGCGTGCTGGAGATCAACCCTGCCCATCCGCTGATTGCGCAACTGGCGAGTATGGCTAACCAGAATGAAGCGCAGGTGGCTGATTTGAGCTGGCTGCTGCTTGATCAGGCCCGCATCTTGGAAGGCGAACCGCTGCCCGACCCGGTGGCCTTTGCCAACCGGCAGGCCCGCATCCTTGAGCTGTCACTGAAGGCGCAGGCAGCCTAAAAGTGCTTTTGACTTAAGGTACTAAAAAACCCTTGCACTACCTAGGGCAAGGGTTTAGGCTTTCGACAGGAAAGCAAATCCAAACGGATTATGCCTACCACCCGCAACCCCTCTATCCCTGCTGGGATAAGATTATGGAGAGCAAAATGACACAACCATCATCCAAAGTTCTGATTGATATTGTTGATATGCAGGTCGATTTTGTCGACCCGCAAGGGGCCTTGCCGGTGCCGGGAGCGGCAGCGCTGATTGGCCCTTATGAGGCCTTCCTGCGCGCCCTTGACCGTCAACCCGAGCGCGTGTGCGCCGTGCTGTTAAAATATGACACGCACTTTGCTGATGAATACCGCCAAAGCGAAGAAGCGAAGAGCTTTCCGCCTCATTGCCTCTGGGGCACGCCCGGCCAGCGCCCGGTGATTCAGGTGGGCTATGAGGCGGGGCCGCAGTCGCCCATTTTACCGGGCAAGATTCCGGTTTTCCACATGACCAAAAATGAATTCAGCATGTGGCAGCATAATGGTTTGCCCAAAGAGCGGGTCACCTTCAGCAGCGAGGCGGAGGCCCGCGCTTATGACAATCTGTTCAAAGTCACGCCATCCTTTAACGACCTCACCCCCGGTACGCCGCGCGATCTCTGGCTGGATGCGCTAGGAGCCCCCGCTGACGTCCCGGTTGTCATGGCCGGTGTAGCGTCAGACTTTTGCGTCAACTGGGCGCTGGCGGGTTATCTGGAGCGTGGCCACACGGTTACGGTCCTGACCGATCTCACCGCTGGAATTGGCGGCGAGCACAGCCCGGTTGCCAGCGGCAAAATCGAAGATGTGGCGAAAGCGGTCTACCCGGACGCCATCGCCCGTGGCCAACTCAAACTGATGACCAGTCAGCACTGGCTGAGCCTGCGCTAGCCCTGCGGCAGAGTATCCCTGCGGTAGCGGGCGCTTGAGCAGGCCCGGATTCTGGGGCAGACTGCGACTATGTCTGCCCCCGCCCTGCCTACTCTTGATCGCACCTACATCGTCACCCAACTGCTGATGCTGCTGGGGCTGCTGGCGATTCTCAAGCTGCATCTGCTGCCCGCTCTACTGGGCGGTCTGCTGGTGTTTCTGCTGGTGGAGTTGGGGGCCCGTGCGCTCATGCGGATTGGGGTCATTCCCCATCGCGGCCGCGTTATTCTGCTGGTGGTGATTGCTGCGATTGTCTGCACCCTGCTGGCGGGTTTGGGGCTGGTGCTCGGGGCCCAGATCAGCAACGGACAGGACAATTACGTGCACATGATGCAGTTGATGGCCGACACGGTGGACCGGGCGCGCACCTGGCTTCCGGAAAGCTATATCGCCTATCTACCCGACAATATCGAGGACGTGCAGCGCGCTACATCACAATGGCTGCGCGATCACGCCGGGCAATTCGGAAAATTTGGCCAACAGGCCGTGATCGGCTTTGTCCATCTGCTGTTTGGCCTCATTATTGGCGGCATGGTGGCGGTCGCCCATCGTCGCCATCCGCGCGAGCGCAAGGCGCTGGCCGCCGCACTGGTACAGCGGCTGGACGTTCTGTCTAGGGCGTTCCACAATATCGTGTTTTCGCAGATCCGCATCTCCGCGCTCAATACCGTGCTGACGGGATTCTTTCTGGTTGGTGTGCTTCCGCTACTGGGCTATCACCTGCCCTTTGTCAAAACCCTGATTGCCGTTACCTTCATCGCCGGACTGCTGCCCATCATTGGCAATCTGATCTCCAACACGGCAATTTTTCTGGTGGCGCTGAGCGTGGCACCAACGGCAGCCTTCATCTCTCTGCTGTATCTGGTGGTCATTCACAAGCTGGAATACTTTTTTAATGCGCACATCATCGGGAGCCGCATCAAGGCTCAGGCGTGGGAGGTGCTCCTTGCCATGCTCATCATGGAAGCAGCCTTCGGCTTGGCGGGGGTGGTGGCCGCGCCGATCTTCTACGCCTATCTCAAGGATGAGCTGACGGCGCAGAAACTGGTGTGAAGATAAAGCCTAGGCCCAGAAGAACCAGCCAAGACCAAGGCCCCAGAACAGACCGAGGGCCATCCATACCATGATGAACACAACCATGGGCGAGTGCGGTGTCTCCTCACGATGATGAGCGGGCTGGTAGGTTACGGGTGTCAGCATCATGTATCTCCCCTGTTCTCGTTATGGAGTAGTGCAACGTATTTGAGCCAACGCGTCAATGCAGGAAGCGACAGGAGCACCCAAACTTGTCGTGCAGCGCAACATAACCGACTCGTGACTTCACACACGCTTGAGTGTCAGCAGACCTAAACCCGCAGCAATCTTCAACCCTGACTGATTTTTATCACCTTCTCACGGCTGGTGTCGCCTTTGAGGATACTGAAGCACGATTTTGCCAGGCCCAATTCTTTGGCCAGCAGCGCGATGACGGCGGCGTTGGCCTTGCCATCCTCCGGCGGGGTATGGACATAAACTCGATAGAGCGTGCGGCCATCCACCTGCAGAGTGGTCACAACCTTCTCCTGCCGCGCCCTTGGCGTCACTTTAACTGTAAGGGTAGCTGCGCGATCAGGCGGATCAACACGGGCAGACATACATACCTCGAACAGATTAGGCGTCGCACGCTGCTGGCGGGGGCAGCTTTACAGCTTACCTGTCAGCTCGGGCACGGCAGTAAACAGATCGGCCACCAAGCCATAGTCGGCGACCTGAAAGATTGGCGCATCGGGATCTTTGTTGATCGCCACAATCACCTTGCTGTCCTTCATACCCGCAAGGTGCTGAATGGCACCGCTGATACCCACCGCCACATACAACTCGGGGGCCACGATCTTGCCGGTCTGGCCCACCTGCCAGTCGTTGGGAGCAAACCCCGCATCGACCGCCGCGCGTGAGGCACCCACCGCCGCGCCCAGCTTATCGGCCAGTTTTTCAATGACGGCGAAATTCTCTTTGCTGCCCACCCCGCGCCCGCCGGAGACGATCACACGGGCGGCGGTCAGCTCGGGCCGCTCGCTCTTGGCCACTTCCTGCCCAACAAATTTGGCAAGGCCCGCTTCGCCTTCGCCGGCTGGCACCAGACTTTCAACCGCCGCGCTACCACCCGTGGCGGTAGCGGCCGCAAAAGCAGTGCCACGCACGGTGAGCACCTTAATGGCATCGCCGGATTTAACGGTGGCGATCGCGTTACCCGCATAGATGGAGCGCTTGAAGGTATCTGCATCAATCACCGCGCTGATATCCGAGATCATCTGCACATCTAGAAGCGCAGCCACGCGCGGCAGCAGGTTTTTGCCAAAGCTGGTCGCGGGGGCAAGGATATGGCTGTATTTACGGGCCACATTCACGATCACCGGGGTGAGGTTTTCAGCCAGCTGATGCGCAAAGCCCGGCGCTTCGGACAGGAAAACCTTGGCAACGCCCTCAGCCTTGGCGACTACCTCAGCCACCGCTTTGCAGCTATGACCAGCAACTAGCACATGCACCTCACCCAACGCCTTGGCGGCGGTCAGAGCGTTGAGCGTAGCGGGCTTGAGCGTGGCATTATCATGCTCGGCAACTACAAGAACAGTCATCAGATCACCCGTGCTTCCTGCTTGAGTTTGGCGACCAGCTCATCCACCGTAGCCACCTTGATGCCCGCCTTGCGCGTGGCGGGTTCTTCGACCTTCAACGTGGTCAGGCGCGGCGTAAAATCCACCCCCAGCGTAGCGGGGTCGATCGCCTCCAGCGGCTTCTTCTTCGCCTTCATGATGTTGGGTAAGCTGGCATAGCGCGGCTCGTTCAGGCGCAGGTCGGTGGTGATAATGGCAGGCAGCTTCAGCTCAAGCGTTTCAAGGCCGCCATCAATCTCGCGCGTTACCGTCACGCTGCCCTCGCCTAGCTCGACCTTGCTGGCAAAGGTGGCCTGACCCCAGTTCAGCAGCGCGGCGAGCATCTGCCCGGTCTGGTTGCAGTCATCATCAATCGCCTGCTTGCCCATAATGATAAGTTGCGGTTGCTCCTTATCAGCCAGCTTGACCAGCGCCTTGGCCACCGCCAGCGGCTGGGTCTCCTGCTCGGTCGTCACATGAATGGCCCGGTCGGCACCAATGGCCAGCGCCGTGCGCAGGGTCTCTTCCGCGCCTTTGGGACCAATAGAAACGGCCACCACCTCGGTGGCTTTGCCTTTTTCCTTGAGGCGGACAGCCTCTTCCACCGCGATTTCATCAAACGGATTCAAGGACATCTTGACGTTAGCGGTCTCGACGCCCGAACCATCGGGCTTGACCCGGATCTTGACGTTATAGTCAACCACGCGCTTGACCGGCACCAGAATTTTCATGCGTTCCTCCACCCTTCGATAGGGTCAAAAGCAAGGTAGGTTAATGGGTTAATTCCGTCAACCGCGCACGTTAAGCTAGATTTTCTGAAACTCTTATAGTTATAGTGGCATTTATGAGCAGCCGCACTCTCACTGATGCCCTTGCCGCTTACGCTGAAGACCCGTCCAGTGTGAGAGCGGCTCTGTCAGCGCTCACGCAAATGCACATCGCTCCTCGTGTAGAGGGGGAGTTCATCGCGGGCCGCAATGGCGTATTAATCCCCCACGAGCGAGCGGGGCTGGTGATACGCATAGAAACAAACAAATACTGCACGGAGCATCCGCTCGTCGGGCCAGCAATACCGGATGTACGAGCTGGAGAATTTCATATTGAGCTTGCTTTTGGTGGCCGAACCGCTGGTATAGGATCATATGAGGTTGAATGGCTGAGCAAAGCGCTTGAAGCTGATAATATCAAATGGACAGACCATCATAATGGCAATGCCATGCGCCTGCCCCTGGCAACCCCTGATCATCCGCTTGGTCTGCCCGTTGTGTTGGACAGGGATTACATCCGACCGGGATTTTGGCGCGGCGTCACACACTACTTCAACCGACTGAAGCCAGCCGCGCGTCTGGAAGACTACGGGGTAACCCCGGCTCAAGCGCAAAGCTGGCGGCACATGCAAGCCGAGCTTGGCACTGCCTTCAAACAGGCATGGCCGGACGGACATTCACGCGCTGATCCGGCCCGGATGCATCGCTTCTGGCAAATCGCCGAGAGCTACACCACCAACGACTTCAAACCCGGACAGATCGGTCTGTTCCGTGGATGGGGCGAAATCCCTGCCCTTGAGCCGGTTTATGTGCGTGACGGCTGCACCCGGCATCTTATCGGCAGCAAGAGCAACAGCTTTGCCAATGCGGCGGCCCGTTATCACAGCCGAACCGCAGCCCCGCAATACTAAGCATCTGAAAATTAACCTTGAATTGTGCTCGGCTGTTTTTGTAAAGTGCGGCATGCACGATAATGGCCCTCTCAGCGCAGTTTTTGAACATCTCACCCGAGGCACAATCTTCAGTATGAGTGAAGATGAAGCCCGTCAGGCTGTCGCCCTGCTGCACAAAGTCGGCTGGCCAGATACGCATGAGCTGGAATTTCATAAATCCCGCACCGGCGCTATTCTGTTTCACCCCGATGTGGCACTCACCGCCCGTGTCCTGCGCCACGCCCGCGTGTGCGAGCATCCGCTGATTGCGCCTTGCGTGGGGCATTTTCGTCTGAGCAGTACTGTAACGGTTGAGATTTGCCCCGGTCTGCGCCTGCAGCCTGTCGTGTCGCGGGGCGAGGAAAAATGGATCAAACAGCAACTCAGGGCAGATGGAATTGACTGGCAGGATGATTCAGCCGCCCGCGGGACCGACTCCCGCGCGGACAATCTGGCCCGGCTGCCGCTGGCCACGCCTGATTATCCGCACGGCCTGCCGGTGGTGGTGGATCGGGACTATCTGATCCAGCGCTATGATCGCCCCCAACGCACGCTGGAGAGTTTTGGCGTACCAGCACATGCCGCCGCACGTTTTAATGAGCAACTTGAGTCCCTACGGGTTCCGCTACGCCTACTCACCAGCAGCAACAACCCGATTGTGACGGAGCGGGTGAAAAGCTTATTCTGGAACCGGGCCTATGCCCTCACCAGCCCCACCGCGGAGCTGGATCAGATGGCTGATAAGCCCTTTTACCAAGGCTGGCAGGATCCGCCGCTAGGTGTGTATGATGATCCCTTCAAGAACGGCATAGCGGTTCGGCAGATTTACCGCCGCCAGCAAGAGCGCCGCCTCCAGCTTTCAGCTTAGTCTTAGCGATTTTGCCCCGGCACCCACAGCACATCACCATGGCCCTGCGCATTGGCACAGCGCGCTAGCACGAACAAAAAGTCCGACAGGCGATTGAGATAGCGCAGCAAAGCCGGATTTACTGCCTCACCTGCGGCTAGCGCCACCACGCGCCGCTCGGCCCGGCGGGCGAGTGTACGCGCCACATGCAGCTGGGCCGCGAGGGCGGAACCACCGGGCAGGACGAAAGAATCCAGCGGCTTTAGCTCGGCATTCAATGCGCTTTGGGTTTGCTCAAGCCGCAGCACCTGCGTTTCACTAATGCGTAAGGTTTTGGCATCGGCACTGGGGATGCACAGGTCAGCCCCCACATCGAACAGGTCATTCTGGATGGCGGCAAGGTCGGCATCCATCGCGCCGCTGCTAAAGGTGCGGGCCACACCCAGCGCGGCATTGGTTTCATCAACTGCGCCTAGCGCCTCAATGCGCGGGTGGCTTTTGGAAACGCGCGAACCATCGCCCAGCGCGGTGGTACCGCTGTCGCCGGTTTTGGTGGTAATAGTCGAGAGGCGCACCATGATTAACCCCGCCCGAACATGAAGGCGAGGACGAAGCAGACCAGCGCCAGCGCCTGCAAGCCGACACGCCAGCGCATCATTTTTTGCGAGAGGGCCGCATCGCCGGATTTACCCCGCGCCATGGCAAACAGACCAAGGCCCAAGGAAGCCAAAACCGCCAGCAACGCCAGCGCGAGGGGAATCAGGAAAAAGCTGTTCATGGCGCTACATATAGCGCTAAAAGGGGACATGCAAACCGCCTATCTTGCTGCCCCCGGCTTTGAGGAGGATCTGGCCACTGAAATCGGCCCGGTGACGGCTCGTTATGGCCGCCTGCTGGTAACCGACGGCCCGGCCAAGCCTGCCGCTTGGGCGCAGAATATCTGGCATGATGTGCAATCCACTCCGATTGGGTCGATCAAAAAAGCCGCAGCGCACCTCAGAGCCATCCAGCGGAACTGGGCCTACTATGGCTGGCAGCCGGGCGGGCGGGCCAAGCTGATTGAGGCCGAGCTACCGCATGTGGGAGCCAAGCCGCTGGTCTTCCCCACTCCCGCCCCCACCGCAAAGCTTGGAAGCTGGACGCTGAAAGACAAGGATACGCTTCTTTACAGCGCACACTGCTCCAGCGCGTTCAAGAATGGTGAAGTAAATTTTGTGGAAGACAAGAAAACACCGCCCAACCGGGCTTACCTCAAGTTATGGGAGTATTTCACCGTGGCGGGCGTTTACCCCAAACCGGGCGAGCTGTGCCTTGACCTTGGTGCCTGCCCCGGCGGCTGGAGCTGGGTGTTGCAAACATTGGGCGCTAACGTCATCAGTGTGGATAAAGCACCGCTGGCCCCACACATCGCCAAACTGCCCAACATTACTTATGTGGCGGGGAGTGCCTTTGCGCTGGACCCGAAAACCCACCCACCGGTGGACTGGCTGTTTAGTGACATCGCCTGTTACCCCGAGCGGTTATTGACTTTAGTCAAACGCTGGTTGGACGCGGACAAGGCGCGCAACTTTGTCTGCACCATCAAGCTGCAGGGCGACACCGACCATGCCGCCGTGCAGGCCTTCGCCGCCATCCCCGGCAGTCATGTCCAGCACCTCTGGTGTAACAAGCATGAACTGACCTGGAGCCTGTTGCGCTAGAACTGTCGCCAATTTTACACTTACTTAAGGTGAGTAATGGGGAGATTTAAGTACTGGATTTTGAGCTTCAAAATATACTTAATTCACTGTTTATTATAACTTATTTTAACTTATTCACAGCCACCAACGGAACCTGATTCCGTACCGTCATAAATCATTAATAGTTGCAGGTTAAACATAATGACTACGGGGGATTTCGACGTCTCATCAGTTCTGCTCGGAGGTTAGAATGGTTTTATTGTCTCGTAAGCTTCTGCTTAGTTGTACAGCCCTGATTGGTTTGGTTGCCGCAGGCGCTGCTCATGCTGCCACTCAAACGGTTACCGCTAACGTGGCGTTTGATACGCCGCTGTCCATCGGCGGTACGCCCACCATTGATTTTGGTACCGTCCGCGCCAACACGACGGAAACCTATAACGTGTCAACCGCAGGCACGCTGACGGCAGTGGGCAGCTCGGCCAACATCCTCTACGGCACCGCAAGCGCGGCCGCTCTGACGATTACCGGGTCAACCACGCAAGCGATTGATATCACGGCTAATAACTACACGGCGGTCGATGGCTCGACGCCGTCCGCTGCGGTGTGTGACTACGCCAGCGGCGGTTCGGTCGCCTGTACAACCCTCACGGGTGTAGCTGCGCCGGGCGCTTCGACGACCTTGGCTGTTGGCGTCCAGCTTGACGTGACCAACACCAACAACGCGGCCGGCGACACCGACGCCCCAACCTTTGACATTGTTGTCACGTACAACTAATTCGTTCGATTTCTGAAAAGCCCCGGCCTCACCGCCGGGGCTTTTTTCTGCGCTTTTTCCGCCTCAGCGCGGTTTTTCTGCCACAGTTAAAAAATGAGCTATTTCAGCAAGTTATCCACAGGCAAGATGCTTGTTCAAAAAATACAAAAATCCATCTTGGTCAATGAGTTAGTCAAATAATCTTCCATGTGCTATTAATCCATCTTGGAAAGGTGGGTTTGTGCGCGTGCCTTACGTCACGATGGCTGTTCTGGTCATTGGAGTTGCCCTTGGGATAACTGTCCCAACATGGGCAGGGGCAACGCCTGTGCTGAGCATCAACGAAACGCAGGAACTGAACTTCGCCACTCTCGCCAAACCGCTCGGCAGCCAAACACTGACTGTCAGCCCGACTGGAGTCGCCAGCGGGAGTGGAACCATTTTGTACAACAACGTCTTTAACGGAACCTACTCGATCCTGAGCACGGGCGGCACTCCACCGCCCACGATTGAGATTGATATCGCCAATGTGCAATCCGGTAGCGGCTACTCCTTCAGCGATTTCAAGGGCGAATATGATGGCACACCAATCAATTCGTTCCCCGCCGTTGGCCTCGCCACCCCCAATGGCGTAGCCAAGATCCTGAAAATCGGGGCGACCGTGACCTACAACAACAGCGTGGCGGTCGGCACCTTCACGCCAACCTTTGATATCGTGGTGAACTATGAATAAGCTGATTGCCCTTACCCTGTGCACTGTCCTCTCGCTCATCAGCAGCCCGGTGCTGGCCAACAAGGCCGAAACCATGCTGCTGCCGCAGCGCATTGTGCTGGAGCCGGGCGAGCGGACCGCGACCCTGATCGTCAAGAACGCGGGCGACGCTACTGGTGAGTATACGCTGGAGCTGATTGACATGAACATGGAGGAGGCAGGGGGTATTGTTCAGGTGCCGACAGGGACCCCACCCACTGAATTTTCGGCCATTCCGTTCGCGCACGCAGCGCCGCGCAGCGTCACCCTCAAGCCAGGCGAAACACAAACCGTGCGCATTCTGGTGCGCCGCCCGGAGGGCATGGCCGAGGGCGAGTACCGTAGCCATATCAAGGTGCGGATCGTCAATGATAACGTTGATGTAAAGCCGGATGAGAAAAACCTGCGTATCACCGTCAAGCCCAATCTGGTCATGATTGTGCCGCTCATCATTCGTCAGGGTAACACCCAGTTCAAAGCCAGCCTGAGCGAGCCCCGGATCAAGGGTCGTAACCTAGAAGTGTATATCGGCCGGGAGGGAAACCGCTCGGCCGAGGGCAATCTGCGCGTGTACCAAACGCAGGGCGGGAAAGAGGTCATGGTTGGCGAACTGAACGGCATTCCGGTCTACCGCCCTACCGCCAAACGCCTAGTCCGCGCGCCGCTCAAAGGTTACCTTCCCGGTCAGCCGTTACTGATCCGCTATGAGCAGCCGGAAAAAGATGGTGGTGCCGTCCTTGCCGAAACCCGACTGACTCCCTGACCGATTCACGCATGGGCCTGCTATCGCCGTTCTGGATGCACCGCTGGCAACGCGCCATGGTCGCGCTGACCTGCCTGCTGGCCGCGCCAGCCGCGGGTGCCGGACCCGAGTCACCGCCGACAACGCTCACGATCGCCACTCTGTCCTCCGAGCTGCCAGTAATGACTGTGCGCCCCCGCCCCAAACCCCAACGGGCGCCGTTGCCGGAGGATATGCCTGCGGCGGAGCGCGCTAAACCGTTTGATCCTCCCGAGACACCAGCGCTCACCGATTCATCATCGGCCATAACGGCACCCCCGCCCCGTCCAACCCGCAAGCCAGATCAACTCCTCATCGTCGATGCTCCACCACCAGCCGAAGCTACGGCAATCGCAGCTCCACCTGTACCAGTCCCGGCGCAGGGAATCTCGGACCAGCCAACACCCCTGCCCGCCACTACGTCTGCCGAGTTCGTGCCAGCCCTGCGGCTCGCGGATGAACCTCAGCAACTCTCCTCCGATCGCCCGCAGGAGTTTGGCACCCAAGAGCTGGTCTTTGGTCTCAAGATCAATCAGACGCCGGTTGAGCTGTTTGTCGTCGTACAGTCGGTTGATAACCGCCTCTACTTGCCGCTGGGTGGGCTGGCACAAGCGATCGAATTTCCCATTACGGTCGATCCGTCTGCGCGGCGGGCCGACGGCTGGTTTCGCCGTGAAAGCAACACCGTCAAGATCATCGATACCGCCAGCCGGGTCAACGGGATCTCGACCACGTTGAAAGAGGGCGATACCGCACTGTTCCGCGCTGATGACATTTACATCGCCCAGAGTTTGATTGAAGCATGGTTCGGCATGACCTTTGAGGCCAATGGCCGGGATATGCTGCTGACCGTCAAGACCGAGCAACCGCTACCGTTTGAAGAAAAGATCATTCGTCAGCGCAAACTCAAGCTCCTGCAGGCCCAGCAACCGGTGACACCCAAAGTCCTGCAAACCATCGGGCTACCCTATCTGGTCAAAGACATTCCCTATGTGGATGTGAACACCTATACCAGCCATGACACGCGCACCACCAGCGGCCTTGCCTCGACCTACACCGTCCTCTCCAAAGGCGATCTAGCCCGGCATACCACCGAAGTTTTTGTGGCGGGTGATCTGGCCGACGAGGCGCTGGCTGAAGCCCGCATCACCATGGGCCGTAAAGATGAATCCCGCCAGCTACTCGGCCTAATGAAAGCATCAAGCTACAGTTTTGGCGATGTAACCGGCAATAATCTCGCCCTCGTGGCCAATAGCACACGCGGCCGCGGCGCAACCATCTCCAACCGCTCGCTCTACCGCGCCGAGCAGTTTGATACTACCAGCTTTCGCGGTACGGCCACACCCGGCTGGGACGTTGAACTATATCGTAATGACTCTCTACTCAGTATCGCCACAGTCGGCGAGAACAGCCAGTATGAATTCCTCAACATACCGCTGTTTTATGGCCGCAACCTGTTCCGCATTGTACTGTACGGGCCGCAAGGCCAGATCAAGGAAGAAACCCGCGAATTCTATGCAGGCAGCACCCTGCTTGACCCGGGCGATGTCAGCTACAGCCTGTCCGTGACGGACAATGAGCACTCGATTTTCAGCCTGTCTGATAGCATTTCCTCCACGTCCGGTATGCGTGCCGTTGGTGAACTGGAGTTTGGAGCGACCAAGTGGCTGACCCTCGCCAGTGGTCTGGCCCAGCTTGAACAGGAAGACGGCACCCATCAGTATGTCACCGCAGGTCTGCGCTCCAGCTACGGCCCTCTGCTGGCCAGTGCTGATGCGGCTTATGATTTTTCGGACCAGACCAGCGCGGCCAAGGTCTCGGCCGCAACGACCGTGCTGGGAGTGGATGTGCGCGCCCAGCAGATCTTCTACAATGGTCTGGTCAGTGATGAGAACCGCGATACCGATGATCTACTGGATCGCAGCACCACGATCGACCTGAATACCGATCTCTACCTGTTCTCGCGCACGCCCTTCTCGCTCGGGCTTGGCGCCAGCCAGAAAACCTATACCGATGGGGCGGACACGACCATCTTGCGCGGGCGCATCTCGCGCTCACTGTTTGGCTTTTCGGTTAGCAATTCGCTCGAAAAATCCATCAGCACCAGCGAGACACTACGCGGCACAGCAGCGCTGCGTGGATCGGTGGGCCGGGTCCTCCTGGGCACCAGCGCTGACTATTCTGTGGAGCCGCAAAGCCAGATCAACCTGCTCAAATTCTCGGCCCAGTTCCGTCCGGTCAGCCATATGCTGAACCGGACCGAGCTGCAGATTGACGCACAGGATAACTATGAGGTGCGCAACACCCTGTCGATGGATTTCAAGAAATATAATGTATCATTCCTCTCCGGTGGGACCAGCGAGAATGACTATTTCGTCGGATTGGGACTGAACTTCTCGTTTACCCGTCTGCCGCTGAGCAAGCGCTGGCACTTCCAGAGCCAGCCCATGGCCGATAGCGACGGAGCTGTTATGCGGGCCTATCTCGACAGCAATAACGATCTCGCCTTTAACGAGGGCGAGAGTCTGCTACCGGATGCCCAGTTCCGCCGCGACAACGCCCCCATCCGGACACGTGAGGATGACCTGACTTACACCACCGGACTGACGGCCGACCGCCCGGCCCACATCATCTTTGACGATAATGGTGGGGATCCGCTGTTGGCCCCTGTGGTGGAGGGCTATGAGTTCATCCCGCGGGCGGGCCGTACTGCCGTGCTGGATTTCCCCGTTTATGAGACGGCCCAGCTTGATGGCACGATCAGCCAGTCGTTGGGTAAACTCTCGCAGCCCTTGGCCCGCGTAAAAGTTGAGCTGATGGCGCAGGATGGCTCGACGGTACGCGCGACGACCACCGAGTTTGACGGCTACTACCTGTTCGAGAATGTGAAGCCCGGCACTTATACCGTGCGGCTGGCTGATCCCGCCCTGCACCCGGAAACCAGCAGCGCCCAGCGTGACATTACCCTTGAGCCGGGCAAATTTGCGACGATTGACCTGTTGGTCGAAGCGGCTGACGCACCCGGCACACCCGCACCTTAGCGCGCGGGCGCAGCCTGACCATCATCACGCAGCAGAACATAAATGGCCGGGATGACCAGCACTGTGAGTAGTGTGGCTGAGGCGAGGCCGAACAGCAGCGAGATGGCCAGGCCCTGAAAGATCGGGTCGGTCAGGATCACCGCCGCGCCGATCATCGCCGCCAGAGCCGTCAGCAGGATGGGCCGAAAGCGGATCGCACCCGCGTCCAGCAGGACCTGACGCAGACTGCCCGTCGAGCGCCGCTCACGAATGAAATCAACCAGCAGAATGGAATTGCGTACGATGATTCCCGCCAGCGCAATGAAGCCGATCATGGAGGTGGCGGTAAACGCCGCCCCAAACAGCCAGTGCCCGAATAGAATACCGATGAAGGTGAGTGGCACTGGCGTCAGAATGACCAGCGGCAGGCGGAAGTTACCAAACTGCGCCACGACCAGAACATAAATGCCGAGCAGCGCAACCAGAAAGGCGGCACCCATATCGCGGAAGGTGACATAGGTCACTTCCCATTCCCCGTCCCACAGCAAGGTGGGCTGCGTCGTGTCCACCGGCTGGCCATGATAGGCCACCACCGGCTTGGGCACACGGCCCCACGGATGCCGATCAAGCGCCTCCTGCACCGCCAGCATCCCATAAATCGGCGCCTCATAGGCCCCCGCCAGTTCCGCTTGTACCATCTCGGCTTCCAACCCGTCACGACGGAACACGGGGCGAGATCCCGGCTCGGTACGGATCGTCACCAGATCGCCAAGCTCGACTACGCTGCGATTGCCGGGTTGCGCGTTGGCCGGAACCGGGGTTGACTGTAGCTGTTCGCTCCAGTGCAGACTGCCTCGCGGCAGGGCCATGCGAATATCCAGCGGCAACCGCCCCTCGCCCCGATGCGAGTAGCCTACCAGCGCTCCGCCAGTCAGGGCGGTGATCGTGTCATACACATCGCTCTCGGATACGCCATAATACTCCAGCTGCTCGCTCTGCAAGATCAAGCGCTGACGCGGGCGAGGTTCCGCCACCGTATCATCCAGATCGACAATAAACGGCACGGCCGCAAAGATCTGGCGGACCTCGGTAGCCACGGCCCGGCGCGTGGCAGCATCCGGACCATAAATTTCAGCCAGTAATGTCGCCATGACCGGCGGGCCGGGCGGCACCTCAACAACGCGGAGCGCAGCACCGTCGGGCAGCTTAAGCGCGGCGAGTTGCTGGCGCAGCGTTAGGGCCAGCGCATGACTGGAGCGCTCGCGCGCATGCCGTGGTAACAGGTTGAGCTGAACTTCGCCCAGCTCCGGTGTCTGGCGCATATAGTAATGCCGTACCAGGCCATTAAAATTAAACGGGGCAGCAGTTCCGGCGTAGAGCTGGGCTGACTCGACCTCGGGCAGCGTCTGCGCGATCTGGGCAATGCGATCCAGCGTGCGGGTTGTCTCTTCCAGCACGGTGCCTTCGGGCAGATCCAGCACAACGGCCAGTTCGGACTTGTTATCAAAGGGCAGCAGTTTGACGGTCACAACCTTGAGCGGAAACAGCAGCAACGCCGCCAACGTCGCGAACCCGACCCCGAGCAGGAACCGGCGCGCCGTGGTACGAGTGCGAATAACTGGGAGCGCTACACGGCGGTAGAGTTGACCGAGCCGCCCTCCTTCCTGATCCAGATGCGGAGCCGACGGGCCGGGCGGTGCCAGCCGGAGCATCAGCCAAGGCACGATAGTCACTGCGATCACAAATGAAATCAGCATGGCGAGTGAGGCATTGACGGGGATGGGGGCCATATAGGGCCCCATCAGCCCGCCGACAAACAGCATGGGTAGCAAGGCGACAACAACCGTCAGGGTCGCCAGAATGGTCGGATTGCCAACTTCACTGACAGCATCAAGGGTCGCCTGATACCGCGAGCGGCCATCGGCCATAGCCCAGTGCCGGGCAATGTTTTCAACCATCACGACCGCATCATCCACCAGAATACCGATCGAAAAAATCAGGGCGAACAGGCTCACCCGGTTGATGGTGTATCCGAGCAGATAGGAGGCAAACAAAGTCAGCAGAATGGTAACCGGGATCACTACCAAGGTCACCGCCCCTTCACGCCAGCCGATAGCAAACCCGATCAGGGCCACGATACTGACCGTCGCGAGTGCCAGATGGAGGATGAGCTCGTTAGCCTTTTCGTTGGCGGTGGCGCCGTAGTTGCGTGTAATATCAACCCGCACACTCTCGGGAAGAAGAGTCCCGCGCAAGGTGGCAAGCCGTTGGATAATCGCCTCGGTCACCACAACGGCATTCGCCCCGGCGCGTTTGGAGAGCGCCAGCGTGACTGCCGGAATGGTCTGCCACTGACCTGCCGCGTCACGCACCATGGTGCGCGCATACGCCTGCACCTGTGCAGGGACAATAGCCACTGTCGCCACATCGCTGACATAAACCGGACGGCCGTCACGCGTAGTTACCAGCAGCTGACTGATCTCCTCCGGCGTCTGCAGGGTCTGGCCCGCAATCACCTGATAGGTCCGCCCCGCCTGCACAAAGTCGCCGCTCTGAAAGGCGCGGTTGGCCCCGCGCACCTTGTCCAGAAGCTGCTGGAGGGTCAGACCGTATTGAGCCAGCCGGGCCGGATCCGGCGCAATCCGCAACTCGTCGCGCTGCGCCCCGACAATGTAAGTCAGTCCGACATTCTCGACTTTAACCAATTCGGATTGCAGCTTGGTGGCCAGCTGGGAAAGGGCGTCGATACTCCAGCGTGTAGCAGCGTCGGGCTGGGCCGACAGAGTCAGAGTCAGGACAGCGACATCGTTGATGCTACGCCCAACGATCAGCGGCTCAGGAATCCCGGCCGGTATTCTGTCATAATTGGCGCGTAGCTTTTCATGCACACGGACGATGGCATCATCCTCGCGCGTTCCCGTCAGAAACCGGGCCATGACCAGAACGCGATCATCGCGTGTCTGGCTATACACATGTTCAACACCCGCGATGCTTTTGACAATCGTCTCCAGTGGTTTAGTGACCAGCTCCACCGCATCTGCGGCTGTCAGCCCGTTTGCCGTGACATGAATGTCCACCATCGGCACGCTGATCTGCGGCTCTTCCTCGCGCGGAATAGCCTGTAATGCGAGTACCCCCAGAGCAAACGCCGCCAAGAGCGCCACCGCCATTAAAGGCGATGCCAAAGCCCGTTGCGCCAGCCAGCCCGAGAGTCCCAGCTTCATGTTAGTCCTCATCCGCCAGCACAACATCACCGGTCACGAGCCCGGCCAGAATCTCGACCGTCCCGTCATAAGTTGCCCCACGCTGCACCGGTATCAGATGCGGGCCGGTAGGGGTTTTAAGCCGGACATAGTCCACGCCAGCCAAGGTCCTGATATAGGCCGGAGGAAGCAGGATCCCCGGCCGTGTTCCAACCTGCACCTGTACGCCGATCCGCTGGCCTACAAAATAGCGGCCAAGTCCATCGACCTCGGCATCCGCCTGTACCCGACCTGCGATAATTTCGGGATAGATCTGGCGCAGAGTCCCGATCCGCCCGTCATCCAGCTGAACCGGGGCCCCCACCGTCAAGGCCGCGGCATGGCGTTCAGGAAGCTGCAAGCGCAATATATAAGAGTCCGCGGCGATGCGCGCAGCCACCTCGCCGGGCTGAATGACCATGCCCTTGGTCATCGGCACAGCGAGCACCCGGCCAGCGGCCGGAGCAAGAATCTGGCCTTCCTTGACCTGCTGATCAATCACCGAGCGCTGCGCCGTTGCTGACTTGAGCTGATTATCCGCAATCTCAAACGCCGCACGGGTTTCGTCAAGCCGGGCTTTGGCGATCGTTCCATTGCGAAACAGCTCCTGCGCGCGTCGATAGTCGTCCTGCGTCTTGGTCTGCTGTGCGCGCGTTGCGGCTATCTGGGCATCAAGGGCACCGAGCTGCAAGGCCAGCTTGTCGTCCCCCACCACCGCGACGACCTGACCGGGAGCAACGACATCACCTTCCGTCACCCGCAAATCCACAACCGTCCCGCCAATCCGGGCACGGGCTACGGCAACATCCACACTCTCCACCGTCGCCACGACCGGTTTGGTTTCACGGATCGGCACGGCGGCCACGGTCAGCTCGGCTGCCCCAGCCGCTAGCGGTACGATCCCCGCCAGTAGTACGGCAATAGGCAGCCTCATGATGTCCCCACCGGTGCGCTGAATTGCTCAAACGCCCGCAGGGCATCAGCGGCATACATCAGAGAGGGGCCACCCCCCATATAGACTGCCATGGCAAGGACCTCTTCGACCTCAGCCCGCGTAGCTCCCAAACGCACCAACGCCTTGGCATGAAAGCCGATACAGCCATCACAGCGCGTAGCGATACCGATGGCCAACGCGATCAGCTCCTTGGTTTTCTCCTCCAAAGCTCCGGCGCGGCTAGCCGCCTTGGCCAGTTGATCGAACCCCTGCATAACCTCGGGAATCTCGGTGCGCAGCACCTTGGTCTTCTCGCTGATTCCGGCGATGATCGTCTTGTAGTCTTTATATCCATCCATGATCGGCTCCTTTAGCACTGCTCACACAACTGACCCGTTGCCGGATCCATTTTCAGATACGGCAACCCGGCCGCCTTCCATGCCCCCATCCCACCTTGCATATGCTGGTTGTGTGGCAACCCAGCCGCCTCGCACGCGGCCACCGCGCGCGAGGCGGCTGGAGATCGGAAGAGCACACATCTGAACTCCAGTCACCTTGTAATCTCGTATGCCG
>ERZ761603.1098-NODE-1098-length-21103-cov-12.156309_pt1 | contig 21103 bp, 16 predicted proteins | sample MGYA00511879_ERZ761603 | MGnify/ENA primary metagenome ERZ761603 (study PRJEB28899, sample SAMN02850040) | bioreactor sludge metagenome | biome: EBPR Sludge; feature: EBPR Bioreactor; material: flocular biomat | place: Australia: Thorneside Wastwater Treatment... | reverse complement strand
CTGAGCCAGTTGTCGGCAAACTTGTCGGCTTCGGCCGGGTTTTTACTGGCAAGCAATGCTGAATGCACCTTGGGTGCCAGATCGCCGCTGTCGGTCGCCGCCTTGAGTCCGGCCCGGTACGCCGCGATGGCTTCCGGCCACGCCTTCTGCGATGCCTGAGTATCGCCCTCGAAGACATAGCCGATGGCCTCCTTCGGTCGCTGCTTCTGCACCTCTCGAGCCACCGCCAGCGCATCCTTGACCCGACCGGCCTCGAGTTCGAGCAGGATGATCGCTCGCTGCGCCTCAAGCAAGTCCGCCTTCACCTTGAGGGCCTTGTGCAGACTCTGCAGCGCACCCTCGCGGTTCTTGGCCGCCACTTCGACCTCGGCCATGCGTAGGTACGTCAGTGTCGAATCCGGTCTGAGCGCGGCCAGCTTGCCGTAGGTCACCAGTGCCTGATGGGTATCGCCGGCAGCCTGCTGGGCGCGGCCGGCGGCCTCGAGAATCGAGGGCGTCTCCGGCAGTGCGGCCAGCGCCTCCTGTGCCGTCGCAAGAGCGCTCTTGACCTCGTTCCTGGCGAGGTAAAGGCTGATCAAGGCCACGCGCGGTGCTGGCTCGGTCGGATTGGCGGTCACCGCCTTGCTGATCAGAGCCACCACTTCCTCTGTGCTGGCGCCCTCCTTGGCACGCAACTGAGCCAGGGCCAGCATCGCCTGCAGGTTTTTCGGATCCTTGGCCAACACGCCGTCAAAACGCTTCTTCGCGTCCTCCGGTTTCTTCTCGGCGAGGTCGAGCCTGGCCAGATTGGCCGCGGCCGGGAAGTAGGCCGGATTCAAAGCCAGCGCCGCCTCGAAGCTCGTGCGAGCGGCGGCGAGGTCCCGCTTGCCGAGCAGCGCAGTGCCGCGCAAATTCTGCGCGAGCGGGCTTTCCGGCTGCTTTTTCTCGAGCACGGCAATCGCCTTCAGCGCCTGGTCGAATTCACGCCGCTGCAAGTGAGCGGCGATCAGCGCCAGGTCGGCGCGGTTGCCGGTGTCGGCCGCTGCGACCGCCTCCAGATCGCGAAACGCTGCATCGACTTCGCCCCGCGCCAACTTGACCATCGCCAGCGAGGTACGCTTGCCCGTGTTCTTGGGATCGAGCGTCGCCGCCTTGTCGAAATACCTTGCCGCCTGATCGGCTCGCCCATTCTGCATGAATACCTGGCCGGCCAGGGCAAGCATGTTCGAATCGCTGTCAATCTTGTCGATGACGGGCTCGAGAACCGTCAGCGCCCTCGCCGGCTGGTTGGTATACAGGTAACTGGCGATCAGCATCCGGCGCGCGATAGCCAGCTCGGGTGTCCGCGCCAGTGCTTTCTGGAAGTACGCTTCGGCCTGTGGGTAGGCCTTCCGTTCATACTCGATCATGCCCGCCAGTTGCAGACCCAACGGGCTTTCCGGGGCGACCTTGAGCAACTGCAGAATATATTCCTTGGCCGCTGCGAGATCCTTTTGCTGATAGGCCAGCAGCGAGCGCAGATACAAGGTCTGCGGATGATTGGCCGAAACCTTCTTCATCGCCTCGAGCTGCTGTGCTGCCTCGTCGAGCTTGCCTTCCGTGAGGAGACCACGGATGATCGCTGACTGCGCTGCGAGACTCTCCGGCTTGATCGCCAGCGCCTTGCGAAAGGCGACCATCGCCGCCGCAGGGTCACCATTGGCCGCCAGCAAGTCACCTTTGAATTGCCACGCTTCATACATCTGTGGAGATTTTTCCAGACCGGTCTCAAGCAAGGAGATGGCGCCCGACAAGTCGCCTTGGCTGGCCTTCAGCCTGGCCTGCCCGATCAGGGCTGAGGAGAGTCCTGGCTGCAAAAGTAGTGCCGCGGAGAACGCGGCATTGGCGAGCTCCAGCTTGCGCTGCATCAGGTAAGCCTGCCCCAGCGCGACCTGCAACTCTGCCTTGGCCTGTGGAGCCACCAACTCGGTCTTGCCGAACTCCTTGATCGCTTTCTCGGGCTCGTTCTTGAGCAGCAGCGCCCTGACCAGCAAGGGCGTCACCTCGTCAGCCGCGTACTTGAGCTCGTAAGCACGTCGCAGCTCAATCTCGGCACCTGCTGCATCGCCTCCGTCGAGCAGTGTCTTGCCGAGCAGAAAGCGCGCTTCGGCCATCTGCGGTTCCTTTTGCAAGGCGTTCTTGAGCTGTATGGTCGCCGCCTTGGGGTCGTTCTTGGCGAGGTAGTCCTTGGCCGACGCCACCATCGACGCCGGCTTCTCGCCACCGCAAGCCGTCAGCAGCAACGCCACCAACAGTGTCGAAGCCATTACCCTGCAAAGACTGCCTGGAGCGCTGTACCTACTCATGATCACCCTCTTCAAGCGGACTGTGGTATTAAGGGAAGGCCCTACTTGAGGCCAAAACGATGCATCAGGTCATAGAGGGTCGGCCGACTGACGCCAAGCAGTTCCGAGGCCTTGACGACATTGCCGTCGGCACGTGCGAGGGCGGCGATGATGGTCCGTCTCTCGGCATCGTCACGGGCATGACGCAGATCGAGGACGTCCTGTCCATTGAGTCCCTCACCCGCCAAGCCAAGATCGCTGGCAGTAATCTGGTCAGCGTCGGCCATGATTACCGCCCGCTTGATGCAGTTCTCGAGTTCGCGGACGTTTCCCGGCCAAGCATAGGCTTCGATCGCCCGCAGCGCGTCTTCACGCAAGGTCAGTCGACTGCGATTCTGTTCGCCGGCAAAACGCCGGACGAAAGCATGCGCAAGCAGTGCAGCATCCCCGGAACGGGCTCGCAAGGGTGGGATATTAACCACAATTTCAGCCAGGCGATAGAACAAATCCTCACGAAAACGTCCTGCTGTGATCAGCGACTTGAGATTCTGGTGTGTTGCGCACACGATACGCACGTTGACCGGAATCTCCTGCCGGCCACCGATGCGCTCAATGACGCGTTCCTGCAGAAAGCGCAACAACTTGGCCTGCAAGGGATGCGGCAGGTCGCCGATCTCGTCGAGCATCAGCGTCCCGTTGCTGGCGGTTTCTATCTTGCCGGGAGTCGTCCGCGCAGCACCGGTGAAAGCACCTTTCTCGTAGCCGAAGAGCTCGCTCTCGAGCAGATTCTCGGGAATAGCCGCGCAGTTGATGGCGACGAATCGCTCGCGCCGCCGCGGCGATGATTCGTGCACACCGCGCGCCAGGAGCTCCTTGCCGGTGCCGCTTTCACCAAGGAGAAGTACCGTGGCGTCAGTAATGGCAACGCGCTCGATCGTACGGCAGACGCGCAGCAACTCTGGGTCGCGAGTGAGCAGCCCAGCCAGGACGTCGGGCTGCTGCATCGCCTGCAGTCGCTTGTTCTCCTGTTGCAGCTCGTGCAGTCGATAAGCACGCTGTATCGTCAGGCCCAGCATCTCGATCTCGAACGGCTTGGCAAAAAAATCATAGGCGCCGAGCGCAATGGCGCGCAGCGCATTGGCGCGGTCATTCTGGCCGGTAAGCACAATCACTTTGGTGTCCGGCGCCACGGTGAGGATTTCTTCGAGCAGCTTGAAGCCCTCGGAAACCGAATCGGCATCCGGCGGCAGGCCGAGATCCATCGTCACCACCGGCGGCTGGTAGCGCCTCACCTGCGCCAGCGCACCCTCCCGATCGTCCGCAGTCAGCGTTTCATACGGATCAAATGCCCAGCGCATTTGTTTCTGCAGCGCCTTGTCGTCTTCGACGATCAGCAAATGGGGCAACTTCTCGGAACTCATTCCGACTCCCTCAACGACACCGTCGACTTGCCTCCGGCAGACAGATCAGAAAGCGGCAACAGCAGGTTTACCTGTGTGCCGACATCGACGACACTGTCCACTGACAGTTTGCCGCCCAGTTCGTGAACGTACTGGAAACTCTCGTAGGCACCGATTCCCATTCCTGTCGGTTTAGTCGTCTGAAAAGGTTTGAACAGGCGCTCGCGGACAAACTCGGGGCTCATGCCGTGTCCGGTATCGCCGACCTCGACCAGTGCATGCTTTCCCTGCCGAGCCAGCCTGACCCACACCCGACCACTGACGTCGGTTGCATCGAGTGCGTTCTGCACCAAGTGACCGATCACACGCTCGATGCGATCCTCGTGCCCGCGCGCCACCAGGCGTTCTTCGACGTTCACCTGAACCTCCCTCCCCTGCCCCGATTTCGCGGTCTGGATCCGGCGCAGCACGTCCGCCAGATCGATGCCGCGCGGACCGTCCAGCGGCGTTGCACCCTCACGCAGTTGCATCATCAGCTGCCGCATGCGCTCGACCGAATGTTCGACGGTCATCAGCATGTCCTCCTGGAACTCCGGTTTGCCCCGATGGCGTTCGGCGTTCCGAAGCATCAGCGACAGCTGCGTAACGATATTCTTCAGGTCATGGACGACAAATGCGGACATACGGTTGAAGGAATCAAACTTCCTGACTTCCAACAGCGCTTCGCTCGCCTGCATCTGACCCAGGAACGCGCCCGCTTGTCTCGCGGCTGTTTTCAACAGGTCATTGACTTCCCAGTTTACATCGATCCTGGCGCGCGCTGTCGCGAGCACAACGAAGGCAATCAATTCGGCGCCGGTAGTCAGCGGCACCACCAGCCACGCATTCGGCACCTCGACCAGCCAGGATGGCAGGTTGAGGCTGTCGTAGCGACGCGGCAGCGAACGATACTCTTCGAGATTGATCACCCAGCCGCTGTCGATCAGGAATTTGCTTAAGGAACCGCCTTCGTCCTCGGTCGCCGGCGAGGTGGGCATGTTCCAGCACGCCGCCTGGGCAAAGAAGCGGCCCGAAGGATCCTTCAGCCACAAGGCGCCACCCGGACTCTCGACCATGTCGGCCAAGCCACGAATGACCTGCTGACCCATCGCGGAGAAACCACCCTGCGAGGACAACGTCTGTGTAAAGCGCAGCCACTCTTCGCGGTAATCGTAACGGTAACTGAAAAAATGTTTGCCGACCTGGACCCGCAAGCGAGACCGCATCGACCCGGAGAGGGTAAGTGCGGCAAGCACCAGCAAGGCGGCAAAGAGAAGTGCCATCTGCACCGCCCGTCCCCACTCGCCACCGAAAAAACGGACGTAATAACCGGCAGAAGCCATGAACAGGAGGTAGACGCCAACCATGACCAGCGTCACCGACTGCAGCGCGGCCCGTTGCGACATCACCAGCCGCCGCTTCCAGTCGTGGCTGCGCACCGCCGATAAGCCGACTAGCGGCAGCCCGAGTGCATGTGCAAAACCACGAATACTGTACGCGTCAGCGTCGATCCGATTGAAAAGCAACGCGTCCGAGTACAGGTAGAGGTCGAAAAGGAAAGCCCCTCCCAGTCCGAGGCACAGCGGCTTGATGCTCCAGCGGAAGTCCGGCGACACTTTGCGATACAGCTGTTCGATCAGGAGCAGGCCAAATACGCTCATGGCCAGCGACGTGACCAGAGCGACGCGATGTGGTGGCATCGGTAGCGGCAGATCGATCCTGGTAACCACCAACACCTGCGCGACAAAGCTGCCCAGCGGCAGCGACAAGGCAATCCCGCCCAGCCAACCCAAACCCCGCCACCAAGCGCCGCTTGCACTCTCCTCGGGCCCGATCAGGACCAGCAGGAATAGATACCAGGCACCGCAGCGCAGCGGATCGGTGAGCAGGCTGCCGGCGAGCAAGACGGGTTGCTCTGTGAGCGCGAAGGCCAGACCAAGCATTCCCCACAGCGCGGACATGAGGACGGCGACAAACATCGCCCGACTGCGGCCACCCATCCGCCAACCGGTGGCCAGATAGAGGGCCAGGACAGACGCTATGATGCCGACCAAGCCATAGCTCCAAGCGGCAACCCCTACCATCTTGCTGTCCATCACAATCCGCAACCCACGTCCTGTCCCTGCAGCCGGTGCCCCGCCACCGCCTGCAGACGTGTCATCGAGCGCCCTTACCCGTCAGCACAACGCCTACCGTCTGGAAAAGAATGACAATGTCGAGGAACAGCGTGTGATTCTTGACGTAGTACAAGTCGTACTGCAACTTCTGGATCGAGTCGTCGACGGTCGCCCCGTAGTGGTAGCTGACCTGCGCCCAACCGGTGACGCCCGGCTTGACGCTGTGGCGGACTGCGTAGAAGGGGATGTCACGGGTCAGTTGATCGACGAAGTACGGGCGTTCGGGACGCGGACCGACCAGGCTCATGTCACCGGTCAGGACACTCCACAACTGTGGCAGTTCGTCGATACGCAAGCGGCGGATCCAGCGGCCAACACGCGTCACCCGGTCGTCGTCGGCAGTCGCCCAACGCGGTCGGCCGTCGCTCTCGGCGTCCTGACGCATGCTGCGAAACTTGACCACTTTGAACAGGCGCCCGTCAAGGCCGACGCGTTCCTGCCGGTAGAAAACCGGAAAGCCGTCTTCAAACACGATCAGGATCGCCACCAGCAGCATCAGGGGAAACGAGAGCAGGAGCAGGATCGACGCGGCCGCGATGTCGAAAACCCGTTTGACGATCGCCCGACGCCAGCTCTGGCGGAAACCGTCACCAAAGATCAGCCAGCTGACGCGCAGCGAGTCGATCCGGATCTGCCCCAGCGCCCGTTCGAAATAACTTGCTAGGTCGAGCACCTTGACGCCCGACAACTTGCACTCAAGTAGTTCGCGCAAGGGTAGCGCGCCACCGCGGCGCTCGCGCACGGCGACGATGATTTCATCGACCTTGAGCGAATGGGCGGTATCGGAAAGCGACATCGCCTGCGAGAGAACAACCTGCGCGGGAACAACCACCTCGGTGTCGGTCGGGCTCGGGTAAAAACCGACGATTTCCAGGTCCGGATCCGACTTGCGCAGAACGCGACCGACGTTTTCCGCCTCCTCACCGACCCCGAATACCAGGACGCGCCGATTCAGCAGGTAACCGGCCCGGCTATGCGCCGAGTGCACGCGGTGCACCAGGGTAGCAAAGAGCGCAGAGAGTCCCGACAAGAGGAGAAAACCGCGGTCCACCTCAGCCACCGCGAGCACGGAAAAGACCACATAGGCAAGCGGAATGGCCAGATAGAGCGAGAGCACTGCACGCGCCTGTGTCTCGCTGCGCGTGCGATCGTGGACGCGCTGATAAATACCCAGCCAAGCGTTCAGAATGATCATTGTCAAAGCAAAGACGACGGCGTAAAAGGCCACCTTGTCAAGGGCAAGCCGTCCTCCCCGCTCGATCCACATCGCCGCAAGGATCACGCAGATGACCGGGAACATCAGGTCGAGCGCTACCTGAGCAATGGTCTTCCGATGAAACCAATGATTGAATACTTTGATCACGATGGACCCCTTGCAAGCAAGAACCTGAGAACGTCTCCTGGCGAGGTTTCTGGTTGAGCTTGTTCCCCTACTGATTCCAAAGCTCCCAGCGCCCCACGGATTGAAGGCTATCACCCGGGAGAAGTGCAGACCGTGACCTAATGCACAAGCAATCAGCGAACACGAACGCGCGACTGTACGACCTTTTTCGCTTACCATTCAGGTAAGCGACGTACGTTAACAAACAGTTGCAAGCACATGAAATAAATGCATATTTTTATGATGCAACTGATCGCTCCAACGTTAATTATACCCCTACGACGAACTTTACTAGGCCTTGTCCGCACTACTGGAAGAGCCTCGGCCATCGATGAGCAGGGCGACGACTACAAGCAGAAAGAAGAGGAACGCCGTTCGCGGCATGTCCAGCAAGCTGACGAAAACGCCGATGGCCAGGGCCGCGATCAGCGCTGCCAGAAGATAAGGTGCCAGCCAGTGACCGCGTCCGCGACCGCTGACCAGATTGGCCACGGCCATCACCAGCAGGCCCATGAACAGCAGGAGCCCAAGCACTCCCTGTTCGATCAGCAGCTCAAGCAACAGGTTGTCGACATGCCAGGGCACGAAGTAGTGGCGGCCCGCAAAGAACCAGTGCGCCAGTCCGCTGGCAAAGCTTCCGTTGTCGATCAGATTGTCACCCGCGGTGTTACGCAGGCTCACGTTGTCGATGTCTACCGCCTGGGCCGGGCCTTCGAGGCGCAGCGCGAAGAAACCCGAGAAGCGCCACCACCACGGTGCGGCAAGTTGCTCCGTCGCCAATGGGGCAAGTACGCGGCGCCAGCGGTCGCCGCCCGCCGCCACTTCCAGCCGGGTGCGCGCGCACGCGGCATCGTAGAGCAAGTGCTTTCGGCACACGCCGACGTCCAGAATCGCATCCTCCGAAGTGCGCACGTCCATCTCCAGGAGGAAGCTGTTATCAGCCACAGGCACGCGTTGCAATAGATCCACAGCGTGGCGCGCGCTCCCAGTCATCCCGTGAACGGACAGATAGCTGCCCGCACTCCCGTCAACGATACGCAGGCGGCCCGGCATGTCGCGCCCGACAACTGTCTGCGAGTAGGTCGCCGGAAAGCGACCCAAACCCCTGCCGAACAGTACTTCGCCTGGATCGCGGAGGACACTCACGGCCTCCCGCCAATGCTGCAGGCGGCCACCCAGATCCTGCTCGCTGCTGGACAGCCGCTGACGCATGAAGTCACCAAGCCCGACCACAACAACGACCTCGAGGACGACAACACCGAGCAAAACGCGGTTGCCCCGTGCCCGCCACCTAGGCGGCGCGCTCCGCGTGCGGCGAACCGCGTCAGCCTGTGCGCACCCAGGTGTCAACCAGCGCCGGCTGGACAGAAAGACGAAGAGAACGCTGAGGGCGACCAGCGCACCGCCGTAAACAACACGTGAAAAAGTCGTCAGACAGGCATAGCCGGTGAGCAGTGCGAGGAGCGCGGCGAGCAACCAGCACCAGACATTCGGTGCGCGCAGCGCGGCGCAAACAGAGAACGGGAGGGAGAGGATGAGAAAGCCATCGATGGCTGCACCGCCGACGTGCATCTCCCAGAACAGCGCCGTCGCACGATAGGGGGTCGAGAAATCGAAGACTCCCGGATAGCCGGCGCGCTCCCAGACGACTGCCAGGCTTACCAGCGCCAGGCCGGTGGCGACGCCGACCGCAAAACGCCGCGCGAAGCGCTCTGGGGTGGTCTGCAGCCCTCGCCGCAGCAGCGGCAGGAGGAACAGTACGAGGAGGAAACTCTTCGCTGACCGCAGGCTGTTCAACGGTTCCTCGTAGCCCTCGAACCAGTGCTCGGGAAGCGCCCCCGCGTCGAGCAGCCCGCGGACAAGAGCGAGCATCCAGGATGCCGTCAGCAGCAACAGACTGGTCCGGACCAGTCTGTCAGCACAAACGTTCGCTGCAGCGCTCGCTGCGCCACCTACGTCGTCGTCCGCAACGCGCTGCAAGCGCCTGTGCTGCGCTGCCAGCCGTGCATGACCACCCGTGGCCGCTGCAAGAACCAGCAGGTCGAACTCCTCGCAAGCCATCCATCCGGTCCACGGCGACCAGTTGGCAAGTGGCAGCAGACCCGGTATCAGCAAAGGCCAGAGATCCGGACACAGAAAGAACACCAGACAGGCGAGCGCAAAGGCCAGCGTCAGCGAGCCAGGCCAGAGTGGATGGTGCCAGGCAACAAACACCCCCAGACAACTGGTCAGCACCGCCAGCACAAGCGGCTGCCAGCCCCGTTTCAGGTTACGCAGCACGCCGCGCCAGCGCCCGCAGCAGCGCGCAGTTCGCGGTGGCAGCCCCGGCTGCGCCCGCTAAAATGCACACCGTCATCACCAGTTGGAGATCTGCATGCCTCGAAGATATCGTTTGCCGCCCGGATTCCGCATCGTCTCGGGCGGACAGACGGGCGCCGATCGGGCCGGGCTGGACTGGGCGATTGCCCACGGAATCGCCCACGGCGGCTGGTGTCCCCAGGGTCGCCGCGCCGAGGACGGCCCGATCGACCCGCGATACATGCTGTTCGAGACACCGAGCCGCGAATACCGGCAGCGTACCGGGTGGAATGTGCGCGACAGCGATGCTACCGTGATCTTCACCTTCGCCGGATCGCTGAGTGGTGGTTCCGAACTGACCGCTGTTTTCGCCGATCAATACCGAAGGCCGTGGCTGCACCTGCGCGACAACGACGAACCGCACCGCCTCGCAGACTTCCTCGAGCACCACAGCGGACGCCAGCCGGTGCTCACCCTCAACATCGCCGGCGTGCGCGACCCTGCTCTCGGCCCGCTGGTAGTGCGCGTCCTCGACCAGGCGCTTGTGCTGCCGGGCGCCGACGCAGGGCGATAAGAGGGGCAGGCGTAGCCGGTCCAACTTGCGATTCCGTGTTGTCGATAGAGGCAGCGGTTTGCCCCACCGCTACCTCCCAAGCGACGCCGTCCTGCGGGTTCGCGCTGACGGCCAATCTGGCGGAGAGAGCGGGATTCGAACCCGCGGTGGGATGTTATCCCACACACGCTTTCCAGGCGTGCGACTTAAGCCACTCATCCATCTCTCCGGGAAGCGGCGAATTCTAGCAGATGCCCTGGCGAACACCAAAGCGAGCGCAGCGATCGCCTTTGGCGTCGCTGAACACACCATTCGGCATCCAGGCGAGTGCTATCATTCGCCCATTTTTTCCCGGCCGATGACGCTCCACACCTTGAAACCCCGCTTCCAGGCTGTACTGCACCCAGCGGTACGAGCGCTGTACAGGCTCGGGGTGACGGCCAATCAGGTGACCATCGCCGCCGGTGCGGGGTCCGTTGTCCTGGGCGCCGTGCTCGCTCTCGCGGCTACGACCGGGCATCCGGAGTGCTTCCTGCTGTTGCCGATCTGGCTCTTGCTGCGGATGGCGCTGAACGCGATCGACGGCATGCTGGCACGCGAGTTTGCCCAGTCGTCGACGCTTGGCGCCTATCTCAACGAGTTGTCCGACGTGGTGTCCGACGCCGTACTCTATCTTCCCTTCGCTCTGCTGGGCGAGAACGGCCTTGCCCTGGCGATCCTCGTGGTGTTCCTCGCCAACGTTGCGGAGATGACCAGCGTGCTGGCGCTTGCGAACAGCGGTACTCGCCGCAACGACGGGCCGCTCGGCAAGAGCGACCGCGCGCTGGTCTTTGGCGTTCTTGGCCTGCTCGTCGGCAGCGGCGTCGCACCTGACCCATGGTTGGCGTGGGCCCTCGCATTCGTCGCCATCCTGCTGTTGTTGACCATCGCCAACCGGATGCGGTATGGAATTGCCGACGCCGGGGATCAACGACGACAGTCCGCGGCGAACAGGCAATAGACGGAAAATCGGCCATGCGAAGCGCACAGGAACTCCAGTTCACCACCCACGATGGCAGCCCGCTGTTCTACCGCTACTGGCCGGCGAACGGGACGTCTGCCGGTGGACCACGGGCGATCGTCCTCCTGCATCGCGGCCACGAGCACTCGGGACGGCTGCAGCATGTCGTCGACGAACTCGATCTGGCGGACTTCGCGATGTTTGCCTGGGATGCGCGCGGCCATGGACACTCTCCGGGGCCGCGCGGCGACAGCCCCAGCTTTGCCGCGCTGGTCAAGGATCTGGACTGTTTCGTGCGCCATATTGGCGAGCAACACCGGATCGTCAGCGCCAACGTCGCAGTTGTCGGGCAAAGCGTCGGCGCGGTCATTGCGGCGACTTGGGCGCATGACTTCGCACCCCAGGTGCGCTGCTTGGTGCTGACGGCACCGGCGTTTCAGATCAAGCTCTATGTGCCCCTGGCGCGGCCCGGCTTGGCGCTGATCAAGCGGCTGTTCGGCAACTTCTTCATCACCTCCTACGTGAAGGCGAAGTTCCTGACTCACGATGCCGAGCGCGTCCGCTCGTACGACACGGACCCGCTGGTGACGCGAGCGATCTCGGCGCGCGTTCTGCTCGGGCTGCTTGATGCGGCCGATCGCGTTGTCGCCGACGCGCAGGCGATCCGGCTGCCGCTGCAGCTCTTGATCTCGGGCAAGGATTGGGTGGTCCATCGCCAGCCGCAGGAGACGTTTTTTGCGCGTCTCGGTTCTCCGGTGAAGGAGCGCCACCTGCTCGACGGTTTCCTGCACGACACGCTCGGCGAGCGCGACCGGAAAATCGCTCTCGCGACGATTCGCAGCTTCGTCCTCCGATTGTTCAACGATCCGCCGCCGGCTGACTCGCTGCGACGCGCTCACGAAAGCGGTTTCTCGCGCGACGAAGAGCTGCGCCTGCGCCAGCCGCTGTCCATTTGCTCGCTGCGCGGCATCCCGTTCGCCTTGACGCGACTGGCGATGCGCACGCTCGGCCGCCTCTCGCAAGGCATTGCGATCGGTCTCGCGACCGGCTTTGATTCCGGCAGCAGCCTCGACCATGTCTATCGTAACCAGGCCAGCGGTCGATTCCTGCTCGGCAAAGTCATCGATCGCGGCTATCTCGATGCGATCGGCTGGCGCGGCATCCGCATCCGTCGTCAACATCTGATCACCGCGATCGTTGCCGCGGCACAGCAGCTACGCGCCGCCGGCGAGCCGCTACGGATCACCGACATCGCTGCCGGATGCGGCCGCTATCTGCTCGACGCAGTCGCCTCGCTTGCTCCCGAGCGCCCGCAGACGATCGTCCTCCGCGATTACGACGCAGCCAACCTGAGCCAAGCGCAGCAGCTAGCCGGCGAGCGCCAACTCTCCGACATCACGCACTGCGAGCAGGGTGACGCCTTCGATGAAACCGCGCTGGCGACACTGGCGCCGCGGCCGACACTGGCGGTGGTCTCGGGTCTTTACGAGCTGTACTCTGACAACGACTTGGTCGCCCGCTCGCTGCGCGGTCTAGCGCGAGCGCTCGACCGCGGCGCTTATCTGATCTATACCGGCCAGCCCTGGCATCCGCAACTGGAAATGATCGCGCGCACCTTGACCAGCCACCGAGAGCATGCTCCCTGGGTGATGCGGCGCCGCTCGCAGGCCGAACTCGACGAACTCGTCCGCAGCATGGGTTTTGCCAAGGTCGAGCAGTGGATCGACGACTGGGGCATGTTTACCGTCTCCCTCGCGCGCCGGATCTGAACTTGGGCGACGATCCGGAGGCTAACCAAGAAAACAGCGAAAGGCGACCGTGGCAACGGGCGCTGGCCTGGCTCTTGTTTCTCGGACCCTTCTTCTTTGTCAGTTACGGCTTTGCGAACTGGGTGAGCGCCCAGCGCTCGGATGTCGGCAGCATTGTTTTTGCCTGGGAACGTCACGTGCCGCTGCTGCCGTGGACGATCGTCCCCTACTGGCTGATCGACCTTCTCTACGCGGTCTCCTTGCTGCTGTGCGCGACGCGGCGGCAACTCGACATCCACGCCCTGCGCCTGCTGAGCACGCAAGTCCTGGCGGTGACCTGCTTTCTCGTCGCGCCGCTGCGCTGTACCTTCGAGCGCGGCGAAGTTGATGGCTTCTTTGGCTGGATGTTTGATCGACTCATGGCCTTTGACCAGCCGTTCAATCAAGCGCCATCGCTGCACATCGCGCTGCTTGTCGTGCTGCTCGAACCGTACCTGCGCGTCGTGCCGCGCAAGCGACACGTGCTGGTCTACGCCACCGCCTTGCTGATCGCGGCTTCGACGATGACCACCTGGCAGCACCATTTCATTGACCTCCCGACTGGACTCTGGCTCGGTTGTCTGGTCCTCTGGCTGCTGCCGAGTGACACCGCCTCACCCCTGCTGCGCGCCAGACTGACCGACGACGCCAAGCGCCGACGCCTGGCCACCGCCTACAGCGGCGGCGCGCTGCTGCTGGGAGGAACCGCAATCGTCGCTGGCGGCGCCTGGCTATGGCTACTCTGGGCGGCAGCCGCGCTGGCACTGGTGGCGCTGATCTACCTCGCGGGTGATGGCACCGCCTTTGCCAAACGAGGCGATGGGTCGCTACCACCCGCCGTGTGCTGCCTGCTGGCGCCGTACCTCGCCGCTGCCTGGCTCAACTCCCGCTGCTGGACGCGCCGGCTCGCCACAGCCAACGTCATCAGCCCGGGCATCCTGCTCGGGCGCTTGCCCACTGCCAGCGATCTGCACGCCCTCGGCGTGAGCACGGTCGTCGATCTGTGCGCCGAACTGCCGTGCCCGACCCCCGGCCTGCACCATGTCGTGATCCCGGCACTCGACCTGATCCCGCCGACGCTCGAACAGATCGAGCATGCGCTGACGGCGATCGACAGCGCGCGCGCCACCGGGCCGGTTCTCGTTTGTTGCGCCCTCGGCTTTGCGCGCAGCGCGCTGGCAGTTGCCGCCTGGCTGCTGCATGCGGGCGCCGCCACTTCACCGGCCGCCGCTGTCGCTCAGGTACAGGCCGCTCGTCCCGGAGTGGTCCTTGGGCCGCAACAGATCACGCTGCTGCAACAGTGGTGGCAGCGACGACGGTCTCCAGCCTGAGCGACGTGCAACCGCCGGCGACCGCCGCTGAGGCCTGGCCGCTGGTCACCGCGATCGCGTCCGTGCTGATCGTCGCCACGCTGCTTGGCCAGTTGCTCCGCCTCCTCGTCGCCCGGCGGGCGCCGCACGCGGAGATCGACAATCTGAACCGCCGGATCCATGCCTGGTGGGTGATCGCGATCCTTCTTGGTCTCGCTCTCTACGGTGGCAGAACCGGCGTTTGCCTGCTGTTTGGCTTCGCCTCACTGGCGGCTCTGCACGAGTTCGTCAGCGCCGGCGCGCCGCATGCCTGCCCGCGGCCGCTCTGGATCAGCAGTGGCTGTCTACTGGGGGTGGCGCTGCAATACCTGTTCGTATGGAGCGCCAGCTACCTCGCCTTCGCCACTCTGCTCCCGCTTCTCGCCTGCCTGCCACTGCTCGCTGCGCCGTCACGGCGCGGTCATGCATGGCTGGCCAGAACGCGCCTCTTGCGCGCGGGACTGCTGATCTGTGTTTTCTCTGTTTCCCACCTCCCAGCGCTGCTCACGCTGTTGCCTGACGACGCGGTGGGCAGCTGGCGCCTGCTCGCTTTTCTGCTGCTTGTCGTGCAAGCCAGCGATGTGCTGCAGTATCTCTGGGGAAAGCTCGCCGGCCGGCATCCGATCGCGCCTCGGTTGTCGCCGTCGAAGACCGTCGAGGGGACGGTCGGTGGCATCCTGAGCGCGTGCGCGCTGGGGGCAACGCTGTCGTCCCTGACACCGTTTACCCGCTTGCAGGCGATCCTGATTTCGCTGCTGCTGACCTTGCTTGGCTTCGTCGGCGGGCTGCTGCTGTCGGCTGTCAAGCGCCACCGCGGAATAAAGGACTGGGGTAGCCTGATTCCGGGCCATGGCGGTGTCCTGGATCGGCTCGACTCGCTGTGCCTGCCGGCACCGGCCTTCTACTACCTGCTGCGCTACGGCTGGGCTACCTAGACAGCGGCTGTCCCTTGCCCCGACGCCAACGACCCAACAGCCAGCCGACCAGCAAGCCGAGCACGGCGCCGCCGCCGCCCGCGTACCAGACAGCCGTCTTCGCTTCAGCGATCAGCGAGTTGGTAAACACGTTCGACGACAGATGCATTGACACCACCTGCCACCTGCCATCGATCTTGGCAGAGGTCGAAGTCCAGTTCGAGCTGAGGCGGAACGGGCCACGTGCTACCGGAAAAAACTCGTCCTCCATCGTGCCGTCGGCCACCGCCACCTCGCCATTGCCGTAGAAGTGCGCCGGGGCAGCGACTTTGGCGCTGGTCAGGTAGCGATCGAGAATGCGCTGTTCGCCCTTGACCATGCGCTGGTAATAGGCACGGATTTCGTCGTGGCCGCGCGACACTTCGCCGTTGAGCCAGGTCACGGTCGCCTGCGGATGCATCTGGGCGACCATGCGCTCGACATCCTGGGCGTTGATGCTCGCTTCCATTTCGCGGAAGAGCGTACGCAGCGCCTGCCGGTCGGTCGCGTGCGGATCGTCAGCCGCTCCGGCAAGACCCGCCACCAGCAGCAGGAACAGTCCAACCCAGCGCAGCCCGACAAATCTTGGCCCCATGATCTCTCTCCCGGCAACACGAATGCAAAGCGTCATCATAGCCGTCGGCGCGAGTGCTGACCACCCGGCCGTGCTGCTCGGCGGGCATCTTACAAGCGGGCAATGCCCGCGCGGCGGTACCTGACGGTTTCGAACAGGCAGATCGCCGCGGCCGCGGCGACGTTCAGCGATTCTGTGTGCGGCGCCAGCGGAATGCTCAGCTGTAGACGCGTCAGTGCCACCACCTGCGGTCGGATGCCGTGTCCCTCGCTGCCGAACACCCAGGCCAGCGGATCTTCCAGTTTGCTCTCGTAGAGACCGGCGACCGCAGTCGGCAAGGTCGCCACAGTCACGCCGTGAAAAGCGGCAAGGAACGACGACAGATCGCCGCCTTCGTGGATGTCGAGCTGAAAATGGGCGCCCATCGCCGCACGCAGCGTCTTCGGCGCCCAGACTTGGGCGCAATCAGGTGCAAGCAGGATCTGGCGAAAGCCGGCGGCGGCGGCACTGCGCAGAATCGAACCGACGTTGCCCGGATCCTGTACACCGTCGAGCACTACCGTGTCGACAGCAGGCTGCAGCGTACCGGTCGGCGGACAGGGCACTACCGCCATGATGCCGCTCGGCGTGTCGACGACGGCGAGGGAGGCGAACAGCGCGTCGGCGAGGACGCTCGTCCTGGCGCCGTCGCCGGCGTAGCGCAGAAACTCGCCGATCTCCCGCCGCTGGGCGCCGCTGTCGCTGACCAGAATCTCTGGCGGCAGGCCATAACGCCGGCGATAGGCCTCAATCAGGTGCATGCCGTCGAGCACCGCGAGGCCGCTGCGTCGGCGCTCGCCACTGCTTCGGCAGAGCCGCTTCAGGGCCTGATAGCGCGCATTATCGCGGGCAGTAATGCGTCTCACTGCGGCAACAAGGCGGCCACCGGTGCGTAGCTACGCCTGTGGTGTGGACTCGCTCCATGCTCGCGCAGCGCCCGCAGGTGGTGAGCCGTGGGGTACCCCATGTGACGGTCAAAGCCGTATTGCGGATACTCGGCATGCAGGGCCACCATGCCGAGGTCACGTGCGGTCTTGGCAAGGATGGAGGCGGCCGCAATACTCGCCACCCTGGCGTCACCGCCGACGATCGCGGCCACCGCATAAGGCAACGGGGGGCAGTGCCTGCCATCGACCAGCACGCGTTCGGGAACGAGCACGAAATCACGCACCAAGGCGCTGACCGCACGCTGCATGGCGAGCAGGCTGGCCTGCAGAATGTTGAACCGATCGATTTCCTCGACGCTCGCTTCCGCAACCGCCCAGGCCAGTGCTTGCGCCCGGATGCACACCGCCAAGCGGTCACGTTTTAGCGCCGTGAGCTTTTTCGAGTCGTCGACGCCGACGATCGGCTGCGCTGGGTCGAGGATCACTGCCGCAGCGACGACTGGCCCGGCGAGCGGGCCACGACCTGCCTCGTCGACGCCGCAAACCAGCCCCTCAGGCTGTTGCAGCGACATCCGCGCGCAGTTGCGGCGGCAAGTGGCCGATAACCGCCGCCGCCGCCCTTTCCGCGGCGTTCTGCCGCAAGTGCATATGCATCTCGTGGAAGAGCCGTCGCAAGCGCTCGCAGACGCCCTTTTCAGCACGCAGATTGAGCACCGCCTGGGCCAGGTTCTCCGCTGTTGCATCGTGCTGAATGAACTCGGGGACGACAAAGCGCCCGGCGAGCACGTTGGGGAGACCAAAATAGGGCAGGTAGAAACGGTTGCGCACGAGTCGATGGGTAAGCGGCGAAATCTTGTAGGCAATGACCATCGGCCGCTTCAATAGTGCTGCCTCAAGCGTCGCCGTACCGCTTGTCACCAGTACGACGTCGGCGGCCATCATGGCCTCATGCGCATGGCCAAAAAGCATGCGGATCGGCAAGTCCTCGGCCGCACAGCGCTGCAAGGCGGCGTCGAACAGTACGCGCGTCTCGCGCGTGACCAAGGGCACGAGGAAGCTTGCTGCGGGCAGTTGCTCGTGAATCCTGCGCGCTGTCCCGATGAAGGTGTCTGCCATATACTGCACTTCGGATTGCCGGCTACCGGGCAGCAAAGCGAAGACCGGTTCGTCACTGGACAAGCCAAGCAGCGCCCGTGCCGCCTCGCGACCATCAGCGAGTGGCAGCAAGTCGGCCAGCGGATGGCCGACGTAAGTGACCGGAATACCGTGCTTCTCGTAAAGCGCCGGTTCGAAGGGAAAAAGGGTGAGCACACGCGAAACGGCGGCGCCGATGGTGTGCACACGTCCGCCGCGCCAAGCCCAGATCGACGGACTGACGTAGTGGATGGTGGGGATGCCTCGCCGTTTGAGGGTTTTTTCGAGGCCGAGATTGAAATCGGGGGCATCGACGCCGATGAAGACGTCCGGCGGATCGGCGAGCAGCCGACGCTTGAGGTCGCGACGGATGGCGAACAGCTCGGGGTAATGCCGGATCACCTCGACCAGGCCACGCACCGCGAGTTTTTCGAGTGGATGCCAGGCCTGAAAGCCCAGTCCCAGCATCTTCGGCCCCCCAATGCCGAAGAAGGTGGCGTCCGCAAGCCTCGCCCGCAGCGCCTGCATCAACTGACTGGCGAGCAGGTCACCGGACGCCTCGCCGGCGACAATGGCAATCCGCGCCGAGCGCGGGGTCATCGAATGATGCCGCGCTTGGAGACCGCGATGAAGTCGAGCAGCGGCTGGATTTCCGGATGCGCGACCACGTCGGCCTGCAGCCTGGCGCATGCCTCCTCGAGCATCAGTCCGGACTTGTAGATCGTACGATAGGCCCGTTTCAGCGCCAGCATCGCCTCCGCCGAGAAACCTCGCCGTTTGAGCCCCTCGGCATTGATCCCATAAGGACCCGCCGGATTACCGGCAGCCATCACGTACGGCGGCAGATCCTGGGTGAGTACGCTGCCACCGGCGGTCATCGCGTGTGCGCCTATCCGGCAGAACTGATGGACACCCGTAAAACCGCCGAGAATGGCCCAGTCGCCGACGTGCACGTGGCCCGCCAACTGTGCATTGTTGGCGAACACGGTACGGCTGCCGACCTGACAGTCGTGCGCGATATGCACGTAAGCCATGATCCAGTTGTCGTCACCCACCCGGGTCACGCCGACGTCGAGGGCCGTACCCAGGTTGAAGGTGCAGAACTCGCGGATGGTATTGCGATCACCAATCTGGAGCTCGGTGGGCTCGCCGCGGTGTTTCTTGTCCTGCGGTGGCTCGCCGAGCGAACAGAACTGGTAGACGCGGTTATCGCAACCGATGCGCGTCCGTCCGGAGATAACGACGTGCGGCCCGATCACGGTATTGTCGCCAATCTCCACCTGCTCGCCGATGATCGAGTAGGCACCGACCTCGACGTTGGCGCCTAGTCGCGCGCCGGAACTGATGATCGCGGTCGGATGGATCATGGCTGATCCTGACCGCCATCGCGCACCAGCTTGCTCTTTGCACACATCAGTTCGGCCTCGGCAACGACCTCACCATCGACCGACGCCAGCGCATCAAATTTCCAGATGTTGCGAAACTGACGCTGGATGTTCACCTGCAAGTGCAACTGGTCGCCAGCGGTGACCGTTTTCTTGAAACGCGCCTTGTCAACGCCGACGAAGTAGAAGAGCGACGTCAGATCCGGCTTTTCGCCGAGCGTCCTGAACGCGAGGATCCCGGCCGCCTGCGCCAAGGCTTCGAGGATCAGCATGCCCGGCATCACCGGATAATGCGGGAAGTGGCCGCTGAAGAACGGTTCATTGATGGTGACGTTCTTGTAGGCATGAATGCGCTTGCCGGGCTCGCAGTCGAGCACCCGGTCGACCAGCAGAAAGGGATAGCGATGCGGCAACTGCCCCAGGATTTGATGTACATCCATCGGATTCAAGGCGTTTTCTCCATACGTTCGAGTTTCTTCTCGAGTTCGCCAATGCGCTCGGCGAGCTTGACCAGGCGCTTGATGTAGGGGGCGTTGTGCAGCCACTCGCCGTGCGCCAGCAGCGGAAAAACGCCCGTATACTGACCCGGCTGCGAAAGACTCTTGCCCACCAGCGTTCCTCCCGAGACATGGACGTCGTCGGCGATTTCCAGGTGACCGCTGATCATGCCTGCTCCCCCTATGGTGCACCGACGACCAATGCGCGTACTGCCGGCAATACCGACACATCCTGCCATCGCTGCATGTTCGCCGACGCTGCAGTTATGGGCAATCTGGATCTGGTTGTCGAGTTTGACGCCATCGGCGATCACGGTATCGTCCAGCGCGCCGCGGTCGATTGAGGTGTTGGCTCCGATTTCGACGTCGTCGCCGATGATGACCCGACCAATCTGGGGGATCTTCAGCCAGCGCTCACCCTCCTTGGCAAAGCCGAAGCCGTCGGCACCAATGACCGCGCCCGAGTGGATGATCGCCCGCTTCCCGATCACGCAACCGTCATAAACGACGGCATGCGGATAGATCCGCGAATCGTCACCGATCGCCACCTGATCACCGATCACGCATCCGGGATAGAGCACGACGTTCTCGCCGAGGCTGACACCCACACCGACAACCACGTTTTCTCCGATGCTCGCCGAGGCGGGCACCGGCGAGTGCACGACGGCGCGTGCGTGAACGCCGAGCGGGCGCTGCGTCGGCGGATTGAGCAAGGCCACGACGCGCGCGTAGTAAGCGTACGAATTGGCATGCACGATGCAGGGCCGTGCGGTCTCGGCGGCAAACTGCGGCGGCACGATCACTGCGGAGGCCTGCGTGTGCTGGAGTTGCAGGCGATACTTCGGATTGGCAAGAAACGCGATCTGACCCGCGCCAGCGGAGAGCAAGGTGCCCACCTGCGAGACGACGACCGCGCCATCTCCCTGTAGCACTCCGCCAAGACGAGCGACGATCTCTTCTAAACGCAGCCCTCTGGGGTTGAACACCTCATCGACCCGGCAACGGCTTACTTCGCGTCCTTGGGATCGGACAGCGCCTTGACGACCTTGTCGGTGATGTCCAGGCGCGGACTGACCCAGACGACGTCCTGAACGATCAGGTCGTACTTCTCGCTCTCGGCGAGTTGCTTGATCGCCTTGTTGGCCTTCTCGATGATCGCAGCGTTCTCTTCGTTCTGGCGCAGGTTGAGATCCTCGCGAAACTCGCGCTGTTTACGCTGAAACTCGCGCGACAACTCGCCAAGATCCTTCTCCTTGGCGCGGCGCTCCGATTCAACCATGGTCAGGCCATTCTTTTCCAGCGTTTCCTGCAGTGCCTGCACCTGCTTGGCCAGCCGCTGCAGATCCT
>ERZ761603.1097-NODE-1097-length-21112-cov-84.743601_pt1 | contig 21112 bp, 11 predicted proteins | sample MGYA00511879_ERZ761603 | MGnify/ENA primary metagenome ERZ761603 (study PRJEB28899, sample SAMN02850040) | bioreactor sludge metagenome | biome: EBPR Sludge; feature: EBPR Bioreactor; material: flocular biomat | place: Australia: Thorneside Wastwater Treatment... | reverse complement strand
GTCGGGCTGGACGAACTGCCGTAGCCAGGCTGCGCGCCGCCTCGCAGCGGGGGGGGCGGCGCGGCGGCCGACGCCTGCCGCATGTCGGCCATGTCGTTGCACCGGCTGAACGCCGGTCTTTCAGCTTTTTGCGCTTGCGACGTTCAGACGCCCCGACGCGCCCATCAGCTGCAGCAGCGTGGTCATCCCCTGCTGCAAGCTCGTCAGAGTGGCCGCCGGCATGGCCTCCAGTGCGCTGCGCAGCCGGCCCTGCAGCGGGCCGGGGATGTCCTTGACCAGGCCGACGCCCTGTTCCGTAAGCCAGATACAGACCACCCGGTTGTCGGCGTCGCGTCTTTCCCGGCGCACCAGCTGGCGCAGTTCGAGCTTGTCGAGCAGATTGCTGGCGGTCGACGGCTTGATCTGCAGCGCCTTCGCCAACCCCGAGACGCGCAGGCCCGGTTGCGCCGAGATCTGCCACAGGGCCCAGAGCTGCGAGCCGCTCAACCCATGGGTGTCGTCGATATTCTGCATGCCGGTCTGAACCGCACGCACCAGCTGCAGCAGCGTGCCAAAGGTTTCATCCGCGTGTTCTCGAACCGGCGCGGCCGCATCGTTCCGGTTCCCGGAGGCCTTCTGCGGCGCCTCGCCTTCGTTGCCCAGCTTAGCTCGGTTCGTCATCACGCCAGTCCTCAGGTTGCTTGCCTAATATTTGTGTGCAATACTATTAGTCTTCAACGTTTAATACAAGGGGTTTCTTTTGGCCCACCGTTCGACCTCCAGATGGGAATAGACAAACCGATGCTTGACCAACTGCTTTCCTTCAGCCAGCAGCTCTCGCCGGCCGCCGCGTCGACGCTGCGCATTGCGCTGATCATCGTCATGGCGTGGATCGCCGTGAATTTCTCGCACAAGCTGATCGCCAGCTTCCGCATTTATATCAGTCGCAACATCGACGATGGCGAGGAGGTGAAACGGGTCGCCACTCTGGGCCGCGTCTTCCGCTACGCTGCCTCGGTGCTCATTTCGCTGGTCACCGGCATCCTGGTGCTTGCCGAAGTCGGCGTTTCCGTGGCGCCGATTCTCGGCGCCGCCGGCGTCGTCGGCCTGGCCGTCGGCTTTGGTGCGCAGAGCCTGGTCAAGGACTACTTTTCGGGCTTCTTTCTGCTGCTCGAAAACCAGATTCGCCAGGGCGATGTCGTCGAAGCCGGCGGCAAGGGCGGACTGGTCGAGGAGATCACCCTGCGTTACGTGCGCATGCGCGACTACGACGGACACGTGCACTTCGTCCCCAACGGCAGCATCACCACGGTAACCAACAAGACCCGCGGCTTCGCCTTCGCGGTAGTGGACGCTGGCGTCGCCTACCGCGAGAACGTCGATCAGGCGCTCGAGGTGATGCGCCAGGTCGGCGCCGAGTTGCGCGCCGATCCGCTATTCGGAACGAAGATCATCGACGACATCGAAATTGTCGGCGTCGATTCCTGGGCCGATTCGGCGGTGATTCTGCGCTGCCGGTTCAAGGTTGCTGCGATCGAGCAGTGGGGCGTCCGCCGCGAGTACCTGCGTCGCCTCAAGTGCGCTTTCGACGCCGCCGGCATCGAGATTCCTTTCCCGCACCTCACCGTCTATCCCGGCCAGGGCAAGGACGGGTCGAGCCCGCCTCTGCAGCTCGCCGTGCAGGGCGCCACGCAGCAAACCGGAGCAACGCAATGAACTTGATGAATCCCGTACAGACCCATAGCCTGCTCAGCGATCACGATATCTACCTTTTCCGCGAGGGCAGCCACGGTCGCCTCTATGATCGCTTCGGCGCGCAGGCCACCGAGAAGGACGGCCAGGCAGGCTTCCAGTTCGCCGTCTGGGCGCCGAATGCCGAGCAGGTGTCGGTGGTCGGCGACTTCAACCACTGGCAGGCCGGCCGGCATGCCCTGCATCGCCGCGTCGATGGTTCCGGGATCTGGGAAGGCTTCCTGGCCGGACCGGCGCTCGGCGACGGCTACAAGTTCCACATCCGCAGCGCCGGCGGCGAGCAGGAAAAGGCCGATCCTTTCGCCCGCCAGTCGGAAGAGCCGCCGCGCAGCGCTTCACGCCTGTGCACCCTCGACTACACCTGGGCCGACGACGACTGGATGGCCAAGCGTCGCGCGGTCAATGCGCTAAACGCGCCGCTGTCGATCTACGAGGTGCACCTCGGTTCGTGGCGGCGCGTCCCCGAAGACGGAGACCGCTGGCTCAGCTACCGGGAAATCGCGCCGCAACTGGCAGCCTACGTCCAGCAGATGGGCTTCACGCACGTCGAGCTGCTGCCGGTCATGGAGCATCCGTTCTACGGCTCGTGGGGTTACCAGACCACCGGCTACTTCGCGCCGACGGCGCGCTACGGCTCGCCGCAGGACTTCATGTTCCTGATCGACACCCTGCACCAGGCCGGGATCGCGGTGATCCTCGACTGGGTGCCCTCGCACTTTCCGGCCGACGGCCATGGCCTGGCCAACTTCGACGGCACCTGCCTCTACGAGCACGAGGACCCGCGGCAGGGTTTCCACCCGGACTGGAAAAGTTCGATCTTCAACCTCGGCCGCAACGAAGTACGCGGCTTCCTGATGTCCAGCGCCCTGTTCTGGCTCGACAGGTACCACATCGACGGCCTGCGCGTCGATGCCGTGGCGTCGATGCTGTACCTAGACTACGGGCGCGAGGAGGGCGAGTGGATCGCCAACGAGCATGGCGGACGCGAGAATCTGGAGTCGATGAGTTTCCTGCGCAGCCTCAACGAAGCCGTTTATCGCGACCATCCCGACGTCCAGACGATGGCCGAGGAGTCCACCGCCTGGCCGATGGTTTCACGCCCCACCTACATGGGTGGCCTGGGTTTCGGCATGAAGTGGAACATGGGCTGGATGAACGACACCCTGAAGTATTTCCAGCAGCCGCCGCTGTTTCGCAAGTACCAGCACGACAAGCTCACCTTCGGCGTCTGGTACGCGTTTACCGAGAACTTCGTCCTGCCGCTGTCGCACGACGAGGTGGTGCACGGCAAGGGCGCGCTGATCGGCAAGATGCCGGGCGACGAATGGCAGCAGTTCGCCAACCTGCGCCTGCTCTACGGACTGATGTGGACGCACCCCGGCAAGAAGCTGCTGTTCATGGGCGGCGAGCTGGGCCAGCGGCGCGAGTGGCAGCACGAGGAAAGCCTCGAATGGCATGTCCTCCAGTATCCTTTGCACCACGGCGTGCAGTCCTGGGTCGCCGACCTCAACCGCGTCTATCGTGCGCAGAAGGCGCTGCACGAGAGGGACTTCGCCGCCGATGGCTTTGCCTGGGTCGACTGCACCAACTGGGAAGAAAGCGTGATCAGCTTCCTGCGCTACGGCAGGCACCGCGACGATGCGGTGCTGGTGCTCTGCAACTTCACACCGGTACCGCGCCACGACTACATCGTCGGCGCGCCGCGGGGTGGCCAGTGGGAGGAGATCCTCAACAGCGACGCACTCGACTACGGCGGCAGCGGCATGGGCAACGGGGGCCGGGTCGAAGCGCGGCCGTTTGGCGCGCATGGTCATTTCCATTCGCTGTCGCTGACCCTGCCGCCGTTGGCGGTGCTGGTGCTGAAGCCGGTACCGGAAAAGCAACTGCCGTGCTGAACACCGACGCGTTCCCGGTGGCTGCCTGGCGACCGGCCGATGCGGCCGTCACGGCCTGGGAAACACGCCGGCAGCAGGCCGCCGGCCATCCACCTGCACAGCTTTTCGACGACCGCTTTCCCCGACATCCCGAGAAAACAACTTCGACTACTTCCTTTGAATGGAGGAAATGATGCACAAGGCCACCGATTCGCTACATCAAGCCGCGGCTGCGGCCGAGCTGACCTGGGAAAACGACCCCCTGTGGTACAAGGATGCGATTATCTACGAACTGCACGTCAAGGCATTCAAGGACAGCGGCGATGACGGCATCGGCGATTTCAGGGGGCTGACCGAGAAACTCGATTACATCCAGGATCTCGGCGTCAACACGCTCTGGCTGCTGCCCTTCTATCCGTCGCCGATGCGCGATGACGGCTACGACATTTCCGACTACCGCAACGTCAGCCCCGACTACGGCAACCGCAACGACGCGCGCGTTTTCATCCGCGAAGCGCACCGCCGCGGGCTGCGGGTAATCACCGAGCTGGTCATCAACCACACTTCCGACCAGCATCCCTGGTTTCAGGCGGCAAGGCGAGCCCCGGCCGGGTCGAAGAAGCGCGATTTCTACGTGTGGTCGGATACCGACAAGAAGTTTCCGGAAACGCGGATCATCTTCACCGACACCGAGAAGTCGAACTGGGCCTGGGACGAGGTCGCTGGCGCCTACTACTGGCACCGTTTCTTCTCGCACCAGCCGGACCTCAACCACAACAACCCGGAAGTCGTCAAAGCGGTGATCCGCATCATGCGCTTCTGGCTTGACCTGGGCGTCGATGGCCTGCGCCTGGACGCCATCCCCTACCTCTGCGTTCGCGAGGGAACGAACAACGAAAACGTGCCCGAGACGCACGAGGTCATCAAGCAGATTCGCGCGGTGATCGACTCGCGCTACCAGAACCGCATGCTGCTCGCCGAGGCCAACATGTGGCCGGAAGACGTGCGCGAGTACTTCGGCGACGGCGACGAGTGCCACATGGCCTACAACTTCCCGGTGATGCCACGGATCTTCATGGCCGTCGCCCAGGAGGAGCGTCATCCGATCATCGAGATCATGAACCAGACGCCGGAGATCCCCGACAACTGCCAGTGGGCGATCTTCCTGCGCAACCACGACGAGCTGACGCTGGAAATGGTCACCCAGCGCGAACGCGACTACATGTACCAGACGTACGCGTCCGACCCGCGGATGCGGGTAAACGTAGGCATCCGCCGCCGCCTGGCGCCGCTGATGGACAACAACCGCCACAAGATCGAGTTGGTGACATTCCTCATCCTCACCCTGCCAGGATCGCCGGTCCTCTACTACGGCGACGAGATCGGCATGGGCGACAACATCTATCTCGGCGACCGCAACGGCGTGCGCACGCCGATGCAATGGAGCCCGGACCGCAACGCCGGCTTTTCCAGGGCCGACCCGCAGCGGCTCTACCTGCCGCCGAACATGGATCCGATCTACGGCTTCGAGGCGGTCAACGTCGAGGCGCAGGCGCGCAACTCGTCGTCGCTGCTGCACTGGAACAAGCGCCTGATCGCGGTACGCAAGAACTACAAGGCCTTCGGCCGCGGCAGCATCCGCTTCCTCGAACCCGGCAACCGCAAGATCCTCGCCTACGTCCGTGAATACCAGGACGAGACCCTGCTCTGCGTGGTCAATCTCTCGCGCAACGCGCAGCCCGTGGAACTCGACCTGGCGGCGTTCAAGACCCGGGTGCCGGTCGAACTGCTCGGACGCTCGGCGTTTCCGCCGATCGGCGACCTGCCATACCTGCTGACCCTGGCCGGCCACGGCACCTACTGCTTCCGGCTGGCGACCGACGTCGAGGTGCCGTACTGGCACGAAGAGCGCCTGGCGCGGCCGGAGCTGCCGATGCTGGTGCTCACCGAGGGCTGGATGACCTTTTCGGGCGGCAAGACCAGCGCCACCACCGTCCGCCGCGCGATCGCCGCGGCCACCCGCGAGCAGTTGCAGCACAAGGTGCTGGCGCCGTATCTGACGACCAAGCGCTGGTTTGCCGCCAAGGGCCACGCCATCGAGACGATCCGGATCCTCGAACAGGCGCCCTGGGAAACCGACCACGGCAGCTGGCTGATGACGATCATCGAGGTCCATTGCGCCGACCTGGAACCGCAGGTCTACTCGCTGCCGCTGGCGATCTGCTGGGACGACGAAACGACCGAGGAACAGCGTGCCGTTCTGGCCTCCTGGGCGCTGGCAAGGGTACGACAAAAAGACCGCACGGGACTGCTCTACGGGGCATACGGCGCCGACGGATTCTGCCGCGCGCTGGCCGAGGGGATCGGCAAGAATGCCGCCATCCCCTTTGGCCGGGGACGACTGGAGTTCCACGCCTCGCCGGCATTCGCCACACTGGCCGCCGGTCTCGACGCACCGGTGCGTCATCCGGCGCTCGAACAGAGCAACACCGCGGTGTACTTCGGGGAGCAGCTGTTCCTCAAGGGCTATCGCCGCCTGCAGCCAGGGATCAACCCCGAAGTCGAGGTCGGACGCTTCCTGACCGACCAGTCGCCCTACGCGCATGTCGCGCCGGTCGTCGGATCGGTCGAGTACCGCCGTGCCGACGGACAGACGACCACCCTGGCCCTGCTTCAGGGCTATACCGCAAACCAGGGTGACAGCTGGAACTTCGCCGTCGACTACCTCGAACGCTTCCTGGGCGAACCCGAGTTGCCGTCCGACGACCGTACCGGCACCCCGCACGCCTACTTCCTTTCGCTGATCGAGTTGCTCGGCCGCCGAACCGGCGAACTGCACCAGGCCTTCGCGGTGTCCACCGGCAACGCCGTCTTCGAGCGCGAACCGATCACGCCAGCCGATCTCGCCAACTGGTCGAGCGCGCTCCAGGCCGAGGCGGTCGCCACCTTCGACGAACTCGAAAAGCGTCGCGACACCCTTCCCGATGACGTACGCGCCGCCAGTGACCGCCTGTCGTCGCTCCGGCCGGCGCTGCTCGACCGCATTTCGCCGCAGGCGCTGGCCGGCATTGCCGCGGCCAAGACGCGCTACCACGGCGACTATCACCTCGGCCAGGTGCTGCGGGTGGACAACGATTTCGTGATCATCGACTTCGAAGGCGAACCGGCGCGTCCGATGGAAGAGCGTCGCCAGAAGCATTCAGCGCTGCGCGACGTGGCGGGCATGCTGCGTTCGTTCAGCTACGCCGCGGCGGTAGCCACCAATCGCGTCACCGCCGAACGCTCTACCGACCGCCGCCGCGTCGGGCCGCTGGTCGAGGCCTGGGAAGAACAGGTGAGCGCGGCCTTCCTCGACGGCTACCGCAAGGCCATCCAAGGCTGCCCGGTCTGGCCGGAGGCGCCTGGCGCCGCCGAGCGCCTGATCGAGTTCTTCGTGATCGACAAGGCGCTCTACGAACTGCGCTACGAAATGGGCAACCGGCCCGACTGGCTGCCGATTCCGCTCTTCAGTCTGCTCCGGACGCTCGACGGCCAGGCAGCAGAACGCGAGCAGCAAGGCTTCATCTAAGCCAACCAAGACAGGAGAAAAAATCGTGAAAGTACTCGCCATGGTCCTGGCCGGCGGCCAGGGTTCCCGGCTGCATCCGCTGACCGCGCAGCGGTCCAAGCCCGCGGTTCCCTTCGGCGGCCGTTACCGCATCGCCGACTTCGTCCTCAGCAATCTGGTGAACTCGCAGATCCACGGCATCTACATGATGGTGCAGTACAAGTCGCAGTCGCTGATCGAGCACGTCGCCAAGGCCTGGAGCAGTTCGACCCCCTACACCGGCCGTTTCGTCACCGTCGTGCCGCCGCAGATGCGCGAGGGTCCGGAGTGGTTCCAGGGAACCTCCGACGCCGTCTTCCAGAACATCAACCTGATCGAACGCCATTCGCCCGACATCGTCGCCGTTTTCGGAGCGGATCACATCTACCGCATGGACGTGCGGCAGATGATCGATTTCCACCGCCAGAACTCGGCGCACGTTTCGGTGGCGGCGATTCCGGTGCCGCTGGCGGAGGCCAACGCCTTCGGGGTCATCGATGCCGACGACCGGAGTCGCATCCGCGGCTTCCTGGAAAAGCCGGCAACCCCGCCGCCGATGCCCAGCGACCCGACGCGCGCCTACGGCTCGATGGGCAACTACCTGTTCGACACCGATGTCCTGCTGGCTGCCTTGCGCGAGGCCAACGAGAACGACGAGCACGATTTCGGCCACCACATCCTGCCGCGGCTGATCAAGAGCCACAAGGTGCTGGCGTACAATTTCGGCGACAACCACGTTCCTGGCGTTGCCGATTACGAAGAACAGGCGTACTGGCGCGACCTGGGTACCATCGACGCCTACTACGACGCGCACTTCGACGTCCTCGGCGAGCGACCGCGATTCAACCTCTTCAACCCGCAGTGGTTCATCAACTCGAGCTCGTACCAGGGGCCGTCGCCGCGCATCCTCCGCGGCGACATCAGGAACAGCACCATCGCCGCCGGTTCGCTGATCAGGGACGCGAGGATCAGCAACTCGATGCTCCGCCGCGAGGTAATCATCGAAGATGACGTCGAAATCGAAGACTGCCTGATCATGGACTACACCGTCATCCGCCGCGGTTCGCGCCTCAAGCGGGTGATCGTCGACCGTTACAACGTGATCGAACCGAACACGCGGATCGGCTTCGATGCCGCGGCCGACCGCGCCCGCTATACCGTCAGCGACGGCGGTGTGGTCGTCCTGGCCAAGGGCCAGGACGTCCCTGACGTCACCCGCTACCAGATCTAGGAGACCGCCCATGAACCTTCCCGTCACCGCCGTCTGGCCCGGTGCCCCTGCCCCACGTGGCGCCACCTGGGACGGCGAAGGAGTCAACTTCGCCATCTTTTCCGAACACGCCGAGCGCGTCGAACTGTGCCTCTTCGACCCCACGGGAAAGAAGGAGGTGCAGCGCATCGAACTGCGCGAGCAGACCGACCTGATCTGGCACTGCTACCTGCCTGAAGCGCGCCCCGGCCTGCTCTACGGCTACCGTGTCTACGGGCCCTACGACCCGGCCCGCGGCCACCGCTTCAACGGCCACAAGCTGCTCATCGAGCCGTATGCGAAAGACATTGTCGGGCAGGTGCGCTGGAGCGACGCGCATTTCAGTTACAAGATCGGCAACCGCAAGCAGGATCTCTCCTTCGACCGTCGCGACAACCACGCCGGGATGCCCAAGTGCCGGGTCATCGACCCGGCCTTCACCTGGGGCAACGATCGCGCGCCGAACATTCCCTGGTCGGACATGGTGATCTACGAGATGCACGTGCGCGGCTTCACGATGAAGCATCCCGAGGTCGCGCCGGCGCTGCGCGGCACCTACGCCGGGCTGGCGACGGCGCCGGTGATCGACCATCTCAAACGCCTTGGCGTCACCTCGGTCGAGCTGATGCCGGTGCATGCCTTCATCAATGACCGCCACCTGATCGACCGCGGACTGAACAACTACTGGGGCTACAACTCGATCGGCTTCTTCGCCCCCGACCACCGCTACAGTTCGACCGGGGTGGTCAGCGAGTTCAAGACGATGGTCAAGACCTTCCACTCGCACGGCATCGAAGTGATCCTCGACGTGGTCTACAACCACACCGCCGAGGGTAACCACCTCGGCCCGACGCTGTCTTTCCGTGGCGTCGATAACGCCTCGTATTACCGGCTGGTCGGCGACGACCCGCGTTACTACATGGACTACACCGGCTGCGGCAACACGCTCAACCTGCAACAGCCGCGCATGCTGCAGCTGATCATGGACTCGCTGCGCTACTGGGTGCTGGAGATGCACGTCGATGGCTTCCGCTTCGACCTCGCCTCGTCGCTGGCGCGCGAGCTGCACGCCGTCGACCGGCTCGGCGCCTTCTTCGACATCCTGCTGCAGGATCCGGTCCTGTCGCAGGTCAAGCTGATCGCCGAGCCGTGGGACCTCGGCGAGGGCGGCTATCAGGTCGGCAACTTTCCTGCCGGCTGGGGCGAGTGGAACGACCACTACCGCGACACCATGCGCGCCTACTGGCGCGGTGACGGCGGCCTGATCGGCGATTTCGCGCGCCGCCTGACCGGCTCCAGCGATTTCTACCAGCACAGCGGCCGCAAGCCCTACGCCAGCGTCAACTTCGTCACCGCGCACGACGGTTTCACGCTGCACGACCTGGTCAGCTACAACGGCAAGCACAACGAAGCCAACGGCGAGGACAACCGCGACGGCACCGACAACAACAACTCGTGGAACTGCGGCGCCGAGGGGCCGACCGACGACGCCGGGGTCAATGAACTGCGCCTCCGGCAGAAGCGCAACCTGCTGGCGACGCTGCTCTTCTCGCAGGGCGTGCCGATGCTGCTCGCCGGCGACGAGATGGGCCGCACGCAGGGCGGCAACAACAATGCCTACTGCCAGGACAACGAGATCAGCTGGTTGAACTGGGATCTCTCGGAGTCCGATCGCGATTTCCTCGCCTTTGTCCAGCGGGTCGTCGCCCTGCGCCGCGAGCACCCCCTCTTTCGCCGCCGCAACTTCTTCGCGGGCCGCGCCGTCAAGGGATCGACGACCAAGGACATCCACTGGCTCAAGCCCGACGGCAGCGAAATGACCGAGCGCGAGTGGGCGCACGAGTTCGCGCGCTGCCTTGGCGTCTATCTCGACGGCCAGGCGATGGCCGAAAACGACCGCCGCGGCCAGCCGGTGCACGACGACAACTTCCTGCTGCTGTTCAACAGCCACCACGAGAGCATCGAATTCCGCCTGCCCGAACTGCCGGCCGGTGACGATTGGCACGGCGTCCTCGACACCCATGGCGACAACGGGCTGGGGCCTGAGCGCAGCTTCCAGGGCGGCGACAGCTACCCCCTGGAGAGCCGCTCACTGGCTCTCCTGATCCAGAGGAAGCAAGCATGAAGCGCCAGCACAGCATGCCCTTCGGCGCTGAAGCCGTGCACGGCGGCGGCGTCCGCTTTCGTCTCTGGGCGCCCGGCGTCGCGACCATCACCCTGCAACTCGACGGCGACCAGGAACTGCCGATGACCGCTGCCGACGGCGGCTGGTTCGAACTGACCGTGGCCTCGGCGCAAGCCGGCAGCCGCTACCTCTTTCGCCTGCCCGACGGCCTGCTGGTTCCGGACCCGGTGTCGCGCTTCAACCCGGACGACATCCACGGCGCTTCCGAGGTTGTCGCGCCGACTGCCTTTGACTGGTCCGATGGCGACTGGCGCGGCCGACCCTGGCACGAAGCGGTGATCTACGAACTGCACCTTGGCAGCTTCACGGCCAGCGGCGACTTTGCCGGCGCCATCGAGCGGCTCGACTACCTGGTCGAGCTCGGCGTCACCGCGATCGAGATCATGCCGCTGGCCGACTTCCCCGGACGCTGCAACTGGGGTTACGACGGCGTCCTGCCGTTCGCGCCGGATGCTGCCTACGGCCGGCCGGAAGACTTCAAGCGGCTGATCGACGCCGCGCACCAGCGCGGGCTGATGGTCCTGCTCGACGTGGTCTATAACCACTTCGGGCCCGAAGGCAACTATCTGCACGCCTACGCCCCCGACTTCTTCAATCCGCGCCACGCCACGCCGTGGGGTGCGGCGATCAACTTCGACGGCGAAGGCAGTCGGGTGGTGCGTGACTTCTTCGTCCACAACGTCCTCTACTGGCTGGAGGAGTTCCACCTCGACGGCCTGCGTCTGGACGCCATCCACGCCATCTGCGACGACAGCACGCCAGACATCATCGAGGAACTGGCGGCAGCCTTCAAGTCGGTTCCGGGCCGCGCGCGACACGTGCACATGGTCCTCGAGAACGAGCGCAATCAGGCGCGCTACCTGACCCGCGATGACTTCGGCCGCCTGCTGCACGGCACCGCGCAGTGGAACGACGACATCCACCATGCCTTCCATGTGCTGGCCACCGGCGAGAGCGACGGCTACTACGTGGACTACGCCGCCGACCCGGCGCGGCTGCTCGGCCGCTGCCTGACCGAGGGCTTCGCCTATCAGGGCGAAGCGTCGACCTTCGCGCACGGCGAGCGGCGCGGCGAAGCGAGCGCCCACCTGCCGCCCGCTGCCTTCATCAACTTCCTGCAGAACCATGACCAGATCGGCAACCGAGCGTTCGGCGAGCGCCTTTGCCACCTCGCGTCGCCGCTGGCGATGGAAGCCGTCACCGCGGTGCTGCTGCTGGCGCCGCAGCCACCGCTGCTGTTCATGGGCGAGGAGTTCGCGGCCGCCCAGCCCTTCCTGTTCTTCTGCGACTTCGGCCCGGAACTGGCGCAGGCGGTGACCGAAGGGCGCCGGCGCGAGTTCTCGCGCTTTGCCCGTTTCGCCGACCCGGCGGTGCGCGAGAGCATTCCCGACCCGAATGCCCCGGCCACCTTCGAGACCTGCGCTCTCGACTGGAGCGCCATCGAGCGCGCGCCACACCGCGCCGTGCTCGAATTGCACCGGCAATTGCTGCTGCTCCGGCATCAATGGATCGTGCCACGTCTGGCCGGCATGGATAACGGCGATCCGCGCCTGGCGATGCCGTCGGCGCGGACGCTGGCCATCACCTGGCGCCTTGGTGACGGCAGTCTGCTGGCGCTGCTCGCCAATCTCGGCGACGACCCGGTCGACGCCACACCGCCGACCGGCCAACTGCTGTTTGCCACCGCCAACCTCGATGCCACGACCCTGGCCCGCGGCCGCCTGCCGGCGTGGTCGGTGCGCTGGCACCTGCAACCCGGAGACAGTCGATGACCGCCGCCACTAACAACAACAGCCTGGAGGCACTGGCGCAACTCGCCAGCCGCTGCGGCATCGCCGCCGAATACGCCGACGTCTGGGGCAAGCCGCACGCGACTTCGGCGCGCACCCTGAGCGCGCTCCTGGCGGCGATGCATTTTCCTGCCGACGCCGACCCGGCAGAACTGCTGCGGGAAATCGAGGAGCGCGAGTGGCGCCGCCCGCTACCGCCGGTAATGGTGTTCCCCGCCGGCGGCGAACCGGCGGTTCCGGTGTCGCTGCCGGCGGCACTTGCCAACCAGCAGCACCGCTGGATCCTGACCGAGGAAGACGGCGCCGTCACCACCGGCGAGTTCGCGGTGGAGCAGTTGCCACGGCTTGCCGCCCAGCGCCTGGGCAAGGTCGATTTCGTGCGTGGCGAACTGCGCCTGCCCGCGCTCTCCGAACCCGGTTACTGCCGGCTGGAGGTCGAACAGATCGGCCGCGACGCCATGGCGCAGGTAGCCATGACGCTGATCGTCAGCCCGCCGAGTTGCTTTCAGCCCGACGCCGTGCAAGGCGAAGGCCGCGTCTGGGGGCCGACGGTGCAACTCTACGGGCTGCGCTCGCGACGCAACTGGGGAATCGGCGACTTCGGCGACCTGCGCACCCTGGTCGACCTCTCGGCCGAAGCCGGTGGCGGGGTGATCGGGGTCAATCCGCTGCACGCCCTGTTCCCGGACGACCCGACGCGGATCAGTCCCTACAGCCCGTCCAGCCGCTGTTTCGTCAACCCGCTGTACCTCGACGTCGAGGCCATCCCCGAATTCGGCGAATGCGAGGCGGCACGGAACCTGGTGGCCTCGGAACGCTTTCAGGGGAGGCTGCGGCGATTGCGCGCAGCCGAGCAGGTGGCCTACGACGAGGTGTGCGCCGTCAAGCGCGAGGCACTGGCGATCGTCTATCGTCACTTCCGCGAGCAGCATCTGGCCAGCGACAGTCCTCGCGCACGCGCCTTTCGCCTGTTCCGCAGTGAAGGCGGCCGGGCGCTGGAGTGGCATGCGCGCTTCGAGGCCCTGCAGGAACGCTTCCGGCGAGACGACGCCAGCGTCTGGGGCTGGCCGGCGTGGCCCGCGGCCTACCACCATCCACAGGCGCCAGCGGTGCTGGCGTTCGCCAACGAGAACGCCGACCTCGTCGCGTACTACGCCTGGCTGCAGTGGCTGGCCGACGAACAGCTCACCGCGCTCGGGCAGCAGTCATCGCGCCGCGGCCTGGGCGTCGGCCTGTACCAGGACCTGGCGGTCGGCGTGAATCCCGGCGGATCGGAGGCCTGGGCGTGGCAGAACGCTTTCGCCCGCGGCGCCTACGTCGGCGCACCGCCCGACGAATTCAATCCTGCCGGTCAGGACTGGGGGCTGCCGCCGCTGGTCCCGCAGCAGTTGCGGGAAGCAGCCTATGCGCCGTTGATCGCCGTCCTGCGCGCCAACATGCGGCACTGCGGCGCGCTGCGCATCGACCACGTGATGGGGCTGCTGCGCCTGTTCTGGGTCCCCGTCGGCCTGCCGGCGGCACAGGGAGCGTACGTCAGCTATCCATTCGAGGACCTGCTGGGCATTGTCGCGCTTGAGAGCCAGCGCAACCGCTGCATGGTGATCGGTGAGGACCTGGGCACCGTTCCCGACGGCTTCAGGCCGCGACTGGCGAGCGCCGGCGTACTCAGCTACCGGCCATTTCTCTTTGAGCGCAGTGACGACGGGAACTTCAAGCCACCAGCCGGCTATCCGCGGCAGGCGCTGGTCGCGGTGAGTACGCACGACCTGCCGACACTGCACGGCTTCTGGACGGGGCACGACATCGACACCCGCGCGGCGCTGCAACTCTATCCGTCGCCAGCGCAGCACGAGCAGGCGATCGTCGACCGCGCCCAGGACCGCGCCCGCTTCCTGATGGCTCTGAAGCACGAGCAACTGTTGCCGGAGAACCTCAGCCTGCACCCCTTCTCGGTGCCGGAGATCACTCGGCCGCTCAGCGTCGGCATCCACGCTTTTCTGGCGAGAACACCGGCGCAGCTGCTGGTCGTTCAGCCCGAAGACATTCTCGGCGTGATCGGGCAGGCCAACCTGCCGGGAAGCAGCGATGACCAGCACCCCAACTGGCGCCAGCGCCTGCCGCTGGACCTCGAGGACTGGCCCGACGACGGCCGCTTCGCCGGCGTCGGCGAGGTGCTGATCAACGAACGCGGCACCGCCGTCGCGCCGCCCGCCGAAGTGCTGCCGCCGTCGCGACTGGCGGTCATCCCGCGCGCGACTTACCGGCTGCAGTTCAACCGCGACTTCACTTTCGCGCAGGCCGGCGCGCTGGCGCCCTACCTCGCCGCGCTCGGGGTCAGTCATTGCTACGCCTCGCCGTACCTTACCGCACGACCGGGCAGCACACACGGCTACGATATCGTCGACCACGCGACGCTCAACCCGGAAATCGGCACGCCGCATGACTACCAGGAGTTCGACGCCGCGCTCAAGGCCAACGGCCTGGGCCAGGTGATTGACGTCGTCCCCAATCACATGGGCGTCATGGGTGCCGACAACGCCTGGTGGCTGGACGTCCTCGAAAATGGCCCCGCCTCGGCCTGGGGCGCCTTCTTCGACATCGACTGGGAGCCGCTCAACCCGGACCTCAAGGGCAAGGTGCTCCTGCCCCTGCTCGGCGATCACTATGGGCAGGTGCTCAACCGCGGCGAACTGCGGCTGGAGTACGATGCGGCACGCGGCGAATTCAGCATCCTCTACTACCAGCACCGCTTGCCGGTGGACCCGGCAAGCTATCCACGCATCGTCGGTCACCGCCGCGAGCGCCTGGCGGCGGTACTCGGCGAAAGCCACGAGCGCTACGGCGAACTGGAGACGCTGCTCACCGCCTTCGGCCACCTGCCCGCCCGCACCACGGCCAAGCCGGCACGGATGGCCGAACGCCAGCGCGACAAGGAGGTGCACAAGCGCCACCTGGCGGCGCTGAGCGAAGCGTGTCCCGACATCGCCAACCATCTCGCCGACAATCTGGAAGAATTCAACGGCCGCCCCGGCCATCCCGCCAGCTTTGACCTGCTGCACGACTTGATCCAGGTCCAGGGCTACCGCCTGGCGTACTGGCGTGTGGCGTCCGACGAGATCAACTATCGGCGCTTTTTCGACATCAACGACCTCGCCGCTCTGCGCATGGAAGACCCGGCGGTGTTCGAGGCCACGCACCGCTTCATTCTCGACCTGGTCGCCCAGGGCAAGATCGACGGGCTGCGCATCGACCATCCCGATGGACTCTACGATCCGGGCGGCTATTTCCGCCAGCTGCAGCAAGCGGCCGCTGGCCGGCCGCTGGCCGTGGGCGAACCCTTGCCGCTGTACCTGGTGATCGAGAAGATCCTCGCCGACCACGAGCGCCTGCCCGACGACTGGCCGATCCACGGCGCCACCGGCTACCGCTTCGCCAACCTGGTCAACAACCTGTTCGTCGATACCTCCGCCGAGCGGCGGATGACACGCATCTATCGTGACTTCACCGGCGTCGACAGCAACTTCGAAGAGCTCGCCTACGAGGCCAAGAAGTTGATCATGCACACCGCGCTGTCGAGCGAGTTCACTGTTCTTGCCAATCGCCTGGCGCGCGTTGCGGCCGCCAGCCGGGACACCTGCGACTTCACCCTCAACGGCCTGCGCGAAGCGCTGGTGGAAGTGGTGGCCTGCTTCCCGATCTATCGCACCTACGTCGCCTACGGCGAGTTGTCCGCCGATGATCGGCGGCACATCGCCTGGGCCGTCGCGGTCGCCAAAAAGCGCAGCCCGGTCGCCGATACCGGCATCTACGACTTCATCGAGGGCGTGCTGACCACCGATCTGGCGCGTGGCCGCAGTGCGTCGTTCCGCGAACCCTTGCAGGCTTTCGCGATGAAGTTCCAGCAGGTCTCGTCGCCGGTGATGGCCAAGGGCGTCGAGGACACCGCCTTCTACCGTTACCACCGTCTGACTTCGCTCAACGACGTCGGCGGCGAGCCGCGGCGCTTCGGCATTTCGGTGGCGGCTTTTCACGCCGCGACGCGCGCCCGGGCGGTCCGCTGGCCGCACAACATGCTCGCCACCTCGACGCACGACAGCAAGCGATCCGAGGACATGCGCGCGCGTCTCAACGTGCTCTCCGAGATCCCGGCGGCGTGGAAGCTGATGCTCAAGCGCTGGCGCCGGCTGAACCGCGGCCGCAAGCGCCTGCTCGACGGCGTCGACGCACCGTCGCGCAACGACGAGTACCTGCTCTACCAGACCCTGATCGGCACCTGGCCGCTGAACTCGCCGGACGACGAAGCGCTCGCCGCCTACCGGGAGCGCATCGACGCCTACATGATCAAGGCGCTGCGCGAAGGCAAGGAGCACAGCAGCTGGATCCAGGTCAATACCGAATACGAGGGCGCGGTCAGCGGTTTTGTCCGGGCCTTGCTGGCGCCAGGCGACAAGAACCTGTTCCTGGCCGACTTCGTCCCCCTGGTCCAGACGATCATCCACCACGGCCTGCTCAACGCGCTCGGCCAGGCGCTGATCAAGCTTACCTCACCGGGAGTGCCGGATATCTATCAGGGCTGCGAGTTGTGGCAGTTCAACCTGGTCGACCCGGACAACCGGCGGCCGGTGGACTACGCCCAGCGCAGCCGTTCTCTCGCCGAAGTCCAGGCGATGGTCGATGCGCCGCCCGAGCAATGGACGCAACGCCTGCTGCCGCTGCTCACCGGGATCGGCGACGGCCGGATCAAGCTCTACACCGTCTGGCAGAGTCTGGCGCTGCGCGCGCGCTGGCCGGAAGTGTTCGAGATCGGTGACTACCTGCCGTTGAAAGTCAGCGGCGCGCAGGCGGCGCACGTCTGCGCCTACGCGCGGCGACACGGCGAGCGCACCGTGATCACCCTGGTGCCGCTGCTGCCAGCGCGTCTGCTGGGCGACCGTCAGGTGCTGCCGCTGGGCTCCGAGGTGTGGACCGATACCGTGCTGGAGCTGCCTGACGGCCTGCTTGCCGGCCGTTGGCGCAATGTCCTCAGCGGCGAAAGCCACTCGCCAGCCAGCGAGCTCGCCGTCGGCGACCTGCTTTCGGCTTTTCCGGTCGCCCTGCTGGCTTCGGAAGCAGCAGCCTGAGCGCGAAGAGCAATGCCAGGCGCGCACGGCGGCGGGTTCCGGTGCCCTCGCCGCCTGCTTGTTCACCAACGTCGCCCGCGTGCGGCGTTGAGGAACTCCTCGAGCAGCGGCGCACTGTCCAGCAGGGTCGGGCTGCCAGGAACATGGAACTCGGGGTGCCATTGCAGGCCCAGGACGTACGGTTTCCCCTGCAGGCGAACGGCCTCGATCACGCCATCGTCGCTGCGCGCTTCGGCCTGCAAGCCACGCCCCAGCGACTTGATCGCCTGGTGGTGAATCGATACCACCTGCCCGCCGGTCATCCCGGGGTAGAGCTTCGCCAGGCCGGAGTCCTTCGCCCATTCGACCGCATGACTGTGCCGGTCGTAAGTGGCGTGGACGTGCGTCGTCGCGGTCTCGATCTGCGTCGCGATATCCTGATACAGGGTGCCGCCGAGCGCGACATTGATCAGCTGGGCGCCACGGCAAATGCCCAGGACGGCCTTTCCGGCCTCCATGAATTCGTGCAGCAGTTCCATCTCGTAGGCGTCGCGCACCATGTCCCCCGCCCAGTCAGGGTGCAGCGCTTCCTCGCCATAGCTCTGTGGATTGATGTCGGCGCCGCCTTGCAGAATCAGTCCGTCCAGATACTGCGGGTAGTCCGAGAGCCGAATGCTGCTGCGATTGACGATGCCATCGCCGCTGACCGCCGGAATCATGAAGACCATCACGTCGCGCGACATGGCCCAGTGGGCAACGGACTGTTCGAGATAGTGCAGCGACTTCGACTGCAAACCCGTCGCCCCGGCCTGCGGATGATAGATGCGTGCGGAAAGGCCAATCCGTAGTGGTCGCCAGCTCATCGGGGGTCTCCTTTCAAAATGCCAGTCTGCCACCGGGCCACCGCCCGCTGGCCAGCCAGCCGTCAGCTTGCAGCCAGGTCCGTCATGCAGGGCCAGACGACAGCGATCAATCGATGTCCCGGCAGCCAGATGCGGTGACTATACAACCTGCCTGCCACGGGCTACCGCTCGCCCGGCGCGTTCCCGGCCGAAGATGCAATATACCCGGGTTTGCCGGCTCCTGGCCGACGCGCCGGCGTCTTTCCGCGCCTTTGATCGCGGCCAACGGCGCTGCACGCCAGTGTCTACGGCGCGGGTCGCGCTTGCCGGGCCCGCGACGAAGGTCTGGATGCCCCGGCGTCAGCGGTTTCCAGCGGCACAGTTTGCTCTCGATGCTGGCGCCCGGTGTTAGACTGGACCGCCTGTGCGGATTCGCTCGTACTGCGAATTCGCTGCCCGCCGCAGCGCTGGCGCCGGTCTGCAGGTTTTGCCGGGACGGGCCATTGCCCGTCGCCCAAGTGCAGTTCGAATCGCTCGCCGCGCGTCGGCGGTCAACGAAACCGATCGGAGTCCAATGAACCTTTTTCGCGGCAGGCTCAGCGCCTTCAGATGGCGCACCCGGTTGACCCTGTGGGGGGCAGCCGCTTGCGCCGGGCTGGCGGTGGTCGCGTTCACCAAACTCGCCGACCTCGCGCTGCACACTTTTTTCGAACTGGCCAATACCCACCCCGGGCTGCCATTCCCCTGGGTCCCGTTCGTCTTGACACCGCTGGCCGGAATGTCGGCGGTCTGGCTGACGCGGCGCTTCTTCCCCGGAGCCCAAGGCAGCGGCATTCCCCAAGTGATCGCGGCGACTCGCCTGGCGGCGCGCGGCGAGCCTGTCGGCCACCTGGTTTCCCTGCGCATCGCCGTTGGCAAGATCGGCGTCGGCTGCCTCGCTCTGCTCGGTGGCTTCTCGGCCGGTCGGGAAGGTCCGTCGGCGCAGGTCGCGGCGTCGATCCTGCATTTTGCCCATCGCCTGCTGCCGCACTCGCGGGCCATTGCCCCGGCCGACCTGCTGCTGGCGGGCGGCGCCGCGGGTATCGCCGCCGCGTTCAACACACCGCTGGCCGGCATCGTCTTCGCGGTCGAGGAATTGGGCAAGCGCCTGGAGGCCAAGACGACCGGCATTCTGGTCAGCACGATCATCCTTTCGGGCCTGGTGGCGATCGCCGTGGAGGGCAACTACCACCATTTCGGGCGCATGAAGGTTTCCGAATTCAGCGAGATCGTCGTCCCGGTCCTGGTCTATGGGATGCTCTGCGGAACTCTTGGCGGCATTTTCAGCCGCCTGCTGCTGTGGCCGCAAAAGCACCCGGACTTCGTCCTGTGGCAGTGGCGCGCCGCGAATCCGGTCCGCTTCGCCGGCTGCTGCGGCCTGGTCGTGGCGCTGGTCGGCTGGATGGGCGGTGGCCTGTCCTACGGCAGTGGCTACACGGTGACCTCGGTGCTGGTTTCCGGCGACGCCTTGTCGGCACCCTGGCACGCTCCCGTGACCCGCTATGTGGCGACCCTGGTGACCTATTTCTCCGGCATCCCCGGCGGTATTTTCGCGCCATCGCTGGCCGTCGGTGCCGCTCTGGGAGCCAGCACCTGCGAGATCCTCGGCTTTGCCGTGAACGCGATTCCGATCACCGCGCTGTGCATGGCCGGCTTCCTGGCGGCGGTGACCCAATCGCCGATAACCGCCGCGATCATCGTCATGGAAATGATCGATGGGCACGGCATGGTGATCAGCCTGATGGCCGTCGCATTGATTGCCAACGCTGTCAGCTCGCGCATCAGTCCGGAGCTGTACCAGCAGCTGGCGCAGGGCTTCATGCCCCAGCCGCCGCGTTGAGGGCGAGCTTGATGCCGATCTCTGCTCGCCGTTGCTGCTGGCTGTTGGTCATCGCCGTGTCCCTCGCTGGCTGCGCCGTCTGGCCTTCGCCTGAGAACGACTCGCCGCCCGACAGCCAGGTCGCTGCGCCAGCGGTGGTGGTCAGCGAGGACACGCCGTCGGCGCTCGAGGAAAAGGTGATCGCCGCCAACCGGGAGGAAGACAATATCTACTTCCCTCTCGGTGGCGTAACGGTGAGTACCCGCGAGAAGGCCAAACTGCAGCAGCACGCCGCGTATCTCAAGGCCAATTCCGAAAAGTCGGTGACCCTGATCGGCTATACCGACGACCTGGGGAGCCGCAGCTACAACGTCGCAATCGCCGAACAGCGGGTTGCCGCGGTACGCGAGGTGCTGCGCTCGTACCGGGTTCCCCCGGTGCAGATTCACCGCTACAGCGTCGGCAGCGAGAAGATGCCCAGTGCCTGCAAGACACCTCGCTGCCGAAAAAAAATGCGTCGGGTCGAGCTCGTTTATTCGCCCGACTGATTCGCTGAAGTACGCGCCGACCGACGACGGGGGTTACGTTCGCCGCTCTCCCGGGCCTGACGGCGCGCTTCATCCAATCTGTATGGCCCCGAAGAGCCTCGGCGGACGCCGCCGCTTCGCTATCGGTAGAGCCTTCATCCCACGTTGCCGCCGGGATCGCCTTCCCGGTTTCAGTGTGGGATGAGGCCATCGTTTCAACCTCGAAAGGCTCGGGCCGGGGAGTCTGGATTACCGTGAAAGAACACCCTCCTGAAGGCGAGCGAATCTCTGGCACTTGATGCCATTGAGCGCAACAGGCAGGAAGAGAGGCTCAGGCGGCAGCGGGGATAAAGCCGTGCTTCTTGAGCATC
>ERZ761603.1096-NODE-1096-length-21122-cov-7.514644_pt1 | contig 21122 bp, 6 predicted proteins | sample MGYA00511879_ERZ761603 | MGnify/ENA primary metagenome ERZ761603 (study PRJEB28899, sample SAMN02850040) | bioreactor sludge metagenome | biome: EBPR Sludge; feature: EBPR Bioreactor; material: flocular biomat | place: Australia: Thorneside Wastwater Treatment... | reverse complement strand
GCCTCGCGGGCGCCGAGGAAGATCTCCTTGAACTGGTTCATGCCCGCGTTGGTGAACAGCAACGTCGGGTCCGACGGCAGCACCACCGGCGAACTGGGCACGATCACATGTCCCTTGGACTTGAAGAAATCGAAAAACGACTGGCGGATTTCCGCCGCACTCATGGGTTTCAGGTTCATACCGATGCTTTCTCCTCGGGCCGGGCCCGGCGGCACGCCGGACCGATCATGGCGGCGCCAGTCCCGGCCAGTCGGGCCGGGACGGCACGCCGGGTCGACTTATTCCTCGGAACCGCTTCCGACGAGGACGACATCCTTGGCCTTCTCCTTGATTTTCTCGACCAGCGTTTTCTGCATCTCCGCGTCATTCTTCAGGGAATCGCGCACCGCGTCGCGGCCCTGGCCAAGCTGCTGGCCCTCGAACGACAACCCCGAGCCGCGTTTCTCGATCAGCCCCAACGTGGTTGCGGCATCGATGATCGAGCCGGTCCACGAGATGCCTTCGGAGTACAGGATATCGAATTCGGCCTCGGTGAACGGCGGGGCGACCTTGTTCTTCACGACCTTCACCTTCGTCCGGTTGCCGATCACCTTGCCGCTGGGATCCTTCATCGTCGCGATGCGACGGATATCCAGACGGACAGACGCATAGAACTTCAGGGCCCGGCCGCCCGGGGTGGTTTCGGGGTTGCCGAACATGACGCCGATCTTCTCGCGGATCTGGTTGGTGAAAATGCAGCAGGTCTTGGATTTATTGATCGCGCCGGTCAGCTTGCGCAGCGCCTGCGACATCAGGCGGGCCTGCAGGCCGACGTGCGAGTCGCCCATCGCGCCTTCCAATTCGGCGCGCGGGGCCAGCGCGGCCACCGAGTCCACGACCACCACGTCGAGCGAATTGCTCTTCACCAGCGTCTCGGCGATGTTCAGCGCCTCTTCGCCGGAGTCCGGTTGCGAGACCAGCAACTCGTCGAGGTTCACGCCGATCTTCTTGGCATAGCCCGGATCGAGCGCATGTTCGGCATCGATGAACGCGCACAGGCCGCCGGCCTTCTGCGCGTTGGCGATGATGTGGGAAACCAGGGTGGTTTTACCCGAGGATTCCGGGCCGAAGATTTCGATCACGCGGCCGCGCGGCACGCCGCCGATGCCCAACGCGATATCGAGGGTCAGGGCCCCGGTGGAAATCGAAGGCACCGAAGTCTTCGACTCCTCATTGCCCAGGCGCATGATCGCGCCGTCGCCAAATTCCTTCTGGATCTGGGCCAACACCGCGCTCAAGGCGCTGGGAAGTTTCGATCCTTTTTCGGTCACTGCGGTCTGTGCTTTTGCCATGTGTGGTTATCCTTTTAAAAGGGTTTCGTGCATGATGGTGTAACGGGGACCCGATCCATTGAGCTGGCTGTTCATGAACAGAACGCGATCGACCGGAACCTCAACAAAACGCGTATTGTTAATGGACGCCATCATGGATGTCAATGCGCCCGGCGGCAGGCGATCGCGCACCCGGGCGAGGGTGAGGTGGGGGTGAAACGCCCTGTCTTCCAAGGGGATGCCCAAACCCGCCACCACCCCGGCCAAATCCTGCTGCAGGACCGACAAGGCCGGCGTGGCCGGAATGCCCACCCAGACCACCCGCGGGGTGCGTTGCGGGCCGAAAAAACCTCCGCCACCGACCGGCATGGAAAACGGCCCATGCCGCGCCCCCACCGCCTCCATGGCCGGAATCACCTGTTCCACCTGCGGCGGCGTGGTGGCCCCCAGGAAAACCAGGGTGAGATGGGCATCCTCGGGATGCGGCAAGGCCAACGGCCACCCTTCACGGCGCCAACCCTCCTGAATCGCCGCCATCGCATTCCGCACCGGGGCATGCAAGCCCAAGGCCAGAAACGTGCGTTTGGTGACAAGAGGCGGCGGCATCGGTTGCAACTTCACTTTCCGTTTGAATCGCAAGACAACACGGTTGAAATACGGGTGGTCCTCGTAAACGTGACACACATCCCCTCCCGGCTTCAACGGGAAGATTCGGTCGTTCGATGGCAGGTCCATGATATCCTTTCGGTACTTCCGGGAAAACCCACCACGGGCTCTCCACACCTACTCACAAAGAAACGAACCCGCCAAAAGTGCGAAAAAAAGTGAAAATATTCTTTTTCTCCAGCACATCAACCTGGCCATCAAGGTGTTGCATTGGGTGAAATTTTTGGCCACAGCAGCAAAAAAATCGCCGCGCATCGACCATGAATCATTTCACCTAGTTCACCTAGTTCTATGTCCCTTCACGTCTCCTAGTTCTATGTCCCTTCACGTCTTCCATTCATGGAGCGGCCCGGCTTCCCGGGCCGGACGCGACATCTATTCTATGTCCCCGAAACGGCCTCCCCGAAACGGCCCGCCGCGCCAACTGGCGCCGCCACAACCATCCAGCCTTTTGTCCCGGCCTCGTTCAGCCGGCATAAAGCCGCCTGGACCTTCACACGATCACATCAGCTTTCCCATGATGGGGGTTCAGGCGTTCGCCCTATTTCAAATCGCCTGATTTTTCTGTTTGAATGGAGCCGCTTGAGTCGCGCAAGGAATAACAAGGAGCGACGTCGTGAGCGATCAATGGCTGGCCAACATCGTGGGTCCCCGGGTCAAAAAAATGCGGATGCGCAAACGATGGCCCATGAAACGCCTGGCGTTTGAACTGAAGGTCAGCGTGGCCACCATCAGCGAATGGGAACGCGGCCACCGCTTCCCCTCGGCCAACCATCTCTATCAACTTTCCCGGTTGTTCAGGCTTCCCGTATGCCGCTTTTTCTGCGTTGGCAAGTCCATGTGCCCGCTGAACGGATGCCGGCAGCCCGCCACCGAGACCGACACGCCACAGTGATTCCGGCTATGGATACTTCCGGATACGCCAGATTCCGGGGGCCGCATCGCTGACCCCCTTCAGGATATTGGTTCCCTCGACGCAATTCGTGGACGAACCTGAATCACCCCAATCATGGGCCGGCGAAACCGCATGCTGCAGGATGTAGGCACTGCCGACCCCGCCCACAAAATAAACTTCCCACACGTTGCCCGCCGAACGCTTGATCCCGACCACTTCCGCCGGAACGGGCGAAAGCGGCACATCCAACTCGGCATCAATACCCGTCGTCATGAGATCGTACAACACACTGACATCGGTCGCGCTGCCCACATCCTCCTGATTGTCATAAAATTCCGCCCGATAGATGCCGTTCGTGTCCACGAATTCGACACGAAACATACCTTCCCAAAGCTCGATAAACGTATACCGACCATCACTGTCCGTGGTCGTCACATGCGAGGGAGCCCATCCGCCGCCGAAGTCGTAGTAAAGCGTCACGACCAACCCGGCCAGAGGGATTCCGCTGCCGGCTGCGCCAACCCGCCCCGATAGGCCGGTTTGCGGAACAGGATCCAACTCCGCGTCGATTCCCGCCGTCATGTTGCCATCCGACACCACAATACCGGCCGCGTCATCCCAGTTCTGTGTATTGTCGAAATATTCCGAAACGTAAAAGCCGCCCGTATCGTAGAATTGGATGCGGTAGATTCCAGGAGTCAGATCCGTGAACCTGAAGGATCCATCGGATTCCGTCGATATGACCGACTCGTAACTCCAACCCAGGCCGGCATCCATCCAAAGCTCGACCCGAATGCCCTCCAGGGGATTGCCCGAACCAATTTCCGTCACGACACCGGAAATCCCGGTTTGCGGAACAGCCTCCAGCGTCGCATCAATTCCCGTGAGCTGCTGGCCCGGCATCAGGATCAGCGGCATCGCGCCGCCCATGTCGGGCGATTGACTGTACCACTCCGCAACAAGCACCTCGCTCGGATCCATGAACTGGATCAGATTGGTGCCCGCCGCCAAGCCGCCCAACACATACGAACCATCGGCCATCGTCGCGACCGTCGTTTCATAAACCCACCCGCCATCCTGCGGCACGTACAGATTGACGTACGCGCCCAGCAACGGCGTCGTCCCGTCCGGCCCGGTAACCACGCCGGAAATGCTTCCGGCGCCGCTCGCGCCGGAAGGGGTCAACGCGGCGTTGATGTTGGCAATCGTGGTGATGGTCGGAACCGGAATCGGAGTCGCAGCATCCGAGTCCGTCTGATTGTCGTAGTATTCTTCCTGGTAATCGGCGTCCGGCCAGAACCCGACGCGGTACACGCCGGTAGCCAGTCCGCCAATATCATAAACCCCGTCCTGACCCGAATAATCGTACCCCATCCAATCCCACTCGCTCCCGGCTTGCCGGTACGCCGCCACATACACGCCGGCGATCGGGGTGACGCCGTTCGTCGTGGTGACCGTGCCCGTGATACGCGCTCCAACTGACAGCGACGCGTTCACATTGGAGGCGATTCCCGACTCGGCCAACGTAACCGTGCTCGCCGCGCCCATGCTCACTGAATTGCTGAACCACTGTCCGCTGTAGGTGCCGGCCCAATCCCGGAATTCGACGCGGTACTGCCCCGCCGGCAGTGCGCCGATCGAATACCGCCCGGAAGGATCCGTGCTTTCCGAACTTGCCCACTCCCAGTCGCTGCCGTTCCAGCGTTGCGCCGAGACATCGATGTTGCCCAGCGGAGTAACGCCATCCTGCGCCGTTACAATCCCCGAGATGCGGGCGGCACTAGCCAGCGTGGCGTTGATATTGCTTTTCGATGAACCGGCCGACAAGGAAATCAACATGGCATCAGTCCGATTCACCACGTTGCTGTACCACTCGGTCGCATAAGCTCCCTGCCAGTCCCGGAACCGCACGATAAACTGACCGGCGGGCAAGCCCCCGATCACGTAGTTACCCGACGCATCCGTGTATCCACCCTCCAGGTTGTCCCAGTAATCGTTGTTCCAGATATACACCGACACATCGATGTCCATCAGCGGAACCGCCCCGGGCCCGAAGACCGTTCCGGCGATGCTGCCGGCCGGACCCATGCTCGCGTTGATGTTGGACACGATGGCAAGCGGCGGCACCGGAACCAGCTTGGATTCACCCTCCAAGACGATGTTGTCATACCATTCGGAGGCATAGAGACCATCGTAGTCGCGGAACTTGATCCGGTACTTGCCCGCCGTCAGACCTGCCACCTGATAACGGCCATCGGCATCCGTGTAGGAATTCGCAACCTGATCCCACCAGGATCCATTGTACCGATAGGCCTCGACCTGCATGTTCTCCAACGGATCGCCGGCCGCATTGGTCACCACACCGACGATGATGGACCCCCGCGTAAGCCGGGCATTGATCTGGTCAACGGTCTGGTTGTCCGCAAGGGTGATCGTCGCCGCGTCATCTTCGTTGATGGCATCGTCATACCACTCCCCGATGTAGAGGCCGCTCCAGTCGCGAAACCGAACCCGGTAGTCGCCGGCCGTCAATACCCCCAGGGAATACTGGCCGTTCATGTCCGTACTGACCGAGTCGACATATTGCCACCAGTCCCCATTGAACCGGTGGGCCTCGACTTGGATCCCGCTCAAGGCAGCACCGTTCGGTCGGGTGACCCTGCCGTTGATCGTTGCATCCGCCCATGCTCCCGCGGCGATGGAAGCGACAACAAGTAACACGGCGCGTGTTTTCATGGTCCTTCCCTTTCGCCGGAGAGCCGGCAGCGACGATGTTCGTTAGTCGTTTTCCGGTTCCACCTGCATGCGGATGAATTCCGCCGGCATGACGCCCAGCGGTTGACTCGAACGCACCCGCACACGCCGGTTGCCGTTCACGACATTTTCATCCACCGGCACCATGGGAATGCTCCACGACCGCAGCAGGTTGGTATTCACCTGCATGATCACCGCCATGTCCGGCGCCGCGTCCGGCGTTAGTTCGTACGTCGCGGTGAGGAACCGGTTGGTGCCGATCGTCACGCCGTTGCGGACCTGCATCGTCCACACATCCGGATCGGTGTATTCGTTGGTGGCGCTGGTGCCGAGGGTGTACTCGACCAGGTTGGGCACGCCGTCATAATCCCAGTCCCCGGCATCCGCCGCGTCTCCCTGGTTCGCCGTCGTGCCGAAGGTCGCGAGCCGCCACATGGTGACCCGGTCCCACGTCCGGGCCTGCGTCTCCGCGCTGAAGCCCGATCCGTCGCCGTTGTACGCCTCGACCATGTACCGGTACTCGGTGCGTGCGGCCAGGCCGCCATCGGCGTACGATTCCGCATCCGGCGGCATCGTCATCACCACGGTCCACGGCTCGGCGCCCTGGCGACGCCACACCCGGAAGCCCGTTTCGTCGAACGAGAAGTCCGTCCACGTGAGGTTGACCTGGCTGGTGGAGACCGCCGAGGCCGCGATGTCCAACGGCGCATCCGGCGAGCCCGGCGCATCCGCCGCCGTCAGCGTGACCACCGCGCCCGTGTAGGACGAGGACAACGCCACCGCGTTGATATCCGCGCAACCGCGCGGCACCGGGTTATCGGCGAACATCACCGTCGTGGTGACCGTGCCCGCGCCGGCCGCCGCGGAGAAACCAATCTCCAACACCGCGCCGTTGCCGGCCGGCCACACCGAGGAACCCGGCATGGCGAGGGCAAAACCGGCCCGCCCGGCGGCGAGGTTTTCCAGCGACGGCACGAGGATCGCGTTGGTCGCCGCTCCGACCGTGCGGACATCGAGATAAGCCAGCCGGTCCGGATCGAAGACCACGCTGAAACCGAGCGTCGATTCGTTGCCCTGGGCCGCCAGCATCACCGGCAGCCAGAACGTCTCGCCCCGCGCCGCCGAGGTATCCGGCAGATACAGCACCCGGTCGCTTTCGCCATACGGCACCACCATCGGGGGTTCAACCGAACGAACCGACGAGCGCGCGAGGATGCCATTGGTCGGCGTTGACGGTCCCGCCGCCGCCGCCAACGGATCCTCTCCGTTGCGGTAACGCATCACCTGCCGCAGATCGGCCACGTCAATGCGACCGTTGCCGCTGGTGCCGCGCGGCGAACAATCCGCTTTGCGGTATTCGTTGCTGTTGGCCACCGGCTCCATGCCCGCGACAATCAACTGCATCAACACGACATCCGCGTCGGTTACCAGCAGATCGCCGCCCGGCCGCGGCGCCAGATCGCCTTCGTAGCCCGGCTGCATGATCGTCACCTGATCGCCGACCCAACTGGCCGAAAGCACGACCTCCGGATCGACAAACGCCACCGAACGCGCGGTCGGCGTGTCGGCAAACGTCACCGCCGAGACCCCGGCGGCCAACGGATCGAACACCACCTGGACCAGGTTCTTGGTGCCGCTCTCGAGGCTTTCGTCGCCCGGCATCATCACCAGCACGCCGACCCGGCCGACGACCGAGGTATTGGCCATGGCCCAGGCCGCCGCCGCATCGACACCGGCCTGCACACGCGGACGCGTCAGGATCGCCGGATCATACGTCAAGGAGAAGGCCACCGTGTTGACCCCGCCGGTCGAACTCAAGAGGACCGGCACCGAGACCGGCTGCCCCAGCATGCCCTGAACGCCCAACGCCCGCACTTCCACCACACCCTCCGGCCGCGGTTGCACCGTGCAGGTTCCCAGCATGCACGCCATCGCGCTGGTATTGGTGCGCGTCTGCGAACGGAACGAGATGACCGGGTTCAGCGGCGTGACATACGCCTCCACCCACAGCCGATACGTTCCGGCCTCTGAAGGCGCCCGCAGGTCGCTCGGCACCGGCACCGCCGGCAAATCGAGTCCCGGGCAGCCGGGCACGCCATACAACAGGGATACTTCGCGCGGTGTGCCGACGGACTGCCCGGAAGTTGTACGGAAGCCCATCACCACGCGCTGCACCGAGCCGACGCCGCGCGGACTGGACTGCTGCACGCCGAGCGTGCCGCCCATCAACGCCTGGTCGGATACGATCGCCGGCAGCGCCAGCATGGAACCGTCCACCGTGAGATTGGTCGCGGTGACCCGCAACACATACCCGCAATCCGGATCGGCCGGCACCGGCGGCGTGGACGCGGAAGCTTCCCCGCTGAATGCCGACGCCCCGGCCGCATTGGTGGCCCGCAACCGGTAGATGTACAGGGTGTTCGCCGCCAAACCGGTGTCGGCATACGCCTGCGTATTCGCGGACAGCGAGGCGACCACGGACCACGAACCGACCAGACCGGACTTGCGCTGCAACTCGAAGCCCGACTCGTTGCTCGCCGTGTCCGTCCACGCCAGTTGGATCCGGTTGGTGGCCGCCGCGACCGCTGTCAATTGCCACGGCGCACCCGGAATGCTCAACGTGGTTGCGGAAACCGGCGCGCTCGGCGCGCTGAAGCCGTCTTGATTGGAGGCCGATATGCGGTAGGAATACGCCTGCCCCGACGCCAAGCCGGTGTCGGTGTACGACGTACTGCCCGCCGGCAAGGTGGCGAGAATGGTCCACACCGCGTTGCTCGACGCACGACGCTCCAGCACGTAGGCGGTTTCGTCGGCATTGTTGTCGGTCCAGGCCAGCGCAATCGCGCTCACGCTGATCCCGTTTGCCGACAGGTCGGCCGGGGTGAGCAACTGCCCCACCTGGATGACGAAGTTCTGCGGCACGACATAGATGCCGTCGGTGACGGTCAAGGTGATGGACACCGGACCGAGATCGCCGACGTCGGGCGTTCCGGTGAGCATCCAGCCGGACGACTCGCCGGTGATCTTGCGGAGGCGATGGTTGCCGGCATCGACCACATACAGATTGCCCAACGAATCGAATTCCACATCGGTCGGATACGCGATGCGGGCATTGGTCGCCGCCCCGCCATCGCCGCCATACGCGTAGACGCCGCGACCGACGACGGTCGAGATGATGCCGTTGGTCGACACCTTGCGCACCCGGTTGTTCTCGTCGTCCGCGATGTAGAGGTTGCCCGCCGCGTCAAGCGTGACATCGTACGGATAGTACAGCGAGGCATTGGTCGCGGCGATGCCGTCGCCGTTGTAACCGGCCGCGCCGTTGCCGGCTACGGTGCGCATGATGCCGTCGAGACCGACCGAACGCACCCGGTGACCCCAGTGATCGGATATATACAGCACGCCTTGGCGGTCCGCCGTAACACCGATCGGTCGGTTCAGCGTGGCATTGGTGGCCGGCAACCCGTCGCCGCCGTACCCCCAGCCTCCATTGCCGGCCACCGTGGTGATGATGCCATTGGCATCGACCTTGCGGATGCGGCTGTTGAGCGGATCGGCGATGTACAGATTGCCGTTTCCGTCCAGACTGATATCGATCACGCCGTTCATCGTCGCATTGGTGGCCGCGCCGCCGTCGCCGGAGAAGCCCGCGGCTCCCGTTCCCGCGATCGTCGTGATGATGCCGTTGGTCTCGATCCGCCGGACCCGGTTATGGAAATGATCGGCGATATACAAACGACCCTGCGCATCCAGTTCCAAGCCTACCGGATAATACAACGAGGCATTGGTCGCCGCGATGCCGTCGCCATTGTACGAGACGGAACCGTTGCCGGCCACGGTCCGGATGATGCCGTCGGTGTCGATCTTGCGGACCCGGTGGTTCTCGTGGTCGGATATGTAGATATTGCCGGACGGATCGATGATCACGCTGTGCGGCCAGCGCATCGCGGCATTCGTCGCCGGGACGCCTTCGCCGGAGAATACCGGCGCGCCGGTGCCCGCCACCGTGGTGATGATATTGGTACCCAGCACCTCCCCGCTGCCGCGCGTGAGTTGCAGCCAGGACGGCAGACCCGTCGCGCCGAACGTGATCGGTTCATCCTCGGGATCGACCGCGCCCAGCCGGTACACGTAGCGTTTGCCCACCGTGGCCTTGGTCACCGGCACGCTCGTCCAGTACGGCGGCGGGTTGAGTCCGATCACGGTGATGGTGAACGATTGCGGGGAGGAGAGAGTGCCATCCGACGCATGCAGGGTGACCGGATGCGTTCCGACATCGCCCGGCCCCGGCGTGCCCGTGAGCACCAGTTGCGGTATTTCCGCCGCCAGCTTGCGGACGCGATGGTTGGAGGAGTCGGCGATGTAAACCGTGCCGTCCGGACCGACCGCCACCGAGTACGGATACTGCAACTGCGCATTGGTGGCCGAGCCGCCATCGCCATTGTAACCGGCGATACCCGAACCAGCCAGGGTCTGGATCATGCCGTTCGTCGCGACACGGCGGATGCGCAGATTCGACGTATCCGCGATATACAACCGGCCCTGGGCATCGAACGCCATTTCGGCCGGGTTGTTCAGTTGGGCCGCGACCGCCGCTCCGCCATCGCCGGCAAAGCCGCCGGTGCCCGTGCCGGCCACCGTATGGATGAGACCATCGGTGCCGATACGCCGCACGATATGGGCGTGATACAAACTGACATACACACGCCCTACGGCATCCACCTCCACCCCGTACGGATACGGCAGGAACGCGTTGGTCGCCAGCACGCCATCCGCGCTCGACGCGCCGCCGCCGGCCACGGTCGTGATCACGCCGTTGACGGCGACCTTGCGAACGCGGTTGCCGTAGTATTCGGCAATGTACAGGTTGCCCGCGGCATCCACATCGAGATCCGTCGGCAAATACAGGGTCGCGTTCGTGGCCGGGCCGCCGTCTCCGCTCGAGCCAATGGCCCCGGTGCCCGCCACCGTAGTGATAATGCCGTTGGTTCCGACCTTGCGCACCCGGTGGTGTTCGTAATCGGCGATGTACAGGTTACCGGCAGCATCGACGGTGATGCCGATCGGCAGATTCAGCCCGGCATTGGTCGCCGCGATGTTGTCGCCGTTGTACGTGGTGGTGCCGTTGCCGGCGACCGTGCGGATCACGCCATCGTGACCGACCTTGCGCACCCGATCGTTCTGGCTGTCGGAGATGTACAATTCACCGGCCGGGCTGACCGTAACCGAATACGGCACGTTCAGGCTCGCGTTGGTCGACGGACCCAGATCGCCGGAGAAGCCGGAGCTGCCGTTGCCGGCCACGGTGGTGATGATCGACTCCCCATCCACGCCGCTGACCAGCACGGTGGCGATGGACAGCCACGACGGCAGCAGGTCGGAACTGTACGATACCGGTGCACCTTCCGGATCAACCGCGTTGAAAGCGTAGGTGTAGGTTTCGCCTTCCAGCACATTCGTCACCGGCTCGGTCGTCCACACCGGCGCGCCATCCACCGAGCCGCGCAGGGCGATCATGTACGGAGAAGCCGGATCGTCGCTGATGATATCCAATCCCGCCGTGAAGGTGCCGGGCGTCGCCGCGAGGTATGTCACGGTGAAGGTGGCGGACGCGCCGGCCGCCAACTGGCCGGGCACGCCTTGCACGTCGAATTCATCCGCCCCGATCCCGACGATCGCCGCTTGCGAGATGGTGATCGTGTCGACGCCGGCGTTGGTCAGGATGAACGTATGCGACACCGGCACCCCCTCGGTCGCCCAACCGAAATCGGTGCCCTTGGCCACGCTGGCCAACTCGCCACTGGCGATCACGGCGCCATTCGTGCCGATCACCTGCAACGCCTGGCTCTGCGGCTGCCAGGTCACCTGGTCCACCCACCCCGCATCGCTGCCCGACGACACGCTGCCATCCTTGTAGTACTTCCACTGCAACACGTGGGTACCGGCGGTGAGTTCATACGACTTCTGGGTCCAGCCGACCGTTCCCGAAATCTTGCCTGACTGCTCAACCCCGTTGGCGATGAAGACCAGGTAATCGAATCCGGATTCGGATGAAACCGACCACCAGAAGGTCAGCGTGCCCGGACCGGTTACCGTGGTTTCCATCGTCGAGAATTGCGAATCGCCGATGTCGCCGCTTTGCGCCGCGTCCACGCCGTCATGCGTGACCACGGTCTGGCTGAACCACGGGGCCGTACCCGAGGATGTCCAGCTCAACGACGGCTGATCCACCGCCTCGCCCAGATCGCCGCCCCCGCCGCCGGACGGCAGCCGGATGATCGTGACATCGTCCACGTACCCATTACTGAAGGCATCTTGGGCGAACACGCTGATCGTGTTGGTCCCCACCGCCAGGGGTATGCCGGCAATGGACCACGATTCGGCGACGAGCACGTAGTCGCTCTCCATCGTCAGGTTGTTGATCCAGGTGATCGCGCCGACCAGACCGTACGAAGTGCCGCCGATGGTGATCGACGAAACGGCGTTGGCCACGGTTTGATTGGCGTTGGTGATGATCAGGGATGCCATCACCGGCATGGTGGGCACCTCGCCGCAGGCGACAGCGATCTCCGTGACCGATTGCGGTCCGTACATCAGCATGGCCTCGTTGAATAATCCCTCGCCCGGCATGAAGCCAAAGCCTCCCTCGCCGCACATCACGGCGTTGGTTACGCCGTTGATCAGATCGGCGCTCAACTGCGCGTGAAGCTCAAGGATGTAGGTATGGGTTTGGCCGGCGCTGATCGGCATGCCGGAGGCCAGCATATAGGGGCCCGACCCGAAGAGCATGGAACCGGCCTGTCCACTAACCAATCCGAAGTTGATCATGACGTTGGAATCCGGAACCGGCGTATCCACCAGGTCGTATACGCCGTCGACCGTGCTGACATTCTGCACGTACACCATGTAGTTGATGGTGAATGCGCCGGAGCCGTTCGGCTGGCTGGCCGAGACAAAGTCCTTGTCCACGGTGATGATCAACGGATCGTCAGCCGCCGCGCGCACGATGCTGACCACATCCTGCGAGACCTCGCCCCACAGGTTCGTTCCGGTCACCGTGATGACGTTGGTGCCAACGCCCAAGGAGGCATTGAACGACCAGTTGGTGGCGGCGGCGAAACCGCCCGACCAACCCAGACTGTTCACCCAGGTCATCTGACCGACCACATGCGCGTTGGCGGTTCCGCCGATGAAGAGACTCGACACCGCATGCGCCACGGTCTCATTCACATTCGTGACATCCACCAGCGGAAGGTCGGTGCCGATCGCCCCGCGCTCGATGGTCACGCTGTCGGAGGCGAGGTCGCCGTACAGGTTCGTACCGCGCACAGTGATCGTGTTCGCGCCGATGTTGAGGGCGATGCCCGGAATCGAGAACGGGTTCGCCGCCGCGACCGTTCCGCTGGCGCCGGTCAGGGCATTGGTCCAGCGCAATTGGCCGGTCACGCCGTTGCCGGTTGAGCCGCCGACGGTCAGGTTGCTGATGGAATAACGGACCGTGGCGTTCACGTTCGTGACATCGAGCGTCGGCGCCGCGACACGGGTCACGCCGATGCTATCCGACGCCGCCTGTCCGGTACCATTGCTGCCGGACACGACGATCAGGTTGGACCCGACGCCAAGCGGGCACACCAGTGACCAGTTCGCCGCGGCGGCGAGGGTGCCGGCCGCCCCGTTCAATTGATTCGTCCAGCGGATTTGCCCCACCAGGTTCGAGGAGAAGCCGCCGACCAACTGGTTGCTGACCGCAAAACCGACCGTGGCCGGGGCATTGGTGATGTCCAGCCACGGCAGCGTCGCGGCCGATCGAACGACCGTCACCACATCCGTCGACACTTCGCTCCACCAATTGGAACCGCGCACGTTGATGACGTTGGTGCCTACGGTGAGCGGCGCAACATAGGACCAGGCGCCCGCTGCGGCGATGCTGCCTGATCCCCCAAGGCTGTTTTGCCAGGTGATCTGCCCGACCACATGCGCATTCGCCATGCCGCCGACGACCAGGTTTGAGACGGCATAGGCGACAGTCTGGTTCGCATTCGTGGCATCGATCACCGGCAGGTCGGTGCCGAGTCCGCCGCGCGCGATGACCACGCTGTCCGAATCCACGCCGCCGGTGGCGTTGGTCGCCTTGACCACGATGATATTCGTGCCGATGGCGAGCGGGACCGGCCCCAGGTTGAATGGCGACGAGACCGGATAGGTGCCGGCGAAGCCGTTGGCGAGGTTGGTCCAGACGAAGAATCCACTGGCGCCGGCGCTGGTGCCGCCCACCGTGATATTGCTCACGCCATACCGCACGGTCGCGGCGGTGTTGGTGATGTTCACCGAGACGGCGCCGCCGCACGGGGTCATCGGAATGTTCAGCGGCACGGAATCAAACACGCCCGGCGTGAGGTCGTACGCGACGGGAGGATCCATCATCGCCTGGGCTGGCGCCACCATCAGGTAGCCGTCGTAATAGACGTCGCCGACCTCCGGAGTGTCATCCTCCACGACACGGCCGTAGAACAATACGGAGGCGGTGGACGGCATGGAGTAGACGCCATAATCGCCGGCGGCGAACATCATCTCCACATCGCCGTCATCGAAATTCAAGTAGTACAGGTTGGTCATGACGGTGTCGTCGCCGCTCACCCATCCGTTCGGATTGCAGACATCAACCGGATCGATCATGCCGTTCGGACCGGCGTTGATCAGTTGCAGGTAGGTCGCCTTCGGTGCGCCAAACAGCAGCGGGGTCACGCCATCCGGCCGGTAGAAACCGAATACGCTAAACCAGTAGATGTTGACATAACTGGAAACCGCTGCATTCGACCGCACGATGCTCACGTTGTCGGAAGCGGCCTGTCCGGCGCCGTTGGTGCCGGACACCACGATGACGTTCGTGCCGACGGACAGCGGACTGCCGAACGACCAAGATGCCGCCGCAGCGAACGACCCGGCCGCGCCGTTGAGCTGGTTGGTCCAACGGATCTGCCCAGTCAGGTTGGATGAAACGCCGCCGATGGTCAGGTTGCTCACGCTGTTGGCCACGGCCTGGTTGGCGTTGGTGATGTCCAGCATTGGCGTCGTGGAGCCTTGTGTGAGTACCAGCGCCAGATTATCAGCGTATCCATCATTGTAAGTTCCGGAGGTCCGCACAAACTGCACTTCGACCAGTATCGACCTTGTATCAATCGGAAGCATCCCTGCCACAGACTTAAAGATAAGGCCATTTTGATTAGCCCGGTCACTTGCATACACCGGCCCGATAGAATTTGTGGCCAACCGAACGGATAACGAGGACAGCGGGTAGATGTACACCGTGACAGCGTCGTTCTGACTTCCCCAGCCCCCGAGCCAGCCGGACAGGATGAATCCGACCAATCCTCCTGAAATCTGCGTTTCAACATGGGTCACATCCACGGTCTGTATCATGACGCTAAGCGCTGCATTGCTGCCGCCGGCAAAATGGTAAACACCGCAGTCCGTGGGTCCTGGTGTATTGGTGGTTAGATCCGTGGGTGGCACACCATAGGCCCAAATCAAGGGGCTTCCCGCTGTGATGGTCCATGGGCTGAAATCCACTCCCGCGGGATCGAGTTCGGCATCACCATTGATGATCAAGTTATCCCCAGATGAAGCGGACACGCGGAGGATGTAGATCACATCCGTGACGACCTGGCCTGTAGCGTTGGATCCGGTTACTAAAATCTTGTTGGTTCCGACTGCCATACTACCAACAAACGACCAAGACGACACCGAGGCCAATGTGCCATTTGCGCCGTTGAGCTGGTTGGTCCAACGGATCTGTCCGGCGAGGTTGGAGGCAACACCGCCAATGGTCAGATTGCTCACGCTGTTGGCCACCGTTTGATTGACATTGGTGATATAGAGATATGTGTTCTGTGGCTGCCAGGACACGTTGTCGACCCACCCGGCATCGAGCCCACTGATTGTCGATCCATCCTTCGAGTACACCCAGCGCATGGTGTGGACACCCGGAGCAAGCGCGTGCTGGACAAAACTCCAGCCCACCGACCCCGATATCCTGCCGGGCTGCAGTGATCCGTCGATATACAGAGAAAGGAAATCGTACCCCGACTCGGAAGACACCGACCACCAGAACGACAATGTGCCCGGACCGGTCACCGAGGTCTCAAGGGTCGAGGATTGGCTATGCCCGATCGCCCCGCTCTGAGCCGCATCCACGCCGTCGCGTGTCGTCGTCGTTTGGTGGAACCAGGGGACCGCTCCGGAGGAACTCCAACTCAACGCTGGTTCGTCGAGGGCATCCACGAGCGATTGCGGGGCCGGCTCGCGCACAACAATCACCGAATCGCTGACCGGCGATCCCGCCTCAATCGTTTCCGTGGTGATCTTGAGGTTGTTGACAAAGACATCGCGGATGGACGTTTCTCCGGCAGTGTAGTTCCAGACCCGGAAGAGGGCAATCTGGGAGTTGGCTTGAGGCGTCAGGGCGCCCTGGTACACGCGGGTGGAGCCCCCCTGCGGCGAGACGGTCAGGCTGTAATTGGTCGGCCCGGCCAGGCGGATTTCCAGTCCGATACCGTCCGTGGTGATCCCGACGTCGGTAAGATTGGTGCCTCTCCGGTAGAACGCATCGCTGCCACTGATGGAGAAGGTGAACAGGGACTGGGTCGCGCTGTTGAGTAATTCGATGCCGCACGAGCCGGCCGCATCAACAAGGCCGTTTTCGAACTGAACGGAGAGCACCTGATTGGTGGCCAGTGGCACCAGCAGCGGCCGGTAGGCGCTGGCGGTGTTGTTCAAGTTCGCATACAACCCCCAAGCGGGAACACCGATGGAGGTGTAGAACGGATCGGTGGCGGTGAAGTGGCCGTTGCGGTTCGGGTCGGCGATCGTGGTCGTCAGTTGCCAGGGGCCAAATCCCGAGCCGCCGTTGTCGCCGGTTGCCCAGCCGTTGGAATACACCGAGTCCGCGCCGCGGTCCATCGCCTGGGTGGTCACGGTGAAGCTGCCGCCACGACCGGAGGCGCTGATGACATTCGTTCCGACGGCCAGCGGCGAGGAGAACGACCACGAGGACGCCACCGGGAAACTGCCGGCCGCGCCGTTGAGTTGGTTCGTCCACACAATCGATCCGATCAGGTTCGACGACACGCCACCCACCACGAGGTTGCTGACAGCGAACCCGACGGACTGATTCACATTCGTGATGTCGAGGAGGGGTATAGGTCCCGTGGCCTGCACCTCCACCAGCGCGGTGTCGCTATCGCTCACCGAACCGCCGTCCGGACTCCAACCGGTCGCCGTGGCGAGGTTGGTCAGACTGCCACTGATGGCATCGGTCACCGACGCCGTCATACTCTGGCCGGCAACCATCGTCCCGAGATTGGAATTAAACGGTATCGCCGGATCGTTCACCACGACATTGGTCAGGGTGACGTCGCCGACATTCTCCACGACGAAGAAATAGGTCACCCACTGGCCATTGGTGCCGATGACCATTTCGCCGCTCGAGCTGAAGGTGGCGCTTTCGCCCACGGTCTTTTCAAGACCGATGCCGGGATTGGAAGCGGCAGCCTCGCGGGTGATCATCACGGAGTCGGCGGCGGAATTCCCGGAGCTGTTGGTGCCGGTAACCGTGATCAGATTCGCTCCCACCGCCAGGCTGATATTCTGCACGGACCAGTTCGCCGCCGCCGCGAAGGAGCCCGAGCCGCCGAGGTTATTGACCCAGGTCATCGTGCCTTCGGCGCCGGAGGACGTGCCGCCGATCGTGATGGTGCTGACGGCGTGGTCTACGGTTTCAGAGTTATTGGTGATGTCAACAGAAACACTTGATCCGCAAGGAAGCATCACCACGAACAGGGGGGTTGGCTCGAAAGCGTCGGGGTTCAGGTCGTAGCTAATCGGCGGATCCTGCATGGTTTGCACCGGGGCCACCATGAGCGGGCCGTTGAAATACATGTCGCCGGGCACCGGATTGTCGTCTTCAATAATCCGGCCGTAGAAGGTCACCGGGGCGCTTGCATTGGCGATGACAAGTCCGTAGTCACCGGCCGCATACGGCGTGAAGAAATCGTTGTCGTCGTAGTTTTGATACCAGAGGGTGTCGATAACCTCGTCGTCGCCACTCACCCAGCCGTTGGGATTGCAGACATCCACGTCATCGATCATGCCGTTCGGGCCGGCATCGATCAATTGGAGGAAGGTGGCGCTGGGCGCTCCCCACAGCAGGGGCGTCAATCCATCTGACTTGGTGAACCCGTAATAATTGAACCAGTTGATCGCGATCACCCCGCTGGGCGCAGCGTTGGAGCGGACGATGGTCACGGAATCGGACGAAACTTGCCCGGCCAGGTTGGTGCCGGTGGCGATGATCAGATTGGTGCCGACAGCGAGCGGCGTGGTGAACGACCAGGATGCCGCCGCGGCAAACGAACCGGCCGCGCCATGGAGCTGGTTGGTCCAGCGGATCTGGCCGACCAGATTGGAGGAAACGCCGCCGATGGTCAGGTTGCTGACACTGTTGGCCACGGATTGGTTGGCGTTGGTGATATCGAGGTAAGGCGTCGCCGCCGGAGGGACGGAACGTATGATGACCACTGAATCGGCGGCCGAAGTTCCGGCGCCGTTGGTGCCGGACGCGGTAATTACGTTTGTGCCCACGGCGAGCAGGCTGGAGAAGGACCAGGAACTGGCAGCGGCTATCGAACCGCTCATGCCGTTCAGGCTATTGGTCCAGCGGATTTGGCCGACGAGATTGGAGGAAACGCCGGCGATGGTCAGGTTGCTAACACTGTTGGCCACGGATTGGTTGGCGTTGGTAATGTCAAGGTAAGGTGTCGCCGCCGGAGGGCTGGAACGTATAATGGCCACTGAATCGGCGGTGGAGTTTCCGGCGCTGTTGGTGCCGGTGACGGTGATGATGTTCGTACCGACGGACAGGCTGATATTCGGCACGGACCAATTCGCCGACGCCGCGAAGGAGCCCGAACCGCCGAGGCTGTTGGCCCACGTCATGGTGCCGACGAGATTCGCCGACGTGCCCCCGATGGTGCGACTGGAAATTTCGTTGGCCACCGTTTCATTGGCGTTTGTAATCTCGATCGCCGGGGCGCTTCCGCAGGGCGCCATCTGCATATCCAACGCATCATCCCATTGCTTATTCAAATCATACTGCGTGGGGGGGCCGTCCAAGGCCGCGCCCATTACATAGCCGTTGAAATAGAACTCTCCACCCGATGGCGTGTCATCTTGCACAATGCGCCCATAAAAGGCAAAGGGGGCGGCCACCATTCCGGAGAAATTCCCGTACATTCCCGCCCCGTACTCATCCGCCGCATTGCCCGGATAGCTTAACAGCACATAGTCAATCACCGAGTCGTCGCCACTCAACCACCAGTTGGGATTGCACACATCCACCGGATCAATCACTCCATTGGGTCCGGCATTGATCAGCAAGGCGTGCGTCGATTTGGGCGGTGGCGAAAGCAGCGGCGTAATACCATCGACTTGCGCGAATCCGTAGGAGGACATCCAGGATATGGTAACCATTCCCATGACGGCCGCATTAGAGCGGACGATGGTCACGGAATCAGACGAAAATTGTCCGGCCAAGTTGGTGCCGGTGGCGGTGATGAGGTTAGTGCCGACGGCGAGCGGCATGGTGTAAGACCAGGGTGAGGCGGCGCTGATTGTGGCGGCGTGCCCGTTCAAGCTGTTGGTCAGGCGAATCTGCCCGACGAGATTGGCCGAGGTGCCGCCGATGACGCGGTTCGAAACGGCATTGGCAACCGACTCGTTTTGGTTGGTGATGGCGATCGCGGGCGGCGGATCCCCGGCCAACACCATATCCAGCGTATAATGGCCCAAGCCATCCATCGAGGTTCCGGCGGCAAAGGGACCTTCATTCAGATCCTGGAAGTTGGGAAAGTATAAATCCTGAAGTTGGAGCATCGGTCCCTGGGCATAAGCCGTGCCGGGAGGCACAGTGCCGATCGAGGTGCCGGTGTCGAATACGCGGAGATAAACAAAGCCGGGCATTAACGGCCCCAAGTAGACACCGTAGACGGCGGAAAAATGCTGGCCATACAGTCCGCAGGTTGCGCTATCGGCCACCCGTTGATCCAGCACGAAGTCGTCAGCGGTGGCGGCGCCATTGATGTCGGGCGGATTGGCGATATTGTCGCTGGAGTAGACCAGTTGATAAAGGGCCGTTCCGCCGGCCAGCAGCGGATCCACGCCATTGCCGCTCATGAAACCGGAAGGCGTGAACCAGGAGATGGCCAAGGCCACGGTGGCGCCGAACCAAATCGAGGCGACGCCGAGTAGAGAAACGCGTTGGATGATACGTGTTTTCATGGGGTGTTCCTCAATTCGGATTGGTTTCGACATAAACGGTGCTGCCGGTGCTGAAGAGGACGACGCCGTGGACGGCCTTTACGACCGCGGTTACGGCGACACCCGACCACACGCCGCGTGAGTTTTTGAAGCTGCCCACGAAACTCTGGCTGGGCTGATCCCACAAAGAGAGGGTGGAATTGTTGCGTGCGGATTTCGCGCACTGGGAATTGGTCCAGAAGTAATCGACCGGATAGGGATAACCGACTCCGTTGTAGCCGAACGCATTTGTCAAGGTGAAGGGCCCGGTCGCCAACGCACCGGAGAAGGTCAGGGTGTATTGGCTGCTCACAACCAGCCCGCCGACCGGCGGGATATAGAGCCAATAGGCGTTGCCGCGGGCCAAGGCCGTGGTGCCGCGCGGACCCCACCAGCCATCGCGGTCGCGCGTGATGGTGGGCTGATATTGAGTCGCTCCATTGAAGGCAATGAGCTGCGAACCGGGCGGCACCTGGCTGCCAATCGTCGTCGCCACCGTCCCACCGTCAAAGGCATAACGGAACAACGCCCGCTGCCCGCTGTTCAAGGTGAGAACAAGGCTGGTGGATTGAGCCTGAAGCGAATGCCATGGCCCCATTACGGCAATCAAGCACACCAGCGCGATAATCCGATTTATCGATGGGATCGAAAAAAGCCCGGCCGAAGGATAGGCCTGGCTGAATATGATATGCTTCATAATGCACCCCTGTTGTTGGATGCATATTCCGCCGGTTGGACGCGTGGCTCAAACGCTATAATTTCACATAAAGTGAAATGGATGTGACCCGAAAAACAGCGTTTCGATCAATAAATTCGCGCGGATTGGCGGTGGCGACTGTTGCACAAAAACATGATGCGGGTATGACTCTTTTACGGTTGGTTGTCGATGGTGCGACGAAGCAGGTCGAGCGCAAGGGTGGCGGAGGATTCACGGATCACCTCGCGGCCGCCGCCGAGACGCAGCGGGCGGGCTTCGGTGCCCCGGGCTCCGGCGACGGCGATGAATACGAGGCCCACCGGCTTTTCCGGAGTGCCGCCATCGGGGCCGGCGATGCCGGTGACGGCGATGCCATAGTCGGCTTGGGCCAAGCGCCGCACGCCTTCGGCCATGGCGCGCGCCACGGGTTCGCTGACGGCGCCGTGGG
>ERZ761603.1094-NODE-1094-length-21142-cov-15.412576_pt1 | contig 21142 bp, 5 predicted proteins | sample MGYA00511879_ERZ761603 | MGnify/ENA primary metagenome ERZ761603 (study PRJEB28899, sample SAMN02850040) | bioreactor sludge metagenome | biome: EBPR Sludge; feature: EBPR Bioreactor; material: flocular biomat | place: Australia: Thorneside Wastwater Treatment... | reverse complement strand
GGCGGCAGGTTGAGGCCGCTGGCGCTGGCGGTGATGCGGCCTTCGAAGACTTCGTTGAACAGGTCGGGGCGGACGATGACTCGCCAGTGGCCGTCTTTCAACGGCGGCAGTTTCGCGCTCAGGCTGCCGCTGTAGCTTGCTTGTCCGGCCAGGTCGCCGACGTGGTCGACACGGCCGATCAGGACGTCGCCCAGGTCCCAGGCGTTGTCCGACGAGAGGTAGATCGCGTCGGTCCAGCGGCCGTAGGCGAGGTTGCTCGAGTCGTTGATGACGCGGTAGTCGATGCGGATTTCGTCGCCGACGCGCGCGCTCGCGGGTAGCGTTACCTGCTCGACCTTGAGGTCGGCCGGCGGCGGCGTCTCGATGAGGATCGGTTGCGCGGCAGCGCCGGCGTTGTTCTGTTCGCGGCCGAATTCGCGCACTTTGCCGGTTTCGCCGGTGCCCCAGGCGCGCGCCGGGTCGGTGATGACGAAGACGTAGTACGCGCCTTCGAGGTTCTTCGGCGCCGTCACCGTCAGGCTGCCCGAGTAGCTGCCGCCCGCAGTGAGCCCGCCGTTGTGCTGGAGGTAGCCGAGGTAGCGGTCCTGATTGACGTCGAGGAAACGGTCCTTCGACAGGTACACGAGGTCGTTCCAGCTCGTCTGGTCGCTCGGCGTGGCGCCGCCGGCATTGATGACGCGGTAGTCGACACGGAAGTTCTGCCCGGCGATGACGCTCGCCGGCGTGCTGCTGATTTCGGCGACCTGCAGGTCCGGCGGTGTGGCGAGAATGACGGTCAGCGGAATCGAGGTGACGTTGTTGCCTTCGCCGGCGAACTCGAGCACATGGCCCGCCGGGTCGATCAGGCGCGCCAGGCCCGCGAGGCCGTCGCGCACCGTGCTGCGCTCGTTGCCCCAGGGATCCTGGAAGATCGGCGTGTCGGTGCGGACGATCAGGTGGAAATCGCCGCTGATCGATTCCGGCAGGTTGAAGGTGGCCGACCCGGTATAGGATTCGCCCGGCTGCAAAACCTTCGGCCGGCCGCTCTCGGTGAGGCTGATCAGGCGCGCCTTGAGCGCGATCTCGGTTTCGGAGCCGCGGTCGACCAGCGCATGGTCGCCGTAATCGAGCGAGCTGTCGCGCGACAGGTAGAGGCCGTCGTACCAGTTGCTCGTGCGTGTCGCGCGCGTGCCCTGGTTGCTGACCGTCCAGGTGACGGTGATCGGCCGGCCGGAGAGCGCTGTGGCTTCGGAAACTTCGATCGAATCGACCCGCAGGTCGGCTTCGCGATAGGTGATCGCGAGCGCTTGACGGGCCAGGTTGTTGTCGTTGCGCTGGCCTTCCCAGACGCTGCCGAGGCCATCGCGGCCACCGTACCAGGCGGTCCTGGCCGACTCGTTTTCGCCGCTGTCGAGCAGTTCGGCCTTGGCCCGCCGCTGCGCTGCGCTGCCGCTATCATTGTCGTGGTCGGTGATGACGTAGACGTAATAGTCGCCGTCGGCGCCGACCGGCAGGCGGACCTTGGCCGAGACGGTGTAGCTCGCGTTCTCGGCCAGTCCGTCGACGTTGGCGTGCACGAAGCTGCCGAGGACGATGGCGGGCTCGCCGATGAAGTTCGGGTCGCGGCTCAGGTAGACGACGTCGCGCCAGTTGCGCGTTCCCGCCCAGACCGCGCCGCCGACGTTGGTGACCGTCCAGGTGACGGTGGTTTCTTCGCCCGAGGCGTTGGTCGGCTGGGTGAGAATCTGGCTGACCTGCAGGTCGGCCGGGCGCAGCGTCGTCACTGACGATGCCGCCGAACGGGTGTTGTTGCCCTCGTTTGCTTCGCCGACCTGGCCCCAGGTGTCGGCGCGCACGAACAGGTAGCGGCCTTTGACCGACGGGGCGAGCGGCACCGTCTGGGTGACCGTGTAGCTCTCGCCGCTGCTCAGGCTGCGCTTCTGCGAGAGGTTGCCGAGCAGCCACTGCGTACCGCTGCCGTCGGCGTTTTCGGTCAGGTAGACGCTGTCGTTCCAGCCGCCGGTGTACGCGTCGCCGCGGTTGTGCACGCGGTAGCTGAAGGTGTAGTTGCCGCCGCCTTCGCCAACCGCTGGCGCGGTGAGGTCGCTGACGACGAGATCCGGCAGGATGGGCGGCTTGCCGATGACGCTGATCGGCCGTGCCTGGTAGTTGTTGTTGTCGATCGCCGACGGGTCGTCCGGGTTGATGTGGCTGGCCAGCGTGTCTTCGAGAATGACGTCGTAGGTGTCGCTCCAGACGGTGAGGTTGTACTGGCCGCTGCCGATGTGCTCGGGGATCGTCACCTGGACGCTGCCGAGGTAGTCGTCGCCGACCGCCAGATGGCCGATATGCGTGTATGAGCCGAGCAGGACGTCGCCCTTGTGGGCGCCCGGACGGCGCTTGTCGCGCGCCAGCCAGACGGTGTCGGTCCAGGTGTTGAGCGCTGCCGAGTCGCCGCGCGTGGTCGCGCTGCCGAGGTTGGCGACCTGGTAGCGGACTTCGATGCTGCTGCCATGCACCGCCTGGTCGGGCGCGACGACGTTGCTGGTGACCAGGTCGCCGAACGGCACCGGGTCGATATAAAAATGCGCCGCGCCGACGTTGTTGCCCTCGTTCGGGTATTCATCTAGCTTGTTGTCGGCGTCGGCGACAACGATCAGGTACGCGTCGCCGCGTTGCCGGATCGGCAGCTCGATCAGCGCGCTTTCGTTGGCGTAGCGCTCGCCCGGCGCCAGCGCGCCGAGGTTGCTGTACTGCCCGAGCAGACGGTCGTCGCCGCTGAGCAGCGCATCGGTGGAGAGATAGACTTTTTCCGTCCAGCGGCCGCTCGCCGCCGCCAGTCCCTGGTTGCTGATCGTGTAGCGGATCGCCGCGCTCGTCCCCGCCGTGACGCGTTCGGGCAGCGTGAGCGCGCTGACGCGCAGGTCCGGACGGTCGTACAGGCTGACTTCGCTGGTGCCGGCCGAGGTCAGCTCGTCGTTGCTGCGCGCAGCGCCGTTTTGATAGACCGAACCGGTGGCGTTGGTGACCACCTTGACCCGGTAGAGGCCTTCGATCTTCGCCGGCAGGCGCAGTTGTTCGGTCCGCGCGTAGCGGATGCCCGGCGCGAGCCCGCGGTCGTAGGTGAAGCTGCCGAGCGCTACGGGCGCGCCCGATCCGCTCGCCGGCACCAGCCAGACGCTGTCGGTCCACACCCCGGCGGCCGCTGCCTGGCCCTGGTTGATGACCGTCCACGAGACGTCGACCAGCGCGCCTTCCTGCGCCGTCGCCGGCAGCGTGACGCTGTCGACGATCAGGTCGGGCGACGGCGACAGGGTCACCGGAAGGGCCAGCGAGTGTCCGACGTTGTTGTTGCCGTAGATGAATTCGTACGGGCCGCTGGTCGCGACGTTGAGGTAATGGACGCCTTCGATGCCTTCCGGCAGGATGACGTCCAGACTGCGGCTGTAGGTGTCTCCGGCCGCCAGTTGCCCGCTGTGGCGCGCCGAACCGAACGAGGTCACGAAGCCGCCGCCGTCCGGGTTGCGGCTCAGCCAGACGTTGTCCGACCACTCGGCGGTGTCGGTCAGGCCGATGCCCTTGTTCGCCACCTGCCACGTTACGCGCAACGGCCGACCGCTCGCCGGCGTACCCTCGGCCGTCACCGAGACGACCTGCAAGTCCGCATAGGGGATCGGCATGACGTCGATGGGGTGCGATAGACGGGCGAGGTCGTTGGCCTCCAGTCCGTTCTCGAACACCTCGCCCCTGGCGTCGGTGACGACGAAGAGCTTGTAGCGCGCCGAGCTGCCGGCCGCCAGCACGATGCGTTCGCTGCGGGTATAGCCTTCGCCGGCGGCGAGCGCCCCCGTGTGACGGAATTCGCCAATGACCCGATCGTCGGCGTTGCCGACCGTCTCGTCGGTCGACAGAATGACGCGGTCGGTCCAGCTCGACGTGCGCCCGGCGCCGGTGCCCTGGTTGCTCACCGTCCAGCTCACGTCCAGTGGTGCGGGATCGGCGATGAGGCGATCCGGAGCGCCCACGGCGGTGACCGCCAGATCGGCGTAGGGTGCCAGCGCGATGGTGATCGGGCTGGCGCGACGGTTGTTGTCGCGGCTTCGCTCGTCGATCCGGCCCGCCGCGTCCGTTACTACGACTATGTCATATTGGCCGTAGACTTCGAGCGGCAACACGACATCGGCCGTCGCCGTGTAGGTTGCGCCAACCGCCAGTGCTCCGCTTCGCACGACCTCGGCCAACTGCCGCTGCTCGCTACCCCGCACGAGATAGACGCGATCGAGCCAACTTCCGCTCGCTTCGGCGCCGCTGTTGCCGACCGTCCATGCGATGTGCAGTCGATCCCCCGACTGTGCCACCGCCGGCGCGATCAGTTCGGTCAGCGCGAGATCGACCCGCGCGACCTTGACCGTCGCCGCGGACACCGTCTGGTTGTCGACCTCGCCGCCGCGCTCGTAGATCGTGTCGTCGGCGTCGCATTTGACGACCCACCGGAACTCGCCTTCGGCAAATGTCGTCGGCAGCGTGAAGGTCGCGCTGCGCGTTACGCTCGCGCCCGCCGCGAGCGCGCTGGTGTTGAAAACGCTGGCGACTTCCTGCAGTCCGGCCGTACCGCGGTCGACGTAGATGCGGTCGCGCCAGGCGCCGCTTGCCGCGGCGCCTCCGGTATTGCTGGCGGTGTAGGTCAGCGTCGCGTTGTCGCCCGGACGCAGCACGCTCGGCCCGGCAACATCGCTCACCGTGAGGTTCGCCGTCGGCGTCAGGCTGACGCTGATCTGTCCCGCGCTGGCCGCGGCGTTGTTGCCAGTATGCGTGGTTTCCGTCACCGTGCGGTTGGCGTTGACATCGACGATGACGTGGAAGTCGCCGCTCAAGTCCCGCGGCAGCGCCAGAGTCGCCTGCCCAAGATAGCTCTGCCCCGGCGCAACGACGCCGGTATGGGTCACCGAGCCGGCAAGGACGATGTCGTCGGCGCTCAAGTTCCGGTCGGCCGAGAGCACGATGCGGTCGTTCCACGCGCCAAGGTCGGTGGTCGCGTTGCCGTTGTTCCGGACCTCCCAGGTAATCAGCACGTTATCGCCGCTCTTCGCCGTGGGAGGCACGGTGAGCGTGGTGACCGTCAGGTCGGCGTAGGCCGTCGCCAGATCGATCGCCGACGGCGCGCTGTTGTTGTCGGCGCGCGTGTCGGGCTCGAGCGCTTCGCTCCCGGTGTCGGAGCGAACACCGAGGTAATAGCGCCCGGCGCCCTTGATCGGGATGCGAACCGTCAGGCTCTGGCCGTAGCTCTCCCCGACGCGTAGGCCGCCGCTGTGCCGCAGCGTGCCAATGATCACGTCGTCGGCGTTGCCGATTACGGCATCGGTGCTGAACACGATCTGGTCATTCCAGCTCGCACTGGTGTCGGCCTGCCCGTGGTTGTCGACGGTCCAGTTCACCGTCACCGGCTCGCCGCCGACGCCCGCTCCCGGCTGGACCACCCCGGTCACGCGCAGGTCGGCGTACGGCGAATTCGCCGAGACGGTCTGCCGACCCGCCTGATTGTTGGTCTCCGCGTCGTTGCCGAGATTGGTTTCGAAGAGCGTGCCGACCCCGGCGACGTTCTGGTCGGCGGTGACGCTGATGTCGATCAGGCCCGCGCCCCGGATGCCATCGGGCAGCCGGAAGTTGAAGCGGCGCGTGCGGTGCTCGCCGGCGCCGATCGCGCCGTTGACGACACCGTTGGTCGACGCCGACGGGTCGTACGCCAAGCTGGTGTCGAGCAGCAGCTGACCGGTGGTCAAATTCCGGATCACGACCCGGTCGTTGAAAGCGGTGCCCGTGGCGCTGCCGCCGTCGTTCCATTCCTGCCACGAGATCGCCAGCTCGTTGCCAGCCCGCACGGCCGCGCTGTCGACCTGCAGGTTCCTGATCCGCAGATCGGGTCCGGCCACACGGAGCACTTCGCTGGTGTTGTTGCTTTCGCCGGTTCCCGCAAGGTTTGCTTCTGGAATCTGGCTCGCACTGTCGCCAATGACCCGCAGCGAGAAACTGCCGGCCGCATCAACGCCGGTCGGCCAGGTGAATTGCGTGCTCCGCGTGCGACTCGCGCCGGCCACCAGCGGGCCGTCGGCCAACAGGTCGTGCACGGTGACGCTGGCGACCAGCGTGTTGGTCGTCAGGTTGCGCACGTCCAGGCGCTCACTCCACGCCTGCTGCAAGTCCCTGCTTCCCTGGTTGCTGCTGCGCCAACTGACGTTGACCGTTTGCCCCGGCTGGAAGTCAGCCGATGGGGTCAGCGTCAGGTCGTCGACCCGCAGGTCGACGCTGGGCGCAAGTTCGACCTCCAGCGCCGTCGTTCTCCGGTTGTCGTCGCGCTTGTGTTCGTCGAGTGCACCCGCGCTATCGCTGAGGATGACAACCTCGTATTCACCGAAGAAGTCGTGCGGCACGGTGAAACTCGCCGCCGCACTGTACGTCTCACCCAAACCCAGCGGGCCGCTGTGCGCGACGTCGGCGAATTTGCGCAGGACGCCGCCCTGCGACAGGTACACGCTATCGGTCCAGGTCCCGACCGCCGTCCCGCCGTTGTTGTCGACCTTCCACTCGACGGTCAGCGGCTGTCCTGACTGCACGAGCGACGGACCCCGAACATCGCTGACCACCAGATCTGCCCGGGCCACCCGAACCGTCGTCGACGAACTCGCCTGGTTGTTGTCTCCCGCGTTGCGCTCGTAAACGCTGTCGTCAGCATCGACCTCGACCACCCAGCGGTACTCGCCTTCGGCCAGCGTGGCAGGCAGCGTGAAGCTCGCACTGCGTGCCAGCGAGGCGCCGACGTCAAGCGCCACCGAGTTCACCACGCTGGCCACTTCTCGGAGCCCGGCCGCGCCGAGATCGAGGTAGATCCGATCGCGCCAGCCGACGCTGGTCGGCGCCGCGCCGGTGTTATCGACCCGATAAGTCACCGTCGCTGCTTCGCCCGGCCTGAGCAGGGTCGGACCCGCCACAGCGCTCACGGTCAGATCAGGCACCGGCGTCAGCACCACCTGGAGCCTGGCGGCCGAGGCGAGCGCATTGTTGCCGCTGCGGCCGAGCTCGGTCACGCCACCATTGCTGTTGGTCTGGACGATCACGTAGTACTCGCCGCTGAGATCCCGCGGCAGCGTGATCGTTGCCCGTCCGCTATAACCCTGCCCCGGCGAGAGCACGCCGGAATGGGTCACCGACCCGGCAAGGACGATGTCGTCAGCACTGATGACAGCATCGCTGGAGAGCACAACGCGATCGGTCCACTGCGAGAGATCGGTCGTCGCGATGCCGTTGTTCCGCACCTCCCAGGCAACAAGGATGTTCTCACCGCTCATCGCCTGCGCCGGCGCCGTGACGGCCAGCACTACGAGGTCGGCGTACGGCGTCGCCACGTCGATCGGCGACGCCAAACTGGTGTTGTCGGCGCGCGTGTGGGGTTCGAGCACCTCCAGGCCGGGATCGGTCTTGAGCGCCAGGTAATATCGCCCATCCGGCTTGATCGGCAGCAGCACCGTCGCGCTCTGGCTGTAGCTCTCGCCCACCCGCAGCCCGCCGTTGTGGCGGACGCTGCCCAGGACGACGTCGTCGGCGTTGCCGATCACGGCATCCGTCGACAGCACGATCTGGTCGTTCCAGGCAGCCAGCGTTTCCGCCTGCCCGGCGTTGGTGATCGTCCAGCTCGCGCTCACCGGTTCGCCGCCAACCCCCGTCGCAGCACCGTTGAAAGCGCTGATCCGCAGGTCGGCATACGGCCGGAAGATCGACGTCGCCTGGACGCTCGCGCTGTTGTTGGTCTCGGCGTCGTCGGCGAGATTCGTTTCGTACAACACGCCGACGCCGTTTTCGTTCTGGTCCGCGGTGACCGTGATGCCGATTGCGCCCGCGCCGCTCGCTCCATCCGGCAGGCGGAAGGTGTAACTCCGCTCGCGGTACTGCCCCGGCGGAATTCCGCCAGCCGCCTGACCATTGATCAGGAGTGTCGGATCGTAAACCAGGCTGGTATTGAGCAGCACCTGGCCAAGGTCGTTGTTGCGCACCACGATGCGGTCGTCGAACGAGGTGCCCGTCGCGCTGCCGCCCTGGTTCCAGTCTTCCCAGCGGATCGTCATCAGCCCGCCCGCCTCAACCTCGGCGCTGTCTACCCGCAGGTTGCGAATCTGCAGGTCCGGGCCCGCGTCGACGATGGTCTCCCGGCTGTTGTTGCTCTCACCTGTCCCGCTCGCATTGGCCTCGACGACACGCCAATTGGTATCGACGATCACCTTGATCGAGAACTGTCCCGACGCCGACGATCCGGTCGGCCAGGTGAATTGCGCCGTCCTTGCCCGCCAGTCATTGGCCGCAAGCCCTCCGACGCCCGGATCGTTCGGCAGCTCAATGTCGGCGACCCACTGCTGGGTCGTCAGGTTGCGCACTTGCAGGCGCTCGTACCACGTCCGCTCTGCCGCCTTGCTGCCGCGGTTGACCGTGTTCCACGCCGCACGCACCGTTTGCCCCGGCTGGAAATCCTGCGCTGGATCGAGGGTCAGCGCTTCTACGACGAGATCCGGGTACGGCGCCAACAAGGAACGGAACGCGAGGCTCGCGCCGTTGTTCGTCTCGCCCGTCCCGCCCGCATTCACTTCGGTGATCGACCCGCTGCTGGCGGTGTTCTGGTCCGTGGTAATCTCGATCAGGAGGTTGCCCGCCCCGTCAGAACCATCCGGCAGCCGAAAAGTATAGCTCCGCGCAACCGAGGCGCCGACCGCCAGCGTTCCTCCCGGCGGCGGGTCGTAACGCAGCTGCTCGGGACGGAAGACGAGCCGGGTGCTCTGGTTGGTCAACTGGATCCGGTCGTACCATCCCGCTTTCACCGCCGCATTGCCGACGTTGACATCTTCCCAGCGCACGGTGATCAACTCGCCGCTCTGGGGCTCTGCACGATCGATCGCCAGGTTGCGCACGACAAGGTCGGGCGCTGACACGACGCTGTTCACTCCCGTATTGTTGCTCTCGGCTGTGCCGGCGACATTGTTCTCCACGACCTGACCAGCCGTATCGGTGGTCACCGAGAATTCGATCTGGCCGTCGGTGTTCGCGCCCGCGGGCCAGCTCAGGGACAGGCTCCGGGCGCGCCATCCGCCGGCCGGGAGGTCGCCCAGGAGCGCCGCATCATAGGCGAGGTTCTGCGTCCACACCGTCTGCCCGGTCGTCAGGTTGCGTACGCGCACGGTTTCGGTCCACGACCCGCTCGTCGGCTCATCGCCCGTGTTGCGCGTCTTCCAGGTCAGGTTCACGGGGTCACCCGGCAGCCAGTTCGCCGCCGGCGTCGGCACCACGTCGGTGACGGTCAGATCTGGTCCGAGCGCCACAGCGAGGTCGATCTGCGCGCTGTTGTTGAGCTCGGCCGATCCCTGGTTGTTGATCTCGGACACGGTGTCGGCGATGTCCGTGCTCACCGTGAAACGCAGGTTGCCCACACTACGAGCGTCCTGCGGCAGGGTGAAGATCGCCTGTCGTTGCACGCTGCCGCCGCCGGCAAGCGCACCGTTAACTGTCGTGTCGTACGACACTTGCTGGTCGGCCAGGATTTCGTCGGTGCTGGTGTTCTTCACCATCAGCCGGTCGGTCCAGGACGTCGTCGTCGGCAATGCGCCGGTGTTGTTGACGTTCCAGAGTACCGTTACCGTGTTCCCCGGCCGCAGCACCGAAGTCGGCGCGAGGCGAAGGCTGGTCACCGTAAGGTCCCCCTCCGGGATGATCGCGCTGACGACCAGGTTTCTCACCTTGAGCACCTGCGGTGCGGACGTATCCACCGTGTAGGCCACCTTCGCCCCCGCGCTTTCGCCGCGCAACACGGTGAACGCGCCCGTCCAGTGGTTGGCGCAGGTCACGACGGCAAAGGCATCGCTCGCCGTCGGCACGTAGCCGTCGGTCAGATAAACGTCGAGCGTGCCGTTCAGGTTGGTCGTGCCGGCCGAGGCGAGCACGCCGTATGTCGTGGCGTTGGCGATGCCCACCCGGACCGTCGCTTGCGCCGCGTTGGTGAAACTGTTGACGACGCTCATCCGTGCCGCCGGCGCTATGCTCAGCGTGCCTTCGTTCGTCAGAACGTGGCACTCGAGCGTACCGGCACTGACGTTGATCGTTCCGGTGTTGGTCAAGCCAGCAAAGCTGATGAGGGAATGCGTTCCCAGCGCCGTCTGGTTCAGCGTGCCATGGTTGTTGAACGTAACCAAGAAAATCGGCAAGGTGCTGGTACTGCTCAGGTTGAGCGTGGCGCCCGCCGCGTTGGTCAGCGTGTTGGTCCAACCGCTGTGCGGAACGCCATGGATGTCGCCACTACCGTCCACCGTCAGCGTGCCTTGATTCAACCAGGTCTTGCCGTCGGTAAAGGTGATCTGCCCCGTGACATTGGTCGCACCCTGGGTGGTCAGCGCCCCAGTACCCGTCAGGGTGCCTGACGAAGCATTGAACGCCCCGCTCAAGGTCAGCGCGCCGCTTCCTTCAAGCCGGCCTCCGGCGAGGGTCAGCGAGCCCTTGATCTGCGAATTGCCGTTGAGGGTCAAGGTCGCGCTGCCGAGCGACAGGCTGCTTTGGCAAATCAGCGAATTGACCGTGACCGTACCGCTCGTAATGTCGATCGTCTGGCTTGCCGGCAAGCCGATATACGCGTTGTCAGTCGAGCTCGGGACAACCCCTCTGCTCCAGTTCGAGGCCGTGTGCCAGTTGCCCCCCACGGCGCCGATCCAGGTGTTGGTGATGATCGGCGCCGGCGGCGGGGTGTAGTCTGGCGGCAGCAACTGCGCGGTGAAGCTGTAGTTGGCCGGATCGACCGCGCCGATCTGCCCCTCGACCAGCAGCGTATAGGTCCCGGTGGCGGACAGATTGGGCAAGTCGATATCCTGACTCGCCGAGTTCATCAGCGTCGGGCCGAAGACCCGCTCGCCGGATGGGTCGAGCAGTTGCCAGGTCGCGTCACCGCCGGAACGGCCGGTAATGTCGAGGAAGAAGTGATCGCCGGCGGTGGCGTCGAACTTGTAGGTATCGGTCTCGTTGGCCGGGTTGAGCTGGCCGGTGACCGCGACTCCGGCAGTGATCGCCGCTGCCTTCTGCAGGTCGAGCAGGCGGAAACCGTAGGCTCCGGTGTAACTGTCACTGGCCTGGACCGTGATCGTGTAGTCTCCGCCGCGCAGAGCGATTGCCGGACGGCTGCCCGCCAAGGCGGCCGAGTCGCTGGCCGCGAAACTGCGGTGGTCGACAACGCCGCCGCTGGGACCGTTGAGGCTCCAGTTGAGGCGGGCATCGTTGGTCAAGGCGTCGAAAACGACCTTGGTGTCCGAGGCGAGCGTGAAGTGGTACTCGTCAAGCTCACCCGGTGCGGAGAGGGCGGCCGTTGCGGCGGCCACGGTGTCGCCAGCCAGCAACACGCGCGGCTCGATCGTCTCGAAACGGATGCGGGGTTTCGCTTCGCTCGTCGCGGCAGTCGGCGCGATGGCCGTTGCTTGCCTGGCGGACCAGCGCTCGCGGAAAGCGCTCGCCAGAGCTGAAACAACGGGCAACAGCGCATGGCGGCGGTTGCGCTCCGGATGATCCTTCACCTCGACAGGCTTGCGCATCATTTATCTCCCCTTGAGCGGCCGCTGGGCCGTCGTCGCTTGCTAAAACACACCAGACAATCGGCCGCGCGCTGCGCGGACCTGGGTTCTTTCAATACGTACGCCCACCATCGCTGCGCAAGGCCTTACCTTCCTGAACGAACTGAAATGCCGGCAAAGGCCGCCGTGCATTTGACGCCGGCCGGAATCGCCAGCTTCGGGTTCGGCAATTCCAGCATGACGACGAAGGTTCCACTCGCCGCGTCGATCAAGCGGTCTACCGCGGCGACTTTCGCGGTATGGCGGCCCTGCGGCGGTATTTCCGGTGAAATCTCGGCAGCCATGCCGACGGCAATCTGGCCGAAGACATGGCGCGGCAATACCGCACGGATGCGCAGCGGATCCATTTGGGCGAGTCTGAGCACCGTTTTTTTGTTGGAACCCGGTTCAACGACCTCGCCGGGGTAGGCCAACTGGTCGACAACCACGCCATCGAAAGGGCTGCGCAAGGATCGCAAGGCGAGCAGGCTGCTTTGTTGCTGATAGTCGATTTTCGAGATCTGGCGGTTTTCCGAGGCGACTTTCAACTCGGCTTCGGCCAGGCGCAGCTCCGCTTCCGCATCGTCGCTCTCTTGCGCTGCCATGAGCTTCTCTTGCGCCATGGCATGACGGCGATTGAATTTGCGCTTGGCGAACTCGATCTTCTGCTCGGCAAGCCGGGTGGGGCCGACCTGTTCTGATTTGAAGCGGGACATTTCCGTCGCATAGGTCTCAGCACGCGATTCGAGGACGGCTACGATCTGGCCTTTGCTGACGCGATCGCCTCGCTTGACCGTCACCTTGTCAAGCAAACCGACCACGGGACTCGCCAGTTCAACGACCTGATTCGGCTCGATCAGGCAATCAACCGCGTACACCTGAGACGCGCCGACCAGCGTCAGGCAAAGCTGCGCCAAACGGCAACTTGGGCTGAGGTAAGAGAGACGTGACCGCGCACCCGCGGTGAAACGCGCGGTGCCACTGGGCAAGCGAATAGGAAGCATCGTCGACGAGATGCCCGTCGACCGAAACCACCACGCCACGTCTCCTCCCTTGATCAGGGAAACACGGATCAAATTGCTGCGCGGACCGGTCTGTGGCGTTGCGCCTTGCCTCCCATCCCGCCTAACGCTTTCAATCAGCGTTTCCTTGGACGTTACCCACCGGGCGAGCACGCTGCGCGCCAGTTTTTGTATTACTTATTGCTTAACGGGTCTACCCGATGGCGAATCATAATACGCTCGACCTCAGATCTGAAGTACAACACAAACCGGAAGTTAATATGTTGCGATGGGAACGAAGTCGAGCGTGATCACGCAGGCACCGTCGCACCAGTGCGATTCGCATGGTCTGCGTTTGCGCGACCGAACGGAGCGTTGTTCTCGGCCAGGAACACGCTGCCAGCAAGAGCAATGAGATCACCGCCATCCAGAAACTCCTGTAAGCGCTTTATCGTGATGGCCTGTTGGCCAGCATCGACGCAAGGGGGTGCCAGAGGAGTTTTGCCCGTCAGAGGTCGTGGATGAATCTACTGCGCGACCGATCTGCGGCGTTGCCCACTCGCTCCTGCCCACGGCCGGCTTTGCACAGCCGGTCGCTGATTTCCTGGTTGCCAAGCAACTCGTCATTTCTTGTCCGCTCCGACAAACCCGAGCGATTTCCACCATTTTCGGTCCCGCTCGAGGGTGTCGACGCGGAGGCGCCGATGGTGCCGCTCGGCCTTCCATTGCGCCAACTTCACCAGGCAGCGGAAACCACCACGTTGCAAGCGCGATTGTCCAAGCCAGAATCGGCTGGCCGCACGCGTCAGCATGGGTACGTAGCGGCGAAACAATTCATCGTCGAGACTGACGATCGCCTCCACTGAACCCGGGTTGCCCTGCCGCGCCGAGCGCCCGAACAGCTGCCGATCTACCCTTGAACTTTCGTGGAATTCGGTCAGTATGACGTGCAGGCCACCCTTGGCTTCCACCTCCGGCGCGAGCTTGATATCGGTTCCACGGCCAGCCATGTTGGTGGCCACGGTAATCCGGCCGGATTGTCCGGCCATCGCCACCGCCTCCGCCTCGGCCTCATCCTGCCTGGCGTTCAGTACGACGTGCTGGACGCCCCGTGCCGCAAGCCGTTGCCCGAGCATTTCCGATGCCTCGACCGAACGGGTACCGACGAGCACCGCGCGCCCGCAAGCGGCGACCTCGCAGGCCCGCTGCGCGACATGTTCCCAACGCCCGATCGCAGTGGGCAAGACGTGATCGGGCCAACGCTCGCGACGCGAAGGCTGGTGGGTCGGAATCCGGGTGACCGGGAGGTCATACACCGCTTTGAGCTCCCGCGCGACTTCCCGGGCGGTACCCGTCATCCCGGCCAACAGCAGGTAACGGCCGAAGAAACGCTGATAGGTGATCTGCGAAAGCGTCTTGCGCTGACCGGTGATTTCGCAGTTCTCCTTGGCCTCGATCATCTGGTGCAAGCCGCGTTCCCAGGTGCGATCCGGCATCACCCGGCCGGTGAATTCGTCGACGATCTGCACCTTGTTTTCGGTGATGATGTAATGCTGGTCGCGCTGAAACAGATGAACGGCCAGCAGCGCCTTGTTCACCAGTTCTTTTTGCCAGAGCGGCGATGTCCAGACGCCACCGAATTCGGCGACCCTCATGGCTACCGCGGATTCTCCCGCTGCGGTCAGCCAGATGTCGCGGTGCCGGCCCGCGACGTAGTCTCTTCCTGGGGAGAGTTTGCCGACCAGATCGACGGCCTGCCGATACACGGCCGGATCCAGGTCGTCCGGTAGTGTCTCCGAGATGATCAGCGGCGTCCTCGCCTCATCGATCAGCACGCTGTCGGCCTCATCGACGATTGCCACATGCAAGCCGCGCAGTATGGGCTGCGGCCCACCGCGCGAGCGCGCCAGTCGGCGCAACTGCAACTGCGTATGCAGGACACCGCCAAGCGTGACGCGATCCTTCAGATAATCGAAGGTAAGTTCCTTGTTGGAGACATAGACCACGTCGGCAGCGTACCGCCGGCGCCGCTCCTCGATCGACATGCCTTGCTTGATCACCCCGACACTCAGCTCAAAGAACGCATAGAGCGGCCCGTTATCCTCGGCGTCACGGTCCGCCAGGTAATCGTTCACCGTCACCACATGCACGGCGGCACCGGTCACGGCCGCCGTGCATACCGCCAGCGTGCCGGCCAGCGTCTTGCCTTCACCCGTGGCCATCTCGGCGATTCTGCCGGACAACAAGGCTCGCCCAACCCGCAACTGCATGTCGTGATGGCGCATCCCGAGCACCCGACGCGCCGCTTCGCGGACGATGGCAAAAGAATCGGCGAGATGAACATCGGTGAATCCGTCGCGTTGCATCCTGCGTGCTGCGGCACGCAGCGCCTGACGCAGCGTCGCGTCGCTGCGCGCCCGGTTCTCGTTCTCCAGAGCATTGACCCGCTTGACGAAGCGTCCTTCGCGCCTGGCGGCGCCGAAGGCCAGGTAAGCGGACCACCCACGCAGCCACTCCTCGAGGCGGTGCACGCGCGCTTCCGCACGTTCGAGATACGCGCCGTCCCCCAGCTCAAAGGCACGTCTGGCGATCAGCGCGCGAACGTCAGACACCGAAATGGCTCAGGAACAATTGTCGCAAGCGCCGCAGCACTTGCCAGGCGAGCGGCTCCCAGCCGTGTCCGAAACGGACAAACACGCGTTCGCCGAAAGCCGCCGGTGGCGCCTCCCTGGGCAGGGCCAGGTCGACCATGAATACCCGCTGCAGCGTCTTGACGCCGCTCTGGTCCGTCGGCAAGACCGGGATCGTGCCGCCGCCGGGCAATCCCAGCGCAGCGGAGGGCAGCTCATCGATGCCACCGGCCGTTGCGCGAATCAGGCTCACCGTGTGTTGCCGTGCAATCCGGTCGGCGAAGCGCAGTTCGGCCGCGGCAAGGCGCTGACGTACGAGGTCGATGTCGTCCTGGGGGACGACGACGCGCGCCAGCAAGTTGTCCTTTTCCAGGACGTGACCAACGAGTTCGCCTTTCTTCAAATAGCGTCCCGGCAGATCCTGGGACTGCGCCGCCACCAACACGCCATCCATTTCCGCCTTCCCCACCAGCCTGGCAGCCCGTTCTTCGAGCGTGCCGAGGAGCGACTGCTCGTGTTCGAGTTGGCGGCCGGTGATCTGTGCTTTGATCGGATCCGCGAACTGCTCGGCCCGGTAGCGCGCTTCGGCCTCCGCCACCCTGGCTCGGGCGACCTCCAGTTCGGTCGATAACAAGGCCTCTTCCAGCACGAAAACCGGCGTTCCCTTGCCCACCCGGGTTCCCGGCTCGACCAGCCAGCGCACGAAAAAGCCGTTGCCGCCGGCCCGCAGCAGGGCCTGGTCAGGAAGCCACACCACGCCTTCGGCACGCGTGCGCAAGGGTGCCGGCAGGAAGAACATCACCAGTAGAAGGACCGCCACCATGCCGGAGGCGATCCGCATGGCGGGCTGGCGTCGGCGCTGCAAGGTAGGACTACGGGTGACATGCCGCCACGCTTTCCACAATGGCACACCGATCAGGGTCGCCAGTCCCCACAGGGCAATCAACACCCCGAAGATGAAGAACTCTCCGGCGACGAAGATAATGATGGAGATCGTGATGAACGTGCGATAACCCCAGGCCAGCGGGGTGTAGAGCGCCAGCCAACGTTTCTCGGCGCGCCCCTCCTGGGGTGCGTCGAGCTCATGCGCGCCGAAGACATGGCGATCCCACAGATAGGCGAGGTAGCGCTGGCCTCGCTGCGCCATGTTCGGCATCTCGATCAGATCGCACAATATGAAATAGCCGTCGTAGCGCAGCAGCGGGTTGCCATTGATCAGCAAGGTCGAAATCCCGGCGATCATCATGACGTTGAAGGCGACCGCCCGGATCAGGCCAGGCTCCACCAGAAGCCAGACACCGAGCGCGATCGAGGCGAGGAAAAGTTCGACCATCATTCCCGCCGCCCCGACCGCGGCACGCCGATACTTGTCCGGGAAAGACGACGCGGCCGAGGCCTCGACATAGGGCACCGGGGCGAAGACCAGGAACATCACCCCCATCTCATGCACGGCACCGCCCCACACCCTGGTGGCAAACCCGTGCCCCAGCTCGTGCAGCAGCTTGACGACGGGAAACACCAGAAAGGCGATCAACAAGTTGTCGGGAGCCAGTAACTGGCCGGACACGTCGTGCGTCAGCGCCTGCCAGTGCTGGACAGCCAGAATCGCCGCCGGGAGCACCACCAGCAGCCAGCAAAAGAGGCCGAGCGGGCCAAAACACCAGGCTAGGGAAGGCGCCCAGCGGTTCAGGAATGCCCCCGGATCGTAGAGCGGCAGCTTGACGCTCATGGGGTTGAGCAGAAACTGCTTGAGGCTGGCCCGCCGCTTCTGGCGATGGCGCTCGAACAAGGCTGCCGAATCGGGACTGGCATCGGCCTGCAGCAGGTCGGCGGCATGCAACTGCACGAGCAACTCGACCACCTCGCTCTGCGTACAGTCATCACCCGAGCCCGCAAAGTTGGCTCGTTCCCACAACTGCTGCACGCTGCGTACACCGTCCATGCCCTGGAGCAACGCGTAGGCGGGCGCAGACAGCCGGTGATGGCGGCCTCCGGTCTGATCCTGAACCACGTACCAAACCTGACCGCGATAGACATGACGGGAGACCTTGGCCTGTGGATTCAGGCGCGGGCGTAGTTCCGCGACACTGTGCCAGGACGGACTGAACAGGCTGCGCGTCACGGCATCAGCCCTTTGCCGGGCCGCCCCGGGGATACCGGCAGGCAAGAGCACGGAAGCCGCGCGGCGGCCGAACCATCGCCTGTCCTTCTCTCGCGAAAGGATCTGGGTGAACGGAAATCATTTCAGGGCATCCAGGTCCAGAGTTGCAACACCAGCCAGTCGGTAAAGCTGTGCGTCGCGATCCACCACAGGGAACGCGATCCCACTTCGATCTTGCCGACCCCCTCCATGCCGGGGCGCAGGCGCGGCGATGCCTCGGCCAGACTGGCTTCCGCACGGAAGTAATTCCTGCCTTCCTGGGCGGTAGCCACCGGCGTCACCTTGGAAACCCGGAACGGCATAGGTTCGCCGGCGATGCCGGTGATCACCAGACGCCCCGGCTGATCAAGCTGCACATGGCGGATCTCGCGCTCATCCACCTGCAGAATGACGCGATAGCTCTGCAATGGCGCGACTTCGAAGAGCTTCTTGCCGGCCTCCACCGGCGCGCCGACTTGCTGGCTCAGATCGCCGGAGACGACCATGCCGTCGAATGGCGAAACGAGCCGCGCCCGCTCGACTTTTTCTGTGATCAGGGCAAGCTGCGCCTCGGCCTGGTGCAACTGGGCGCCGATCACCTGCATCGCCGTCAGATCGTGATTGGCCGTCGCCTCGCGCAACTTCTTGTCGTACTGATCGCGTTCGCTGGTCCAGCGCTCTTGCTCGATGAGCAGATCACGGTCATCAAGCGTCGCCAGCGCCTGGCCCTTCGTTACCGTATCGCCGGCTCGGGCATGCGCCGCACCGATGAACCCCTCGAACGGCGCCGCCACGACGCGCTGCACCTCACCTTCGACGACCGCCTTGGCCGTGACGCGATAGTCGATAGGGGCCAGCAGCAGGGCCGTCAGCAGCAGCCCCGCACTTCCGATCGCCTTCCAGAGTACATGCCGTGGCCCGAAAAAACGTGCCAGCAGCGCCTTCCAATCCGCCCTGGCACGACTGATCGCATGGCGTTCCGCGGCCAGACGCTGGGTAATGATCGGTGCGAGCAAAGCACCGAAGGCATCGCACCAGGCGAGATCCGCAGCCGTGAATTCAGCCTCGGAAAACCGTTCAAAGGTCAGTAGCGCAACGCAATCGGCGCCCCGCATCAAGGGGAACGACAACACCTGCCGGGCGCCGGCAATCGCCAACAGATGGCGATGCGCAGAGCGTGTTGGCGGCAAGCCGTCCTCCTCTGCCACAACCTCGCCCGAGCGCTCCTCCGCGCTTGCCGACAGCGGCTTTCCGGCGTCGTAGCATTCCTCCATGGCCGCCTTGTAGGCTTTGGCCAGGGGCGCGTTCTTTGCGAAGCTTGCCGCGTCGGAGATCGCTCTCAGGGTCACTGCTGCATCCCGAACCAGACCGAGGGCTACGCGCGAACAGTCGAAACGCTGCCGTAGGTCGTTCACCATCTCGAATTGAGCTTGCTGGAACTTGCCATGGCGAAGCGCAACCGCCGTGGCCTCCAGCACACCGGCAAGCCGGTTGCGCCCCTGCAATGCCTCGCCCAGCTCCTGCGCGCCAAGCAGGTTGGCCAGCCAGGCGCTACCCCAATGAATTTCGCGCAGAATTCCCTCGATGTCCTCGTCGCCACAGGTCGCCTCGATCGCCACCAAGCCGGCAACCCGGTTACCCAACATCAACGGGTAAGCCACATGCAGCGCGTCTCTTCCCAGCGGGCCAGGCTGGACAACAACCACTCGCTCGCGCAACACGCGCTCGACCACCGGCGCCAGCCGACCCAGATCGGGTGAGGCAAGCGGCCAGACCGCAACCGGCACGAACGAGTTCGACTCGACCGCCTCAGCCAGCACTGCTGCTGCCGCGGCATCAGGCACACGGCGGCAAATGAGATCGAGCCAGGCACGGCATTTCTCCTCCGCCGTGCGTGCGTTGACGAACGCCTCCCAGCCGCCGCCCGCGCCCGACACGGCGATAAACGGTGCGCCTCCGGGAATCTGCCAGTCGTTCGGGTTGGCGATCTCGATCGACATCAGGTCGCCTTTTCGTCCTGCGCGACCGGAGCCGGCGGGCGCGGCGACTTCTTCGGCATCGGCTCCTCACCGGGAATAAACAGCGCATCCATCATCTGAACGTCCGCCGGCGTCAGATTCCCGGTGGCAGCCTTCAGCTTCGCGTAGGAAACCATCTGCTCGTAACGCGCCTTGCGATAGTCGCGCAGGGCAGCGCGCCAATTCTGCTGCGCCTGCAACACGTCGAGTTCAACCTTGAGCCCCTGCTCCAGCCCCTGCCGAGCCAGCTCCAGCATCGCCTCGGCAGAACGAACCATCTGTGCTCCGGCAACGGCTCGCATGCGGGCAGACTGCCAACCGAGCCAGGCCTGCTTTCCGGAGAGCAGCGCGCCACGTCGCGCCGCCTCAAGGTCGTGACGCGCCTTCTCCTGCTGCGCGATCGCCTCATCGACCTTCGCCGACTGAGCGCCGCCCGAAAAGATCGGCAAGGTCAGTTGCAAACCGATTGCGCTGGTCTTGATGTCATAACCCGCCTGACCCGGAAAACCGCCGGCCGCCTGACTGTTCTTGCCATGGCTGGCCACGATGTCGATCGTCGGCTGGTGGCCGGCCCTCTGTTTGCGCACCTCGTCAGAGGCGGCCTCAAGCGCTTTGCCAGTAGCCAGCACGTTTGGGTGCTGCATTTGAACCCGCTCCAGCCAGACCTCCATCTGCTCCACGGCGGGATCGGCGATCGCCACCCAGTCGCGCATGAAAGGCGGCACGAACCCGCGCAAGGCGCCAACGATCTGCTCCAGCGCCGCTACCTTCAACTGGATCTCCGTCTCCGCCGTCAACGCATCGGCCATCGCCTGATTGGATTTGGCCTTGGCGTCCTCCAGTTGTGGTTCGCTGTAGGTGCCCATTTTCTCGCCGCGTCGAACCGTTGCCAGATTGCGCTGAGCCGCGAGCGTTTGCTGCGTCGTAAACAAGCCGTTGTCGCGCGCTGCCAGCACATCGAACCACGCCTGCAGCAAACGTACGAACAAATCCTGCTCGGCCCCCGCGAGCTGGTGATCGGCCTGCGCGGCGATCTTGTCGGCCTGTTGCCAGCCAACGATGTTCGCATAGCGCCAAAGGGGCTGCGTCAGCGAAACCTGGTAGGCGTTACTGTTGTAGCGGTCCTGGGCGGAGGGCTGACTGGAGGCACGAGTCTGGTAATCCCGGCTGTTTGCATTCGTATTGGCCGTGCCACTGACTTGCGGCAACAGACCGCCGACGGCCTGGCGCTTGCGTGCACCGGCAACGTCGACAACGGTGCGGGCGCCGAGGAGGGTCGGGTCATTGACCACAGACCGTTCAAGCAGTGAAGAAAAGGTTTGCGCCGCAGCCAACGACGACAGGAGCGCGGCCAACAAGATGCCGATTGTGCGTACGAGAAAGTTTGCAGACACGACGAAAATGATTCGCGAACAGCCGAGGTGGCCCCGTTTGTTTGGGCAGCGAAGGCTCGTCGAAAAATAGAGCCCTGCCAGTTCCAGTCAGTTGACCGATGATGCGCCTAGTCTCGACTTTCCGGGATTCTATCCGAACCGAATAAAGCTCGGTGGAGCTTGTGGGCGAAAGCAGCAATTCCCACTTCAAACTCCTGCCAAGCAGCGGTTGGCTTAGGTTGGCGCACTGGGATGGGGGAGTTTGGCCGATCAAGAAAGAGGGGGAACTCTGGATTTTCTGAAAATAATTCTGGTAAACCATGTGTTGGACGAAGCCGCTACGCGGAGGAAACTGCGGCGCGGTAGCCGTGCTGAAG